>TARA_B110001452_G_scaffold143769_1_pt1 | contig 13708 bp, 6 predicted proteins | sample TARA_B110001452 | Tara Oceans TARA_B110001452 (sample SAMEA4396971) | marine metagenome | biome: Polar Biome; feature: [DCM] deep chlorophyll maximum layer (ENVO:01000326); material: water (ENVO:00002006), including particulate matter (ENVO:01000060) such as... | depth 25 m
CGGTGGAGGGTAGATTTTCACGCCTCGTGTCTTCCCCGTCGTTGGCGCCTGCTCGATCGTCACCTGAAGCGCTTGGCCTAGAGTCGTCTGGTCGTACTGGTTGAGGTTGGACATGATGCTGTCCGCCCCGGCGTCGGTGTCCGTGGTGATGATGGCCTCCACCACGACGCTTCCCGCGCTGACGACGAGGGTGATGTCACTTGCCTGGACATCGGCTCCTAGGAGGCCCGCCAGATTGTTCTTGTATGCGTTCTGATCAAGGTCGGCGACAGTACCCGCCACGACGGTGGTGAGACGCACCGCCGGGACGTAGGACGCGCCGGGAGGGGCTGGGGGAGCGGGAGACTCGGCGTTGGTCGTCGATGAGTCGCTAGAGGATGCAAACAGGATGGTCGAGCCATAGTAGCCCAGACCCCCAACAATGCCAAGCCCCACTGAGATCACGAGAAGCCAGGTGGTGAACGACCACCCCTTCTTCTTCTCCGGCTTCTTAACGATGACGACATCGGCATTGCCCGCGGCTCCTGCTCCCTTGGTGGAAGAGAGCTCGACATCGCCCAGTGCCTGTCCGCCATTCTCGGCGGACACGTCAATGTACCTGGTGCACCTCTCTACCACCCGTATTCCGGATGGAGTAAACGAGAGGGTCATGTTCCACCTAGGCGTGGTGGGCATGTTTCCATAAATGGTACAAAGGGTTTCTTCACTAACATAGCGACACTGCGCTTTGGTTATCGGCGACAGAAGTTTAAAACACAATGCTCTTTTTGACCTACACTCGACGTCTACCCGACGATTGAACTCACACCGATAAGGCATGGATCGAACCCAGGTGTTAGTGTAAGGGACTGCTAGCCAAGGGTGGAGCGCTGAATAGCGTTCGCCATGAGCTCGGAAGGCGGACCGTCCGGAGGTCCGCCACCGCCCTCCCTACCGAGCGGCCCGTCTGCCGCATCCGTAATGGACGACGACGACGACGCGTCCGTTGCGGATTCATCTGCGCCTATGGATCAGGATCAGCAGCTGGAAGGCTACACGGCTCCACGGGCGGGGATGAAAATTCCCAATGAGAAGTTCTCGCCGAGGTGTGAGCTTCTGGACATGTCGACCACCCCGCCCACGCCCATCCAGGACTGGAAGGTGTGGAAGCCGACTCGCAAAGATCCCAACTACCGCTGCACGTACCACAATGCAAAGAGGCGCGACCAGCTTCCGTACCAGGAGCTTAGCCAGGCCGACTGGCAGGCCAGGGTGAGCGTGGTCCGCCAGGCTCAGATAGTGCGGTACTGCACGGTCAACTTCAACATCCATCCGACCCACCTGGACACGAGCAACATGGGAGCAAAGTACGAAGACCTCGACCCGACCGTGCAGCAGCTCTACCGGATTGCAAAGCGGTGCAAGGAAGAAGCGGACAAGTTCTTTCCGATGTTCACCTTCCTCGGGAAGCCAAAGATCGAGGCGCAGGGCAACCTCGCTCCGCTCAACAACTTCGGAGGGCCTGTTCAACAGATGAAGCCTCTGAACACCGCCAAGGCAGTGGAGCTGTTCGAGGCGACCGAGCCCAGGTTCAAGAGCAAGTTCCACGGCAAGACCTCCGACGCGTCCGGGCAGCGCAAGGGCGGTTACTACGACTACGGAAACGACCACCCATTCACGTTCAACACGCGCCAGTACTCCATCGATCGCTTCATCGAAGCGATGAAAGAACCGCCCGACCTCAACAAGATCGCCCCTAAGAACTTCTACCCCGGAGGCGAGGAGTCGTGGAAGGCCAAGCGGGACATGGCGAGTCGCGCACCGAGCAGCCTCATCACGCCCACGCAGTCGTGGAAATGGGACTTTGAACTCGACATGAACGTGCCTTTCGACTTTGCTGCCACCCCTTCGGGACCCAAGCCCACCGACGCGCAGCTCAGGGGTGTCGAGGATGCCATCAAGTACGCGATCGAGAACGACATTTTTCGCAAGGCCTACAAGGAGAGGAACTTTGCCGACGCGCCGGCAGCTCCGCCACCAGATGCGGTGATGAGCGATTCCGAAAATCAGGCTGCCACCGCGGAGCGGAAGGCTAAGAGGGAGCAGCAGAAGGCGGATATGAAGGCGCGCAAGGCCGCCCGAGCGGCCTGGGGCGACGCGTCGGACGACTCGGAATCTTCTGACGACGACGACTCCGACGCCGCGGCGGATCTGGAGCAACCGCTGCGCAACCGGGCGGCGGCGTTCGACGTCGATGCGGAGGTCGCGCGCGTCGTCCCCACGCTGAACAAGTGGGGGTGGCTAGACATGGCAGAGAGCGAGCCCCCTGGGTCCATCGATGTGCAGGCCGCGGATGCCGCATACAGAACGGTCGAGGGGAACTCTCTCGAAATCGCCGCAAAGCGCTACCAGGCGTGGAGGGCGTTCACCAAGACGGTACAGAGGAGGACGATTCCCAACACCGCGCCGTTCGACGACCTCATCGCCCCTTACGTTCCTCCCAAGACCCCCAAGCCACCCAAGCCACCCAAGGCGCCCAAGGAACCCAAGCCCCTCACACCGAAGCAGCTGGCGGAGAAGAAGAAGAGGTATGAGGCGGCCGCGGCGCTGGAGCAGCTTCTGGCCAGCCTCGAAGACTTGCATCCGTACTTCAAGTGCTTGAAGGCGGTCGACATCGCCAAGGCCAAGCGCGCCGCCAAGATCGTGCGGGAGAATAAGAAGCTCAAGGATCTCAAGGAAAGGCCATTCAGCGCCCCGGCCAAGAAGGCTCCTTCTAAGAAGAAGAAGTCAAAGCCCGAGCCCGACCCTCTGGCGGAACCTGAGCCGACCGCGGAGGAGCTCGAAGCCATGCGGGCAAAGGCCGTCAGCGAGCAGGAGGTGATTCTGAAGTCTCTCGAGGATGAGCACAGAAGGGAGTCCATGGAGGAAGACGTCCAGCTGGGCGAGCTGAGCGCGGACTGGCAGAAGAAGCTCAACGCGATCGACAGGAGCGCGAACCCGCCCGCGTACTTTGATCTGAAGGGGGCAGAGGAGCGCGCCCTCAACTCCATGAAGTCGGAGGCGGCGAGCAAGAAGTTCTGGTCGTCAAAGCTCGATCAGCGGCTGCGCGCTGTGCCAAAGGGCAAGGGCAAAGCCAGTCGGAACGTGGAGGAGACGATCAAGTACCTGCGTGGCGAGGGCGAGTTCCAGGGAATGACCGAGGAGGATACCGACCGAGTGCAAAGGGTGTGGAATGCCAAGCAGAACGACTCGATCGCAAAGCTGAAAGCCAAGGTCCCTGAGGAGGGCCAGGAGGGCTACGAGAAGGCCGTGGCGTCTCTGAAAAGGCTTGAGGGGAACGTCGCGCGCATGCGAGAGCTGCTCCTTCTCGACGCGGAAGAGCGCCAGCAGCGGTCCACCAAGCGCAAGACGTCGGCGGCCAATAAGAGGCTCAAGACTGGCTACTTCTCGTTGCCCTTTGCAAAGCAGATGGAAAAGGATCAGGAGGCCCGCGACGCCTACCGCGCAACCATACCCACCCTGGAGATCGTGCGTAAAGCCGGGGAAGCAAAGGTGCTGCAGATACAAAACAAGTACGTGGGCGACAAGAGGACGATGGAGCGCAAGTTTCAAAGCGCCCAGTTCGAGTCCAGGATGAAAGAGAAGGCGCTGCAGAAATACCCCGACAACGTCAGCTTCGACAACCTCGAGAAGCTGGTCAAGCAGTACAGCGAGGAGGAGGCGGACGAGGAGGCCAGAGGCCCACTCTACCAGAGCCTCTGGGAACTGGAGAAGACGATCACCGACCCCAAGGTTCCGGAGATTCTTCTCGACAAGGTTGGAAAGATCTTCTTCCGCCACATGTACAACGCCCTTCAGAAGAAGTTCAAGGACGAGTACGGACGCTACTACGAGGCCAACCTCCTCAGCGAGTCCGAGAAGGAGGAGCGCAAAGCCGCACAGGCGGAGGAGGAGGAAGAGCAGCGGTACAACGAGCTTCCGTACGACGAGAAGGTCGCTTACGACCAGGCAAAGCACGACGAGACCCTCGCGGATCTAGAAAGGGAGACAGAGGTCCGCAAGGCCGCGATCTTCGTCGTCGTGCAGCGGGAGGAGGCCGACAATCAGCGCGACCCCTATCGGATGCAGCTGATCAGGCGTCTCATGAACGGGCAGGGGGAGGGAGCCGAGTCGAGGCTCTCCATCGTCGAGATGATCAACCTGGAGAACATCGCCCGTTCCAAATTCCTCAAGCGCGTTTCCGACGCCAAGAAGATCCGAGACGGCTACGATGGCGGCAACATGTCGGCTGATATGTCGCTGGCGCACGAGCTCGAAGCCAACACCACCGCCATGACCAAGAAGAAGTACACCATGTTCATCTCCATGATGAAAGACAAGAAGTCGAACATCAGCGACAAGTACGTGAAGCTGTACGAGAAGCGCGAGGCGCGCAAGAGCCAGACGCAGGAGGAGACGAACAAGATCAGGACGCTGGAGCGTCAGCTCAAGGAGCTGGCTGCGGACGGGAGGAAGGACAGCACAGACTACATCGTGTTGCAGCAGGCCATCGAGGCGGCAAAGCGGGCGGTCGCCAGTGCGGTCCTTTCGGATGAGTACCCCGAGGAGGCGGACCTCCGCATTCGCGCGATGGTGGAGGCGGCTCAGGCGTTTCAGCAGGCCATAGGAAGCGTCGAGGAGCTGCTGCGCATGCAGGAAGACAAGGATGGACCGCAGCGCAACGAGCTCGTCATCAAAAGGAAGCGCGAGAAGGATGAGGAGGTGCTCTCGGCGATAGACCGGATGAAAAGCGTCCTGAACCCGAGCCTGCGGCTCGTCGTCGACGGTGGCGACGGCCAGATGACATCCCCCCTCGAGGACACGTACGGTCCCTTTGGAGCGCTCTCCCGCCCACAAGGGGGGCCGCCGGCCATGCTTGGCTGCGACATTCTGCACCCGGACCTGCAGCCCATGTTCCAGGAAATCGTAAACAGGAAGGAGGAGGCCAAGAGGCTCAAGTTCCAAGAGGACGTCACGGCAAAGGCCAAGAAGAAGAAGACGGTGCAGTTCATGGAGGAGGAGGAGGACATTGAGGACGAGCAGCGGCTTGACGACGAAGGCTTCTTCGCGCCGGGCATGGTACTGGCTGCGAAAAAGGGACGGATCGCCAAGATGACGGAGGACGAGGTGAACCAGCTGCCCCCGGATGAGCTGCAGGAGCTGCTAAAGGAGCAGTACGAGAAGGCGACCGACGAGTTCGACTCCGACTACGTCGACAAGATGAACGAGTTTGCACGGAAGAACATGAGGGAGATGGGCATGGCCGCCATGGGAGTCGAGGCGATTCGGGTCCGGGAAGGCGTGGAAGTGACCACGACGGTCACGGACGTCGACGACTGGGTCGCATCGAGGGGCGCCGACTTCAATGTGTGGCAAGATGAGCAGGGGATCTTGCTCGGCGACAAGTTCGAGCCGGTGGCTCCGGACGCCTACAAGGTGTGGGAGTGGGTGATCTCGGTGTGGGGAGTGTCTCCCGCGTACGAGGGCAAGGAGCAGCTGTCGTACCAGGAGTTCAGGCGCACCAGGGGCAGGGGAGCCAACAGCGGTGCTGGATGGAGCAAGAAGCAGGCGGAAGAGAAGGGCCTCGACGGGATCACCGACATGAGCTGGACGGCCTTCGAGTACGTGCGCGACCCCGACGACCCAAGCAAGTACCTGTACGAGAAGCGCGATTCGCCCGGAGTCCCAGCAGAAGAGGGGGACGCCGACAGCGTCGCGTGCGAAACCAAGATCATTCGCGTGCCAAGTGTGGACGTTCCTTCCGAGTTCCGCAACGACTTCAGTGAAATCTACCGAGACGACATCCTGAGACCAGGTACATACTCCAACTACGTGAAGCCACACAAGATCCTCTACGTGAACGCCGACGGCAGCTGGAAGGCTCGTGGTGCAGAGCAGCAGTTCATTGAGTACACCAACAAGTTCAACGATGCCATCACGACCATGAGGACTCGGAACACCTCCATCACCGTCGCTCAGTTCCCCGACCCGCAGATACTCAGCGTGGCAAACAGCCGGGGCTTTGTCAAGATTGACGAAGAGAAGGGTCTCGCCTTCATCACTCCCGAGAGCAGGATCGCGTCGTACGACGCGAAGGACTACGACGCGTTCATCACCCATGTAAAAAATGAAGTCATGCAGAAGGAGGTGGAGGCTCGATTCAGAGCAAAGGGAAAGATTTTCAATGACGACGAGGAGGACGACGTCGACCAGGAGGATGAGGACATCGACGCGTTCGAGGCCGGTCGCCTGAAGAAGGTAGACAAGGCTGCGGAGAAGATCGCGGATGAAGATGGTGACGGCGACGAGGAGGTAGAGCTCGAGGCAGTGGAGGACGACGTGGGCCAGGATGAGATTGATGGTCTTCGACAGAAACTCGACAATCAAGCGGGTGGCGGTGGTGGCTCCAAGGCGTTGCAAAGAAAGCTGGCCAAGAAGGCAAAGGAGGCACAGGCCAAGGAGACCAGTCCCGCGACTCCATCGCCCATGGAGGACGACGATTACGAAGAAAAAATGATCGACGTCGTCACCAAAGACCCCGCTACGGCTCCGAGCAAAGGCGGAGACAAGCCCAAGCGCTCTGCATTCAGCAAGGCGAACACGGTGATGCAAAAGGAGACGAAAGCGAAAAAAGAGCTCGCCGATGCACTCGGAAGCGACGCTGAAGACGACGACGACGAGGAGGACGACGACTTTAACGAAGACGACGAGTTGGAGGAGGAGGAGGAGGAGGAGGAGGACTCTGGCGACGATGACGAGTTCGGTGATGAATTCGACCCGCGGGGAGCCGACGGCGATACCGACGACGACGCCAGGACCGCGCTGCCTCAGGACCAGGGAGATGGCGACGGCGACGACGACGACGAGGTGGAGATGACCGACGATGATGAGGAGGACGACGACAGCGATGAAGAGGAGGGGGATGACGACGACGACGAGGAGGAGGGGGAGGAGGAGGGTGATGCCATGGAGGGCGCCCCCGCACCTCAAGGACCGGCAGCCGGAGACAAGCGGCCACGTGGCGTAGGCGCCGCGCTTCAGGAAGCCATGTCTCCATCCACTCCGCTGGCTCTAGGCAAGAGCAGCCACGCACGCGAGTGGTGGGGCGATTCTCCGACCTCCGTAGGGTGGTGGCAATGAAAAACATCTCGGGTGTGCGTGTGTGGAGTGGGTAAAGGGAGGCACACGGCGCCGCATTGAAGCGACGGAGCGCGACCATACGCTATGCGGTCACACACACGGTGTGTTCTTAGGGTAACGAGCTCAGCCCCTTGCGGAGAGCCAGCATGCACCGGGGTTTGTCGTGATGAAAAAGGTTGTACGCATAAACCCTCCTAAACCGTTTGAAAGACCCCGCCCTCCACCCGACGATGGGCCAGACACGACGGAGGACGGCTCCCAAGAGGACGAGGAGGACGGGATCGACTCTCTTACCAACACCCTTGGCATCCCCGATGGAGGCCTAAAAGGGATATTCTCGTACGCACGGTCCGTCGCACTTGAAGGGGGACTCAATTCCAATTTTATCGTCTACGCGCTCCACGGAGACAACATCTGCATCCGAACGCTGCCGTCTAGAATGTTTTACCACGTGTCCGACGTTGGGGTGCACTACCACCAGAGGGAACCGGATTACCGCATGCACGGGTTCGTTTTCAAGAGGCCCCTGATGGGAGACCCCGACGGCATAGTGTGTGAGGTGTGGCAGGGTGACATCATGGAGGTAGCCATGGGAGGGCTCTCCCATGACGATTACGAGGAGATGATAGAGCTTTCTTAAAATTATGTGTACGGAATAGACTGGGAATGTCAAAAGACCAAAAGTCCGTCTCTGCATGCCCCTCCCTCACTCCGCCACTCCAGCACCCACACGTTGCCCATACTACCAGCACTGCACCCACGGGGTTCGACCCGCAACTCACAAGCAGTAGAGTGGTGATGGCGCGCCCAAACTTCGGACCGTCGCCCCTATACGACGCGCACACATCCACCTTGGAACCTAGATCGGTCCACCCCCTTTCTTCTCCGTGCACAAGACCGTGCGCTTAGGGCGCCTTGGTCATGTACATCTGCGCGTGGGCCGCGACCTCGAGCGACACCATGGAATCGCGAGCCGCCTTGAGCGAGACGGCCTCTCCCCGTCGCCACCGAGCATCGCCCGGGATGGCGTCGGGCCCAAAGTGGCCCTGGCCGGGGATGAGCTCGTGGTATTGGTTGGAGAAGGGGTTGAACTTGCGGTGCGGGCCGACAAAGCAGAGGCCGTTGTTCATGCTGCCCTGGGAAATGAACTCCATGTTCTCAGCGGCGCGAACGTCCTCACCAAAGTGGATGGTGTTGAGGCGGAAGGCGTTGCGGTACTGCTGGTAGTTGTTGTCGCCGCCCGGGAAGTAGTCCTTCTGGGCGCCGCCGGCGCGCGTCACCTCCCACGGGAGCAGGCGGTCGGTGATACTGATGACCTGGTCGCGCTTGGCGCCGTCGCCATACTGGCAGCCGAACGCCAGCATCGAGTCGTACTCGCCCTCGGCATCGTTCTGGAAGGACAGGCGCTTGTCGAGGGCATCGGTGACATCCTGCGGGGTGGCCGGAGCCGAGAACGTGCCACCTTCGGGCTGGCCGAAGAAGCGCGTGTTGCCGCCCGCAACGTAGCCAGAGCACATGACGTCGCGCATGACGTACACGTTCTGCGGCTTGGTGATGACCGACTTGGTGTGGCAGGTGTAGTGCCCCTCGATGGTCTTCACAGAGGTGTTGGCAGAAATCTGCATGTCCGCTGGTCCGAACAGCGTCGCGCCAGTGTCGCGGCCCGCCACGGTGATGATGGCCGACATCATCAGGTGCTCGATGAACGGGCGAGCGATCACGATCTCGACCGGGCACCAGCATCCCGCCGCCACGAACGCCTCGAGCGCCGTGGCAATGGCGGCGCAGTTGGGCGCGGTGGCCGTCGACATCGCCTTGATGGTCGTGAAGGTTGTGCCGTAGGCGACGACCGCACCGCCACCGAATTTCTCAAGGGTCGTGGCGTGGGCATCGGCCTTGGCGACGTCGCCAGCGCTGACACCGGCAAGCTTGAAGATGTCGCCGACGGGGCCACCGGCCGCGCCGTAGCCAGTGGCCTTCATGGCCTGCTCGAAGGGGATGTGGATGTGGCGGTCCGACTCCTCGTCGTAGATCCTGTGGACAAGAATGGGTTGAGTGAGCTGGAAGGAACGCACGAGTGTGCACGGGATAGGCAAGCCGGGCGCGACACTCACATGATGTCCATGTACGACGGCGGAAGGCGCTGCGAAGCGTTGAAGACCGGCGGGGGCGACATGCGGTAGAACTCGCCGACCTGCGACGAGCGCTGCAGCATCTGCACGGAGTCCTGGTCGTCGCTGACCTCGTACTGCGCACAGGGAGGGGAGCGGCGCCGGGTTAGCATGCGGCGCCGGGGCATGTGTGGCCACGTGTGTGTGTGTCAAATGGCATGTTTGTGGAGAAGCAGAAAGTCGACCGCCATGCCACAGTGCCAGAAGTGCAAACGCCCCAAGTCGGCGCCGGACTTCCAGATAGTAACCAAGAACATGACCCGAACGTCAAAGGTGTGTTCGTCGTGTCGATCAAAGGTCGCCAAGAGAGGCACCAAGTACCGAACAAACAGCGAGGAGAAGTACAGAGCCGCCCGGAAGAAGTACTTGAAGTCAGAAACGCGTGCTGAGTACATCGAGACGACATGGAAGTCCGCCCCAAGGCGTGCCATCCGCGCGGTGGACATGCGCGAACAGCGCAAGACCGACTCCCACAAGAGGTACAGGTCGAGCGACTCGTACAAGAAGTCCAAGAAACGCGAGTACGAGAAGATGAAGGACACGCCAGGTGCAAAGCTTGTGCACTACATCCACGTAGCACTGAGTGATGCTACGTCGGGTCGTCGAGGGCACTTCTCCGGCAAGATGGAGAAGTACACCGAGTTCTCCAGCAACGACGAGGCCAAGGAGCACTTTGAGTCGATGTTCGAGCCCGGAATGGATTGGAGCAACCACTCCCACGTCGGCTGGAACATTGGACACCGAATTGCCAAGGCGCACTACGACTTCGAGGAAGAGGAGGACATCAAGAGGTGCTGGAAGAAGGCGAACTTGTTTCCCCAATGGGCGACCGGCGAGGGAGGCAATTGCTCGATGCGGACCAAGTTCCCAAAGAAGCGCAAGCTCATCGAGCTCAAAGAGTGCTGGCCAACCTCTTGGAACGACATACTCCCAAAGAAGTCCGAGCGTGTGCGCATGGAGTGTGCGTGCAACATGAAAGGGTGAGGGTGCGTGGCGTACCGGAGTGGAGGTCATGACGCCAAGGCCGCGGAAGGCGCGGGCCTCGAAGCCCGACATGCCGGCATCGAACGCCGCCGCCGCCGCGGGGCCGCCGAGCGGGTAGGTGAGCTTGGCCTCCGGCGCGAGCGACATGTAGAGCGCGAGCTGCGGACAGGGGATGGGGCGGCACCGGGTTAGCAAGCTGTGCATGGAGCGTGCAGTGTTTGCGCGTGCGGGTAGCTGGGCGTGGTAACTAACCTGTGGCGGGATAATGAGCATGTTGGGGGAGACGCTGTAGCGGCCTGCGAACAGCACACGTGTCGCGTGTTAGTGACGACCAAGGTGCGCGGGTTGAGTGAAAGCGGCCGCAGCGTACTCATGCGGAACTTGCACTCCTCAACCGCCTTGTCGAAGCCCTGCTGTTCCTTCTGGACGATCGAGTACATGTTGATCTCGTGCGCCATGGCCGTGCGGACCGAGCGGCGCGGGCGGAGCCTGCGAAACACATACGCGGGTGGTGAGCAACATTCCAGGTCGTCTAGGTCTACTGAGTGGCTCCGGCGTGTTTGCGTACCCCTTCTGGATGTCGTAACGGAAGTCGTACTGCGCAGGGCAAAACACGCAAGAGTATGTCAGGTGACAGGATAGAGAGGGTGGGCAGTGGAGACCGGTTCGACTAGGCGGCAGCTTACGTTGCCACAGGTGAGGTAGGCAAAGATCGCGTCAAAGTTGCAGGTCTCCTGGACGCAATACCGAATGCTCGTGAGCTGATCGGCAAAGTGCGCGCGGCCCGCCTCGGTGGCGTAGAACTGTGCGCACAAACAACAACGTTAGCAAAATGCCTACAGACAGGAATGGCAGTAGAAATGGCAGGCGGGGGTGGAGGCGTACGTCGGACTCGATGGTGAGCCCGATGCCACGGCGGACGACGCGATCGCGGTGACGGCGGCGCAGGCTGGTCGACATGCGCGAGATGCCCTCGTCTGCGCACAACAAGACAAACGTCAGCAACGCGCATTCCATGCCTTCGGGCGCACGCGAAAGAGGTCCATGGAGGCGGCGTACATGGCACGCGCTGAAGCAGGCGGACGTCGAAGCGAATCTCGTCCCATTCCACCGTTGTCCCAACTGCCAAAAGCAAACGCGGTCGTTAGATGTGTGTTCAGGAACGGCATTGAGGACAGGAACAATGTTGCGGGCAGGTGCACGCACCGATCTTCACAAACGGCAGGGCGACCTGCGTGTGCCACTCCTGGGGCGCCTTGAGGATGAGGTTGTTCAGGGTCTCGCGGATCTTCGTGTTCTGGCCGTAGTACTGCAAGTCAAGCAAGCATAAAGGTGAGTAATGGGCATGTGGCGTGGCGGGGTTGTCACAAAGCTGGTATAGCTGCTTACCGCGTCCGGAAAGTGGACTGCGAGCACAACAACAACAAGGCGACGTGTAAGGTTGTGCACATGCGCATGGTTGGGCAGTGTGCAGTGTGGTGGTGAGTAATCCACATCCGGGTCTCAGCCAATTGGAAGGTGCCCGTTCCACTGCTTCGGCCACAGCATCGAGTCCACGGTGTTGCACAAGCTGGCAATAGTCTTGTTGCTTTTTTTCAGGTTGTCCACGTGCCACAATGGTCGCATGTTTGCGAGACTCCAACACTTCTTCCTCTCCTCGTCGTCGTTGTGGTCGTACTGGGTCTTCGGTATGATGTGGTCCACGTCCCAACCGCCCACGTACCCCTCCGGTTTGTACCCGTAATTCTCCCACGTCATGCCGTCGGTCATGGTGTTTTCGAAGTGCTTCATGAGTGCGTCGCGGGACGACCCTATGGTTGAGAGTAGGTGAGACTCCTTCCAAGACGATTTCATCATGCGCCGCAATTGCTCGTGCATGCTGTTCTGAATGCGTATCTCCGCCTTGGATGCACGACGGCTCCGACAACGCTGCGCCGAAAGGACACCCTTGGCAGACTGCGCGTAGCGCTTTCGCGTCGCCTTGCCCTTCTCGCTCCTCCCAGCACGAAGGTTGCGCGCTTTGGCAACATCCGTCGCCTTGTAGATGGAGTTTGATGCTTTCCAGGTGGAGCTCTGCCGGCGGTCCCGCTCGCGCTTGCCGCGACAGTGCTTGCACTCTGACTGGTAGCCTGGAATCCCAGACTTTCCCATCTTTGGTGAGAAGCACGACAAAGACTTGGAGATGGAGCATTTTGAACATGTCCTTGCTTCCGTTGGCATCATCGACCCGGATGTGGAGTGTGCAGTGCAGGGGCAGTGAGGGTTAGCGCGCACATGTCATCGCGTGGTGCTCCGAGTAGTCGCGCAGACGCTCGGGGACCTGTACAGGTTGGTGCGAAACAGGTCAGATGGGGAAGCGAGGATAGATGGGGAAGCGAGGATAGACGGTGAGTGTGCGTGCAGCTTACCACGGGGTCGCCAAAGAAGAAGGCCAGGTTGGAGAGAACGTCCTCGCGGGAGGGGGCGATGGTGCGGGGAGCCGGCAATTGCGCGGCGCGAGTCTGGGCAGCAGCCTGGGCCATGGTGTCTGTAGGTCTCTGGTGGTGGAGGCGGTTTGTGGTCTGGTCTGCTGGGAAGCAGGGGTCGAGTGTTTAGCGATGCGGCGCCGCGGTTCTCGGTATACCATCCGTTGCAGTCGCGGGCCATATCTTAGGAGGGATACTGAAAGAGCCTGCGCTGCGGCCACTCGCTATTGACTGGACCTGTGGTGCAGGCTACTGCCCCAGGTCTTACTTGAATAACTCCATTTGATCCATAAACTGACAGAGGTGAAAGCGATGCACTCCGGGAAGGAGACGCACGTAAACGTCACAGTGGTCTTCGGACCCGACGGTGTGAGTCGAAAGGACCCGCCCGTCGTCAAGTACTCTACAGTGAGCAACACCGATGCGCCTGTGGCCATCGGTGCCGCGGGGGATCGCGCGCCCATCACTGACTCTTTGCGCCCGTTGGCGGCCGCGCTGCTCCTAGGGACACTCGCTTTCGTTTTCAGCATGGTGATGCTGGCAGTGCTTACGGGGGCGGATGTGGGACTTTCATCAATGCCTGCCAGCTTCAAGTGGAAAGACAACCTGTCATGGCTGTGGGTTCTCTTGCTTACGTTTGTCTTTGGAGGGTCTGGGGCGGGAGGAATCTACCTGTTCCGCAAGTACATGACCGAGGGAAAAGTGCAGAGCGTCGGCATGTGGGTGGCAGGTCTTATGGCCTTCCTTTTCGCATTTCTCGGTCTCATCTCCATCGTCGTGCTAGCCACGCCCGGCATCGAGCTGTTGGCGGCGTCGAGTGTGCCCTCCCCGCCGCCCCCGCTTCCTCCAGCACCGGCGGGAATGGTGTACCAGAGCAAGGTCACGTTCGCCACCGTGGTGGCGGGAACCGTGGCTGACTTCGACCAGACC
>TARA_B110001452_G_scaffold261082_1_pt1 | contig 13689 bp, 9 predicted proteins | sample TARA_B110001452 | Tara Oceans TARA_B110001452 (sample SAMEA4396971) | marine metagenome | biome: Polar Biome; feature: [DCM] deep chlorophyll maximum layer (ENVO:01000326); material: water (ENVO:00002006), including particulate matter (ENVO:01000060) such as... | depth 25 m
AAGGGGTATGCGCAACCTAAGCCTCTTCTCGATGGTTCTGAACTCTCCCTACCTGACAATCTTGTTCGCAAGAGTCTTCCACGTTGGCCACGTCTTTCTGAGCCAGAGATGGTCCGTCACTACACGTGGCTTTCGAAGAGAAACTATGGAATTGACACTGGATTTTACCCGCTTGGTTCATGCACAATGAAGCATAATCCTCGAGTGAATGAAGTGATTGCACAATTACCGGGAATCGCAGATATTCATCCACATCAGCCTGAACATCAAATCCAAGGACTGCTTTCAATTTATTATGAAATGCAAGAGATGCTTTCTGTTTGTGCAGGTATGGATGCAGTAACATTGCAACCAGTCGCTGGTGCTCAGGGTGAATTCACTGCAGTACGATGTTTCCAAGAATACTTCAGACACCGTGGTGAGCATCAAAGAACGAAGGTTATTGTTCCTGATTCTGCACATGGAACCAATCCTGCAAGTGCTGCTATGGCTGGATTTGAAATCATTGAAATTCCAAGTAAAGTCGATGGACGAATCGATCTTGACGCATTACGTGCAGTCGTTGGAGATGATACTGCGGCCATGATGATTACGAATCCAAATACACTCGGTTTGTTTGAACATGATATCGCAGAAGCATCAGAACTCGTTCATGGCGTTGGTGGACTTATGTATTATGACGGAGCAAACTTCAACGCTATTCTGGGAAGAACAAGCCCTGGTCTAATGGGCTTCGATGCTGTTCACTACAATCTTCACAAAACCTTCTCTCAGCCTCACGGTGGTGGAGGTCCAGGATCAGGCCCAATTGGCGTAAAGCAACATCTTGCACCATTCTTACCGACTCCAATCGTATCTCGAAGAGAAGCAATTGAATCTGAACAGGAACAAGCAGTCGATGAATTCTGGTACACTTGGCATGAACCAGAACATACGATTGGTAAGGTTCAGCAATGGCATGGAAATGCTGGTGCAATTATTCGCTGTTGGGCATACTATCGACGATACGGTAAGGAACTTCGAACCATGTCTGAACACGCAGTATTGAACGCGAACTATCTGCGCCATGCTATCCACAGAGAAGCAAAATCAGCTGGTGTCGACCACATGTTTGTGGATGGAGCCGAGACTGTTGTCGCAAAGCACGAATTCACGCTTTCTCTTGCACCTGCTAAAGAATCTCTTGGAATTTCAGCCATGGATGTCGCCAAAGGTTTGCTCGATATGGGATACATGGCTCCAACGGTGTATTTCCCATTGGTCGTTCCAGAATGTATGATGATTGAACCAACTGAAACCGAATCGAAAGATACGCTCGATACGTTTGCGGAAGATTTCGCTAAAGTATTGCAGGTCGATGCTGAAACACTCCACAATGCTCCGATCACGACCCCTGTCCGTCGTGTAGATGAAGTCTATGCAGCTCGTAATCTTTGTCTGCATCATCCATTTGATGAATGACGACTGAATTCAATGGGTTCCTGAGTGAATTGAAGCATTTCCCACGTGAGTTGGGATGAATGTATAAGCAAAGCGAATCCAATAAGTACGACTTCGAGTAGAGTCCATACCCAAGATATCGTTGCGATTGAGATGACGATGACCGTGGCAAGGATCATCAAACCAATGAGACTTATCTTGGGTCTGAATCGCACAACTATCTTTTCTTCCATTTCCATTATGCTCAATGTAATCATTTGCAGCCATCCTTTTCGAAGGATGTGTATGTCCCCACTATTTTGAATTTCAACGTAAGGATGATTTCCTAAACGTTCGAGAAAGTCTTCTCTTGAGGAGGTGTATACTTGTTCCATTGTAATACGAGTTGCTGATGGTATGACTTAATCTCATTGCCTATATACAACAATCAAATGAAGTGGGAGTTCTTCGCAAGAACATGGTTGGGTTGTTTGTTGATGGTTGGTTTCCCTCAGAGGAACGCCCTGTCATGATCATTCCTCTGTTCACAATGGCTTGGTCTCTTTTCACGCTTGTCTGTCCAATATTGTTAATCATATCTGGAAAATATACCGAAGTTGTACCATGGTTCATTTTGGCATCAATTCTTCTTCTTGGTTTTGCTCTCTTCTCAACAATGTCCCAAAGAAGGGTACTCATCCTTCACCGAGGTGTTCACGCTAGTGGACTTCTGATGTCCACTGCGCTTATTCTAGCATTTATCGAATCCGTATCTGCATGGGTACCTTTGGGAATCGGATGGATTCAATTCGGTATCACGTATCGTATCGCTAATCGAACCTCTGCAGGTTTTGGTGTTCAGTTTCGTCATCAATGGAATCCGAAAACTCTACTTGAGCTCTCAGCGAATCATAAGAATCAGTGGCATTTACTCAATACGAGGCCTTCGAATGGATTGATGGCTATTCTAAGGAAAAGTGGTGTGATTGGTGCTATGTATTGTACCTTTGAAGAGGACGATTGTTGGTTACATCTCGATATTTTTAGCAAAGAATTTTTCGATTTGAATGGCATTCTCATCGAAGAAGAGTGACGGTTTTTTTGTAGGATGGCCGAGGGTCATCTAAAAGTACCATCCGCGACGGGGAAGAAACATGGATGTAACCATCTTACTCGGTTCGAAATCGGACATGCCTGTTGCTGAAAAGTGTACCAAAATTCTCAATCATTTTGGCGTAGATTACCAATTACGTGTAGCATCTGCTCATCGTTCCCCTAAATTTGTAGAAGAAATTATTCACAAAGCTGAAGAAGATGGTTGCAAAGTTTTCATCGCTATGGCTGGTCTTGCTGCTGCATTACCCGGTGCTGTTGCTGCTCTGACCACGAAGCCAGTGATTGGAGTTCCTTGTGGAGGAAAAGTTCCATTCGATTCTCTCCTCTCAATTGTCCAACTCCCTCCTGGCGTACCCGCTGCTACTGTCGGTGTTGACCGTGGAGACAATGCAGGTCATCTTGCAGTGCAAATGCTGGCCCTTATCAATGATGATATGGCTCAGAAACTAGTTCAAGATAAACTCGACCAAATTGAGCGTGTCCTAAAGATGGATCGTGAAGTAAACGGCGGGGTTTGAAATGTTTGATGCGCCTGAATTCATCGAAGAATCGATTGAGCAAATGAAGGCTACAATCGATGATATCGCAATCATTGCGTGTTCAGGTGGCGTTGATTCAACCGTTGCTGCCGTTATTGCTAGCAAGGCTGTTGGAAATCTCCTTCACTGCGTCTACGTTGATACAGGCTTCATGCGTAAGAATGAGACTGAAGAGATCGAAAGAATGCTTTCTGAGCAAGGAATCAATCTCGTTACAGTAAAGGCCGCTGACAGATACTTTGAGGCTCTTCAAGGAGTTACAGAGCCTGAAGAAAAGCGTAAGGTCATCGGAGAACTCTTTATTCGAATCTTCGAAGATGAGCAAAAGAAATGTGGTGCGAAATATCTTGTTCAAGGAACCATTGCTCCAGATTGGATTGAATCTGGCGGCGGTGTTCGTGATACGATCAAGTCACATCACAATGTTGGTGGATTGCCTGAAGACATGACGTTAGAGGTCGTAGAACCTCTACGAGACCTGTACAAGGATGAAGTCCGTGAACTCGCAAGAGAACTCGATATCATCGTTGCAGAGCGTCAACCCTTCCCGGGTCCTGGCCTTGCTGTACGAACTCTTGGAGAACTCACTCCTGAGCGTGTAGAAGTCGTGAGAGAGGCATGTGCAATTGTCGAAGAAGAATTTGAAGCAGCGGCAGCAGCCGGTGAAATGGAACTTCCTTGGCAATACTTCGCAGCCCTTCTACCAGTACGATCTGTTGGAGTTCATGGCGACGTTCGTGCCTACGGTGAAACAGTGGTTGTACGTGCTGTAAAAAGCATAGACGGAATGTCTGCTCGATATTCTGAAATCCCTCATGCCATCCTGCAAAAGATCAGCACACGTATTACCAATGCAGTCAAAGGTGCAGTAAATCGCGTTGTATACGATATTACGCACAAACCACCCGGTACAATCGAGTGGGAATAGAGGCGCCGATTGTGGGGCTCGAACCCACGACCTTGGGATTAACAGTCCCACGCTCCACCAGCTAAGCTAAATCGGCGATTTTTCCCAACAACATCTCCTTTATGACGGCTTCCATTGAATCAAGAACTACGAACAGTTCTCAATTGTGATGTTTTCGAGGATTCGTGAACCGTCCTTGACTTGATAATCACTGATTTTGATTGCATCTTTCAGGCGCTGTAAAAGGTGCACGTCGAATCCATAATCTGCATCGAGCGTTAAAATTGGTTCTCCCAGTTCAACATAATCTGTGACTTTTTTATGCAAATGGATTCCAATTCCATGATCTATTTCTTGCCCTTGTTGGGAACGGCCAGCGCCTGCTTCACAGAGGACTTGGCCGAGAATGAGCGCATCGATGTCTGCGATGTTCCCATCATGTTCAGCATTCAATACATATTGTTGAGGTCCTTTAGGAAGAACACTCCATGGGTCTTGCAGGAGTAGGTCTGCGACGCTTGTTTCAACCCCTTGACGAGTTAACATCTCCCTAAATTCAGCCAATGCAGTACCATTTGTAATGACTTCTTCAAGATCAAATCCAAGGGCATTTCCTTGAGCGTAAACCAATTCCATCGTATCCTTTGGACCCATATTCTTCAAACATTGAATTGACTCATAGATCTCATGACTATTTCCAAGCCAGTTGCCAAGTGGATGATCCATTTGAGTCAATTGAGCTGTCACATTGATGCCAAGTTGTGTACCGACTTGAACCATCGATACCGCTAATTCTCTTGCCTTTTCTGAATGCTGCATAAATGCTGCTCTACCGTATTTGACATCCAGTACGAGGGAATGAATTCCCTCAGCCGCTTTCTTTGAAAGAATAGAGGCAGTGATTAATCCAATGCATGGAACAGTAGCAGTCACATCACGAATGGCATAAAGAATGGAATCCGCTGGAGCAATTTCATCTGTTTGTCTAGAGATAAAGCAAGGATTCAGTTTCATTGCCTCAATACTCAAACCAGTATTGAAACCGGGTATTGATTCCAATTTATCGATGGTTCCACCAGTATGGGCGAGTCCTCTTCCTGCAAGCATTGGTACAGTTGCCCCGCAGGCTCGGAGTGCCGGTGCTAGAATAATGCTCATCTTGTCTCCAACTCCTCCAGTAGAATGCTTGTCGACAGCTGCTGAATTGAGTGGAAGTGATTCACCACTCTCAAGCATCGATGTTGTCAAATGATACGTCTCTTCAGGATTGAGTCCATTGATTTGACATGCCATCAAAAAGGCTCCAATTTGTTCGTTTGGAATCTCGGAAAGATGTTCAATGAACCAACAAAGTTCTTGTTTTGATAGAATCTCTCCATCTCTTTTCTTTGCCAGTAAGGTAGGTATATGCATCGTATCAACTCATTTCGATGCTAAGCCGATTTCAACAAGTCGTTGATGAAGATACTCTCCTGCATTGATGGATTGATAGGAGGCAACGCCTCCAGTTTGCGCCACAAATTCTTCACGTGGAGTGAGATCTATTTCGTTGCGTGGATGGACGAACATTGGCATAGAAAAGCGCCTCTGTGTCGGATCTCCTGGATTGACTACTCGATGTGTTGTGGATTTGAATAACCCATTTGTCAGATTCTGAATCATGTCTCCGGAATCGACGATAATTTGCTCATGGTTACCTTCAACATCAATCCATGTCCCATCATTGTCCATGACTTGTAATCCTGCAGCAGTTGCAGTCATGAGCAAGGTGATGAGGTTGATGTCTTCATGAGCGGCAGAACGTACCGCACCTTCAGGAGTTGACTCATCAAGAGGAGGGTAGTGGATAATTCTCATGATGGTGTTTCCATCTTTTGCCATATTCGGCAGCCATGTTCCCTCGTGGCCAAGATAGGTGCTGCATGCGCTGAGAAGCATTGTTGATATCGCTTCCATTTTATTGTAAAGCGAATCCACATTTTCCTCAAAGTTAGGCAAATGCTTACTCGGCCAAATGTTGGCAGGATATGTCAAGTCAGTTTCACTGCCTTGGTTTCCCCTTCCAGTTTGCCAGAATTCTTTCAAATCAGGAGCAGGGTTGTTCTTAGCGTGTTCAATTCCAAAAGCAGTGTATCCTCGCTGGTGTGAAATCTCTGGACGAAGATACGATTGCTTCATCTCTTCATTGAGGTCAAAGAACTTCTCTGCTTGTCTGTATGTCTCCTCGATATGATTCAGATCAATTCCATGGTTAACTAAAGCAAAGAAACCAATGTCTGAGAGCGATTCTCCAATTACTTTGATGAAGGCCATACGTCGTTCTTCATCGCCTGAGAGAAAGTCTTGCAAATCTGCTACAGGCAGTGGTCTTGACAAAGGTTTCACCCCTAGTTGTCTCGAAGTTTAGAAAGCAATCGGAGCATCTCGAAATACAACCAAAGGACTGTTACGAGGATTCCGTAAGCGCCCCACCATTCCTGTTGCTTAGGTGCGCCCATTCGAACACCTGCCTCAATCATACCAAAGTTTGAGATGAGCATGAGGGATGCAACGACAATAATAAACAGACTGATTCCTATGCCAATTGGTCCACTACTGTGGAGGAAAGGAATAGAAACTCCTGGGATGAACATGAACATAATGCTGATAAGATAAATGAACATAATAGATCCTGTAAGAGAAAAGACAATTTTGTTGAAAGTCGGTGTTGGCCGTATGATTCGCAATGAGTAAATTGTCAACATTGCGCCAATCACTCCAAGAGTTGCTAAACCTGCTTGTATTGCGATTCCAGGATACATCAATTCAAAGACCAGAGTTAGGGGACCGATGAAGAATCCTTCCATAAATGCATAAATCATCACAGGTGTTTGAGGATTTGATGGACGTGAGAACATAAGGTACAGGGCGATTCCAATTGTTCCAAACATACCCAAAAACATCATTGGTAAAAGGATGCTAGGGAACATCAATCCTGCAACGACAGTACCAAGGGCAGAGATGGTCATTAAACCAAACAAGATACCAATTTTCTGTAGTGTTCCTTCGAACGTCATTCGGTTGTTTCCAGAGATTGTATTCCAAAACTTTGGTTGGAACACGGGGTTACTCGAACTGTAAGCCATGACGTTACGAGAGTGCGGCCCTTTGTCAAGGTTACGCGTCTCACGCCTATTCAGACATCTGTTGCTGATAGTATTCCTCTAACTGGTCAAGGCTCCAGCCCATATCGACATACTTCTCCACCATAGCTGTGTCCCATCCTGGGAAACGGCCAAGGTCTTTGTCTGATAGTCCACTCTGAGTCTCTGGAGCCTGTCCATCAAGAACTGGTTGATCCCATACTGCATTTGAGCCAAGAACTGAATTCAATTCTTCTTCTTCGATCCAATCTTTGACTTCAGATTTATTTTTACGATTTTGAATAATTCCATTTGCCGCACCTATGAGTAACAATGCTCCACCCAACATCAACAGAAGCATGAATATTTCACCCATACCTTTCTCAGGATCTCCACTCGAACTCTCAGCGTTTTGATTGAGTTGTGCGAGAGAACAACCCGAGATGTCTGTCGATGTATCTGGCAACGTATCTGGACAGTCATCATCGACATTCAAGACTCCATCACCATCATCATCGAGTGATTCATTTACTGTATTGTTGGTTTCATTACCTGTTGGTTCTGGCGTGATGCCGCCTAGGTCACAACCCAGCGCATCTGCTTCATTGATTCCATCACCATCAGCATCAGCCATGTTGATAGCATCTTTTGGTGATACATCATCCACTCCTGGATCTAATGCTGTCGTTTGAGCCCAAGCCACTTCAATCTGATCTAAAATACAATCACCGTCAGTATCAGTGGATAATGGATTTCCACCCAACACGTATTCGTCATAGTTTGAGAGTGTGTCTCCATCAACGTCCATGTCACCTTCAAGTGTGGTTCCAAACATTGCGATGGTTCTGTTTAAGCCGTTACCGACTTCCCAAATATCAGGCATTCCATCGTTATCGGTATCTGTGACATTGTCTAGACGATTCCAGTCTGCATACCACGAAGTGATGTATGGTGTTGCAATCTCAGTTGAATCGATGATCAATCCCATTTCTCGGTTACGAACCATTGCAGAATCGCCCCAGTTGATACTTGAGATAAGAACAGATGTACCGTCGACGATAGCTCCTTTGTTATGCAATTTGGAAACATCATCATCTTCACTCATGATGATGGCAGAGACATCCCAGCCATTGGTCTGATTCCAGTCATTATTCATTCTGTCAACAATGTCTTGAATATCCTCATCAAGATATGCTCCATTGATGATGAGGCGAATCGAAACATCTCGCTGTGCAGCATCTTCAAGTGCACTCACAACTGGATTTTCACCCCATCCCCATTGCCAATCAAGATCGAGATATTGCAATGAGAGTAAAATCTCATCATCCGCATTCTCAATCATATTGGTTAAACCTTCAACACAATCATCGGGACAAGTCAAGAGAGTTCCGGAGTACGTTCCTGTGAATGTTGGTGCCGAATCTCCGACAATTGTTCGTACATCAGGCATTGCGTAACTGTTGGTTGGTGGAGTGGGTGAGACCGAAGACACATACATCGAGTTTTCATCGAATGCCATGTGTTCCAAAACGGTCTGAGCCAGTTCTTGACTGTGGACAATCATACTCCAGTCTCTGTTGCCACGCTGACCGGGAGGCGGGAGTGATGCATCCTTCCAGTTTCCAGAACCGATCCAAACAGATGCTTCATCTTGAACTGCCACTTTAGCGTGGAGATAGAGGTACGGGTCATCGCCACTTCCTCCAAACCATGAGACGTCAATTCCAGCTTGTTTGAGTGCATATGCATATGATGCTTGGGTTTCCCTATCGTTCGTATTCCACCATGATTCGACTTCATTGAGAACAACTACGACGGTAACACCTCTGTCATGTGCATCAATAAGTGCTTGAGTGAGATCCATTGATTGGAGTTGATAAAGATGCAAATGAAGTGAGGTTTGTGCTTGATTTACCCATGCAAGTACATCGACCAAACCATCGTGAGGGCCGAGAAGTGGTTGAATCATTGTTGCATCTGAAAACGTGAGGTCAGTACAGAAATCGCTTGCTCCAAGTCGCCCCCATCGTTGATGCCAGTCGACAGATTGGTTTGTGTCAGTAATCGTTCCACATCCATCACCTCTGTACAAAATCAGATTGTCAATTCCGTTTACTGGTTCAGATAGAGCAACGCCAGACCATCCTATTACATCGATAGGGCCGTTTCCGTAAACTATCGTATCGGCGACTTCTCCCGTTGGATGAATGAGTTGCAAGGCCATACCACTATCGAGTAAGTAGATTGGTGAACTCATAGCAGTGTTCATATCGACGATGGTACCGTCTTCATACAAACCTAGACCTGAGACGTCATTTGTGAGTTTAACCGATGATCCTGCATCGATTTGTAGGTTGGTGATCAGTGCAGTAAATTCTGTGTTATCTGCAGCAGTACGTCGGATTTGCCATCCGTTAAGTGTTGCTGATTCTTCTCCATTATTGGTGATTTCAAAGAATTCTAATTCCGTAGAAATCGACGAAATCCCATCCCACATGACAGATGTGAACTTGATTGAGTCTTGGGAAGCGATCATTGTAGCATCAGGTTCTGCAGTTCCAGGTGTTGGCCATGCAAACTCAACCCATTCTGAATTTGTCTCATTGTAACCGTATGTGACACAGTTACTCGCCAAAAATTCAGACGGGGGTGATGCGCTTGTGACAAGTTCGCCATCTGGATTGAGTATCTCGAGTACTCCTGTGTCTTCTAGGGAACCTCCGAAGATATCGTAGGTCAATTCTACGACAACTCGGTGTCCTGCTTCGATTGTAGTGTTGTTTTCAGCATGACTCCATAGCATTGTTGAGTCTACAAATTGTCGGCCCATGAGTGGGTTCGAGGTATAATCCACGCTCACCATCCAGCGACTGAGGTTGACGTGTTCTGTACCGGTGTTATGAAGTTCTATCCAGTCAGCGGAAGGGGAGAATTCCGAGTCGTCACACGATGATGCAATCTCTGTGATTACAAGCGATTCAGAATCAGTATATTCTGGCCATACTGGGTTCGCACTACCGGGTGTTGCCCAAGCACTGTTGACCCAATCATCCATGCCCCACGTTATGGAAGTGGTGGGTGCGTTGGTACCAGATTGGCCAGCACCTGCATGCGTTTCTGTATTATTGATGAGAGATCCGCCTTCGAGCGTACTTGTCCATTGAGCTGTGTGAGCAATTGCTCCGTTTCCATCAATGAGATTTATTTGATCTGGTGTTGTGTGCTTTAGGTAAAATTGAGATGTACCATTGAGAGCGATCAACGTTGTTTCTCCAGGAATTAAAACCGTTGTCGATTTCATTGGCATGTTGTATTGATGCAACATAAGGTTTCGATTGGGCGCTGATAGTCTCCATCCAGCAACATCAACTTCGGAAGAACCAAAATTGTGAATTTCAATCCATTCGCCCCCTGGGTACGATTCTGAGTCTGAACCAACTGCATCTGGGAGTAACTCTGTGATTCGAACATCACCAGTTGTTGCTGCTGGAATTGGTTCGGGTTGACCAGGAGTAGGATAGAGGGATGGCGACCATGCATCAATGTAGCTGGTACTGCGTAGAAGCGAGATGTTTGGCCCATAGTTTGTAGCATACCAAGCCATATCAACTACATTCGAAGAAGCATCGAGCAAAACAAGATGATTGTAATTATCCCAAAGACGAGTGTCTCCAGTAAATTCAACGATTCGGCGTTCTCCTGAGAGTATAGTTGTACTACCCTGGGAACTGTTTACTGCAATTGTGCCTGGATCAAGGAAGGTTTGATTCCCCATTCCATCGATAATGGACCAACCGTTAAGGTCGATGTCGCTTGTTCCAGTGTTGAGCAATTCAATCCATTCACCCAAAGGTGAAGCATTTCCGTCATTATTTGAAACTGGCATGATTTCGTTAAATCCTACAGGTCCAGATGCTGTAATGGAATCAAGAGTTGGAATATTTGTGGAATTGGGTGACGGATATGTTGAGATGACCCACATTCCCCCAAGAGGATTTTCTTCAAGGGAAAACCCAGGTTCATTCTTATTCCAACTAACTTCATCTCCAATGCTACCGTTTGGCAGGTAGAGTCGAACGGTCTCTTGGCCGTTGTTCAGAACACCGCTGCTTGATGTTGCATTTACTGCTACAGTTCGGATTTCACCTGGATAAATAAGTTGAGTTGCATAATCAGAAGTTGCACCAATGAGATGAGATGAATCGAGTTCAATCATGTTTCCAGCTTGGTCTTGTAGCCACCATCCAGACATGTTGATTGTGGTCGTTCCGTTGTTGTGCAATTCAATCCATTCGCCACCAGGCCAAGAGGTATTGTCTCGACTTGGCCAAGAATCTGCCATGACCTCATTAATTTGTAGATCGCTTGGGAAATAGGTTGGTCCTGCGCTACCTCCACCACTGTTCGAGGAACCAGGTGTTGGGTTCGAGGTTGCTATCCAGTCAGCGTATGAATCGGAAGGGTCTTGTTCAAGGCTCACTCCAGAGGAACTTGAATTCCATGTTGCTTCATCAATCCAATTTCCAGATCCATCATACAGAGTCATGAAGTCATTTGAATTAGCAACATAGAAATTGGTATATCCATTTCGAGCAATCACCATGTACTCTCCAGGAGCGATGGTGTATGTTGATGCGTTATTGATGTCGTAGCCTACGATACTGTTGACATCAAAGGTGAGTGTCTTTGAGGCCTTATTTGAGAAATACCAATTGCGAACATCAACACTTGTTGTTCCTGTGTTGGAAATCTCCAACCATTCACCACCTGGATACATTGCATCATCAAGCCCGTTCGGATTTGGTAATGCTTCATTGATACAAATTGCACCTGAACATGGCTGACTGCGAGCAGATGTAGATTCTACTGGCTCAACAAATGGTGTGAGTGGAACAAGTAAAAGAAGAGCGAGTAAGAAGTATGATTGGCCGCGCATAGTGTCACCTACAAGGATACCTGACGTTATCCCCCTCATATCTTTTGGCGAGGTGTAGTTTCCCCAAAATCAGATGAAACCGAAGTTATCTGCCATTTGAGCGAAGGTGTAAATCATAATCGGAACAAGAATAATTCCCATGCCGTGACTTCTACGTATGCCGATTCGAGGAGGCATCATCCCAAGGATGGTTCCTACTATGAGGACTCCGATTCCTACGAAACCTGTCGAAAGCCAGACAAGAGCGGCTACGAAGATAATAACACCCATGACCATTGATTGCAATGGAATTGCAGCGTGAAGTCGCAACATTCCCTTTCCAACGATTTTCATAATTGGCATAGCCATAATTCCTGCTGCGAGACACACAGCGAGTAATCTGATGAAATCAGCAGTAGGTTCTGTGGAGTTCCATGTTTCAATAGGGTACATCATTTTCAGAGCAAGTGTTGCCCCTGAACGAGATCTTCCAATGATGTAGAGGAACCCAAGGACCATGACAGTAACTGCTGTGTTAACAGCGGAGAGAATAGCAATGACTTCCAAATCTTGTTTTGTTTGAGGCCCTTCATGGCCTCCTTCGGCTTCAGCAATGGCAATTTCCAGTAATTCGTCATCAGAAAGTTCTGTCAATCGGCGAGTTTCCCAGTCCATTCCATAACCTTCTTTTCCTTGCACCTTTGCTGCCACGTTCCTTCCACCCATTACCAAAACAGTCGCTTGAGAAGCAGTCATTCCAGGTAAAACACCCATGCTTGCACCCGCTACTGCAGACCAGAAACATGGAGCAATGAGCGGTTTAATCGGGGGTAGATCCCAATTTTCACGTTGAGGCGGAAGGTGACTCGTTGTGGCGTAAATATCCAGTAAATTAGCAATGCCGAATAGACCTGCTAGACTTGGAAGGAGGAGTGATGGAGACGGCATCCCAACGGGACTGTCGACTGGAAGTTCAAATACAGCCCATCCATACAATCCTGCAAGAAGGAAAAAGATTGTAGCTGCAAAGAATCCAGCAAGACGACTATCATTTCCGAGTTTCTTACGGGTAATCTTCTGAAGCCATTTCGGCCAATCAAGACGAGTCGTTTCCGTTGCAAGAAGGAGCAATGAGATCGTAAGAAGAATCACTGGCAACCAACTACGCAACCCATTGTACCAGTTAAGTTCAGGTCCAAATGCAATTCGTGCTACAATGATGAGGGGTAATGATAGGAAGAGTCCCAATTGAGATCCTCTTGCAGACCAAGCCACACCCCGTGCAGCATTCCCAGAAAGCAACATTCTATGCCCAGGCAATAGCGATAACGCAGTGTCCCCGTCTGGTGCACCAATAAGGGCCGATGGAATGTAATTTAGGAACGTGTGGACAGTACCCGTCGATACAATAATTGCAGCCACGGCAGACAGAGGGATTCCTAAATCGAGTAGTGCAGGAGATAAAGCAAGCAAAATTAATGCGACATTGTTGACGTGGAAACCAGGGATTAGTCCGGTTAAGGAACCCATGAACACACCGAAGAAGAGCGCTCCAAGGAGCCACCATAAATCAGTGAAATACGCTTCAATCATATTCTCACCACATTATTGTTGATCGATGTATTCTTGACGATCGCTCGTTCCATCTCCATCTGAGTCTTCAGAATATGA
>TARA_B110001452_G_scaffold262325_1_pt1 | contig 13659 bp, 7 predicted proteins | sample TARA_B110001452 | Tara Oceans TARA_B110001452 (sample SAMEA4396971) | marine metagenome | biome: Polar Biome; feature: [DCM] deep chlorophyll maximum layer (ENVO:01000326); material: water (ENVO:00002006), including particulate matter (ENVO:01000060) such as... | depth 25 m
AAAATGAATTATTCAAATCATAATCCTATATTTTTAAAATATTATTGCTTTTTTTTTGGGGATCAAATAATTAGAAACCTTTTTACGTTAAATTTACATGAAAATTAGATTTGTGTTATCTCAATTGAAATTGTTTTTCATGAATATATGTATGTTGGCTGCTTTTAATAGCGCTAATGCACAGGACATTCAGTTAATTATTGCAAGTAGTAATACTCAAGAAACGAAGGCAATTAACACAATAGGATACTCAAAATCATTTGAGAACTACAAAACATTATTACTGGAAATAGAGCGCTTTAAAAATGTAGCTTACAAGCTAGGATATATAGAAGCTAGAGTTCAGTCTACAACAAAAAATAACTTAGAAACATCCGTTCAGCTTATACTTGGACCAAAGTACGAATCTGTTCAACTATATGCAGACAAAGTGCTTTTTGAACTTTTAGACATCAAGCCAATAGAAACCACGGATTCTTCAATGTATTATCAAGCCAAAGTCTCCGGATTAGAAGTGCTAATGAATCAACTTACAAATTCATTAGCAAGTAAGAGTTACCCTTTTGCATCCGTTACATTAAAAAACATCAAACCCATTAGTAAGAGCATACTAAAAGCTGATCTGATAGTGGTAACTAAAAAAGCAAGACAGCTTAATACGGTAGAGGTTAAGGGTTATGACAAATTCCCGCGTTCGTTTATAAAACATTTTTTAGGGATTAAAACCAATACTCCTTTTGATCTTAAAGCCGTACAAACAAAAACTGAAACACTCGATCAACTTAGCTTTACCAAACAACTCAGGCCTGCAGAAGTTTTATTCACCCAGGATACAACAAGCGTCTATTTGTACTTACAAAAAAATAAAAGCAATCGATTTGATGGTTTTATAGGATTTGGTTCTGAAGAGACTACTGGGGGTTTAGAACTGAATGGATACTTGTATCTGAATCTAGTTAACAATTTAAATTATGGAGAGACATTTATACTAAACTACCGCAGTGATGAAAATGATCTAAAAACATTTGAAACCAAACTAACACTCCCCTATTTATTCAAGTCCCCCATTGGGAGTGAACTTAAACTAAACATCTTTAAAAAGGATAGCATGTTTACAACAGCCGAACAATCTGTAAACCTATTTTATCAGCTCAACCCAAACCAAAGACTGTTTTTAGGTATTCAGACAGCACAATCAAATGCCTTGGATCCAATCGAATCTAGCAATATCGTTGACTACAAAATAAACGCATATGAGCTAAGATATACGTATCAAAATCGCACCCCTAAAGACATCTTGTTTCCATTGAAAAGCCAAATGGAAGTGCGCTTCTCTAGAGCTACCCGAAAAACCTCAACAGCAACTACAAATCAAAGTATATACTTAGTGAAAGCATCTCACCAATTTAACCTGAATACATATAACAGTATTTATATAGCTCTTGACGTGCAAGGTATAGACTCGAAAAACTACCTATTCAATGAACTCTTACGTTTTGGAGGGATTAGAACCATTCGGGGATTTGAAGAAAACAGCATTAATGCAAGTGCATTTATAATGGTTGCTAGCGAATACCGCTTCCGTCTAAGCCCTTCATTATATGTTCACTCAATAATTGATGCAGCCTATTTCAACACTCCCACAAAAATAGACCAAAAACTAGTAGGAATTGGGCTTGGGTTTGGAGTAGCCACTGAAGCAGGATTGTTAAGGTTCAATATTGCAAATGGACAAGTTGAGAATGAAAACTTCAGATTCTCAGATTCTAAAGTCCACCTTAGCTTAACAGCTACATTCTAGCCAAAAAATAGACATCAGCAGCCTTAATTAAATAATTTTTTTTGAAAAAAAACCAATAAAAATTGATTAAAATTAAATTATCCTTAAAAAAAATGGCTATTTATTAAATAGTTTATAAAATTTGCTTAGGATTTGTCCTTTTTAATCATCAAGTTTGTTTTGACTAATTTTAATACAAAACATAATGAAAACAAAGTTTAATGTAATACTTACGCTACTATTGGCGTTTGTTATTCAAATTTCTTTTGCACAGCAAAAGAACGTAACAGGAACAGTTTCCGATACTGATGGGATGTCGTTAGTAGGGGCAACTGTAATTATTTCTGGTACAAGCAACGGCACAACGACTGATTTTGATGGTAATTTTAGCATCAAATCTTCAGTTGGGGATGTCTTAAAAATCAGCTACCTAGGGTATGCAGATCAATTTGCCACAGTTAATGACACAAACAACATAATTGTGGTCATGCAAGCTAACGACTCTCAACTTGATGAAGTGGTAATAACAGCTCTTGGAATTTCTAGAGACAAGAAATCTATTGGCTACGCTTCACAACAAGTTGGAGGTGATGCAGTCTCTACTGTTAAGGTGGATAATATTGCTAGTTCACTTTCCGGAAAAGTAAGTGGTGTTCAAATCAAAACAAACAATAACTTTGGAGGTTCCGCAAACTTTTTAATCAGGGGGGTTAGTTCTTTAACTGGAAATAACCAACCATTATTTGTTGTAGATGGTATTCCAATTTCAAACAATTTAAATAATTCAGCTCAACAAAGAGGTGGAAGAAAAGGGTATGATTACGGAAATGCTGCAATGGACATTAATCCCGATGATGTAGACTCAATTAACATTCTTAAAGGGGCAGCAGCATCTGCCATTTACGGATCACGTGGAGCAAACGGAGTTGTTATTATTACAACTAAAAAAGGGGGAAAGGGTAACGCTAAGGTTACTGTAACTTCAAGTGCACAAATTGGGAGTATCGATAAAAGTACTTTTATCAATTATCAAGATGAATACGGAGCAGGATACGGAACATATTATGGATCAACAGGTTATTTTGAGGATTGGGACATGAATGGTGACGGCGAAGACAACTTAGTAGTGCCAACGTATGATGATGCTTCTTTTGGAGCGCCTTTAAATGGGCAGATGGTTTACCAATGGGATGCTTTTGTTCCAGAGCATCCAAATTTTGGAAAAGCAACTCCTTATGTTGCTGGACAAACTACTCCAGTTGACTTTTTCGAAACTGCTACACAGTTAAACAATTCTGTCAGTATAACTGGTGGAGACGACAAAACTAGCTACAGATTGGGGTATACCAATTCTGAAATATCTGGATATATGCCAAATTCAAAATTAAATAAAAATAGTTTGAATTTTAGTGGTACGTTGAATGTCAATGACAAATTAACCGTTGGATCATCTGCTAACTATTTAGTTCAAAAAACTACTGGTAGAAACTCAACTGGTTATGGAGATAACTTAATGGCTCAATTCAGACAATGGTGGCAAGTAAATGTTGACATTAAAGACCAAGAGGACATCTTCAACCAAACTGGAAAAAACTACTCATGGAATCATGAAGGATCCCTATCAGGTCCTGGTTCGGGTGGTGAACTTATTGGTCACTACTGGGATAATCCATACTGGACACGTTACAAAAATTACCAATCAGATGAAAGAAATCGCTTTTTTGGAAATGTTTTTGGAACCTATGAAATTAACGACTGGCTAAACGTCACTGCAAAAGGCGCTGTTGACACTTACAACGAACTTAGAGAAGAACGTAGAGCAGTTGGCTCAGTTGCAACTCAATTTGGAATCCTAGGAGACGATGAAGGATCAGGCTACGACAGAGTAGACATACTTTTTTCTGAGTACAACTACGATTTAATGTTTAACGTTAACAAGCAACTAAGCGATGATCTAAGCTTAGATGGTGTGTTTGGGATTAATGTTAGAAAAGAAAGCTATAGCTACTTAAGAAACTCTACCGCTGGTGGATTGGTAATTCCTAATCTATATGCTCTATCTAATTCTTCAAGTTCTAACCCAAAACCAATAGAAGTTTTAAGTGAAAAACAAGTAAATGGATATTATGCTCAAGCATCTTTTGGATACAAAAATACTTTATACTTAGACTTAACTGATCGTTACGATGTTTCTTCGGCACTTCCCTCTGAAAGTAATAGCTATAACTATTACGCTGCAAGTTCAAGTTTAATATTCTCTAAGCTAGTAGACCTTGAGTGGTTAGACTTTGGTAAATTTAGAGCTGGCTATGCAGAAGTAGGGAATGATTTACCTGCTGGAAATGTAAATGACACGTATTCAACACTAAATAATTTTGGAGATGCGAGTGTGTTTTCATATGGATCAACAAAAAACAATTCTACGTTAAAACCTGAAAGAACAAAGGAATTTGAGGTAGGGTTAGAAGCAAAAATGTTTAATAATGTTTTGGGGTTTGACTTATCTTGGTATAAGAAAAATACGGAAGACCAATTAATGCCCGTGTCTGTGACTACAGCTACTGGGTTTTCAAATAGGTGGGTAAACGCTGGTGAAATCCAAAATAAAGGAGTTGAATTAGGTCTTTATGCAACTCCATTAAAAACAGACAACTTAAGCTGGGATGTAAATCTAAACTGGGCTAAAAATGAAAGCTTAGTAGTTGATCTTTATGGAGATCAAAAAAACTTACAACTAAACAGCTATCAAGGAGGGATTTCAATTAATGCTACTGTTGGTCAACCTTATGGTACAATAAGAGGAACCGGATTTAATATGCATGAAAATGGCGAAAGAATTATTAACTCAAGTGGATATTATGAAGCGGTTTCAGATCAAATCATTGGGGATGTAAATCCTGATTGGAATGGTGGTATTACTAACACCTTCAAATACAAAGATTTTAAATTATCTTTCTTAATTGACATTCAAAAAGGTGGTGATGTATATTCTTTAGATATGCATTACGGGCAAGGTACTGGATTACCAGACTTTACTACAGGGCTTAATGATCTTGGAAATCCAGTTAGAAATACACTTGCAAATGGTGGAGGTGTTATTCTTCCTGGTGTAACTGCCGATGGTGCTCCAAATACAACTAGAGCAAGAACTGATTATTATGGTGGAATATGGTATTGGGGTAACTCATCAAGAAACCCAGCAGCTTTAACTGTATATGACGCATCTTACATCAAACTGAGAGAATTAACACTAAGTTATAATCTTCCAGTTAGCAAATGGTCTAACGGATCAATCACTAAAGGTAGTTTAACTTTAATTGGAAGAAATCTTTGGATTATTGATAAAAACGTTCCTTTTGCAGATCCTGAATCAGGTTTAGGAGCAGGAAATGCTCAAGGATACCTTTCAGGATCTTTCCCTACTCTAAGAACAGTAGGACTTAATTTAAATTTAGAATTTTAACAATATAAAAATGAGAAAAATGAGAAATTACTTATTAAGCTTATTGTGTGTTGCTTTTGTTTTTACTTCATGTGAGGTAGACGAAAGTTTAAACATTGATCAAAAGAACCCAAGTGAGGTTCCTGCTAGCGGTTTATTCACAAATGCTTTGAAAAACCTAGGAAATCAAATGAATTCCTGTAGTGTTAACGAAAACGTCTTTAGACTATATGCGCAATACTGGGCACAAACAACGTACCCAGATGAAAGTCAATATAACCAAGTAACAAGAAATATTGGCGGAAATATGTGGAATACCATGTATAGAGATGTACTTCAGGATTTAAAAGGAGCTAAGGAGCTTATTACGGCAGAGGGTGGAAGTCAAGCGCAGCTTGGAATCATTAAATTCATGGAAGTCTATGCTTATTCTGTACTAGTAGACACTTTTGGTAATGTTCCTTTTACAGAAGCCTTAAATCCTGAAAACCCATCCCCTATGTATGATGATGCTGCAGGAATTTATACTGCTTTAGCTTCACACTTAGAGGAAGCAATAGGAGACTTGAGTAGTGGCAATGGATTTGACGGAAGTCAAGACATCGCCTATGCAGGGAATATTAATCAATGGAGAAAAGCTGCCATTTCGTTAAAACTAAGAATGGCGATGCGATTAGCTGATTCAAACCCATCAGTATCACAGACAATGGCAGAGTCTGCATTCAACGCAGGACCTATAACTGGAAATACTGATAATTTTGGGATCAATTATTTATCAGCGGCACCAAATACAAATCCATTATGGGTTTCTTTAGTTCAAAGTGGTCGTAAAGATTTCGTAGCAGCTAACACATTGGTAGATGCTATGAATCCTAATAGTGACCCAAGACTACCATCTTTCTTTCAGACTTATGAAGGAAATTTCGTTGGTGGAACTTACGGAAGTGCAAATGGGGCTTCTAGTAATTCGGATTTATCTGAGCTAATTAAAACACCTGATTTAAAAGGAGATTTAATCACGGCTGCTGAAGTACACTTTTTATTATCAGAAGCTGCAGCTAGAGGATACTCTGTTGGTGGGTCTGCAGAAGCATACTATAATTCTGCCATTGAGGTTTCAATGGACGAGTGGGGAGTGTCAGCAGCAGATACTGCTACATATTTAGCTCTTGAAGAAGTTGCTTACGGGACTGCTGCAGGAGATTGGATGCAAAAAATTGGTTCTCAGAAATGGGTTGCAATGTACAATAACGGCTTTGAAGGTTGGACAGCATGGAGGTTATTCGACTTGGGGCTAAACGGCCCGTTAGTAGACGGAATAACGTTATCAATTCCAACAAGGTTTCTTTACCCTGTATCTGAAGCAACTTTAAATGGTTCTCAATACGACACAGCTGCTTCTGCTATAGGAGGAGATTCTAAAACTACAAAAGTCTTTTGGGATGTAAACTAACACAACAGAGAAGAAATCAACAGTTACAATAAAAAACAGTTATTAATTTAACTGTTTTTTTTTACAAATAACAGCACATCGTACAAAAATTAATGAATTAAACTCAAACCATACATATAATGACATATTCGCAATAAACGATATCAATACAGATGCAAATCGTAAGAATCCGCAACAAGACGGGTTAATTGTCTAAAAAATAGTTTAATAAAATTATATATTTTTAAAACAATTTGTTGGTTATTAGAGTTTTTATTAGCACTTTTGTGATGACTAATTCAAATAAATAACGAAAATGAAAACAAAGTTTAGTGTTATACTTACACTTCTATTAGTGTTTGTGGTGCAAGTTTCTTTTGCACAGGAAAAAAAAGTTTCAGGTACAGTGTCTGACAATGAAGGGCTACCATTACCTGGTGCTACTGTCGTTGTTTCTGGTACTAACTCTGGAGTTTCAACTGATTTTGATGGAAATTATTCTATAGTTGCTAATACAGGGGATGTACTTAGTTTTAGCTTTGTAGGATACACAACCCAGAAAGTGAAAATTGAAACAAACAACGTAATTAATGTGGTACTTGCTGCTGACAATTCTCTAGATGAAGTTGTCGTTGTAGCATTTGGAACTAAAACAAGAGATGAGCTTACTTCTGCTGTAACAGTAGTTTCAGGCGAAGCCCTTGCCAAATTATCACCAACAACATCAATTGATAATATGCTTCAAGGTATTGCACCTGGTGTGCAAGTAGTTGCTGGAAACGGTAAACCTGGTCAAACAGCTTTTGTACGTGTACGTGGTGTAGGATCAATTAATGCCTCTAGTGCACCTTTATACATTATTGACGGTGTTATTGCACCAGATTTAAATTCCGTAAACCCAGTTGATGTAGAAAGTGTATCTATATTGAAGGATGCTGCAACATCGTCTTTATATGGTGCTCGTGCAGCAAACGGGGTTGTTTTAATTAAAACTAGAAGCGGAAAGAAAAACAAAGAAGCTACTGTTACTTTGTCTTCACGAACTGGTATGGGACAACGAGTAAAAGACAACTTCAAAATGATGAATGCCGCTCAAAAAATTCAGTACGAGCGCGAATTAGCCTCATTAGGTGTTCCTGGAACTGGTGGTCTTGCTGGTCCAAGTATTGGCAGTCAAGCTGATTATGATCGTTTAATCGGAAGAGATACAGATTGGTTTAATACGCTTCTAAAGCAGTCTATTGTACAATCTAATTCTATGTCTATTGCTGGAGGGTCAGAAAATACGTCTTACTTTTTAAGTGTAGGTCATGATAGAAACACCGGAATCATCAAAACCATAAACGGATTTGAAAGGATGAACGCACGTTTAAACGTGACATACGAAGCAAAAGATTGGTTGGAGGTGAGTACTAACTTTAGTATCTCAACTACTTCCTCTGATGAGCCACGTGATAGAAACAACGTTCAAAACCCATTTAGAGCAATGTATGATTACAACCCATACGAAACTAAATATGTTAGAGACAACGATAACAATATAGTATATGACGACTTAGGAAATCCAGAATGGAACCTAACAAGTAATGGATATTCAATTTCTGAAGCATTAGTGAATAACCCAGAGGATGAGTATTTCACTACACTTCTTGGTGGTATTTCTCTTAAAGCTGATCTTGGTGAAGGATTGTCAAATACTTTTAAAATAGGTGCTGTAAATACTCGTTTTAGAAGAGAGAATTACTTAAAGCCTAACTCTGTATTACAGGGATATGTAGGAGATGCTGATAATCCTGGTCAAAAAACAGACAACGGATCTTCAAACCTCAACTATACTGTTACAAATTTAATGACTTACAACAAGTTAATAGGAGAAAAGCACGATTTTACTTTAACTGGATTATTTGAATTCAATAAAAGTACAACTCGATCATACTTACTAAGTAGTATTGGTTTTTCAAATCCAGATTTCTCTGTTCAATCTGTAGCAGCACTTCCAGATTCAACTTCAAGTTCTTTGTTTGAGAATACAATCTTATCTTACGGAGCCTTTTTAGACTACGGATATGATTCGAAATTCTTTGCTACTGCATCGGTAAGACGGGATTTATCTTCTGTTTTTGGACAAAATAACCAATCTGGTGTATTTACTTCTGCAAGTGCAGCATACAATATTGCTAAAGAAAGCTGGTGGAATGTAGATTTCGTAAATGACTTAAAAATTCGTGCATCTGCAGGATCTTCAGGAAATAGAAACGGAATAGGATCATATGCTTCTTTAGCGACCTTAGGTTTTGGAAGTTTTAATGGACAAAGTACGGCAATACCAACTGACAACGGAAATCCAGATTTAGGTTTTGAGAAAAACTTTATTTTCGATATTGGTTTAGAATTTACAATCCTTGACAGAAAAGTAAGTGGTGTAATTGACTACTACGAAAGAACAACTTCTGACTTATTGTTAAACGCGCCACTTCCTTCTTTAGGTGGTGAGCCTGATGGATCTATCTTTAGTAATATAGGGGAAATGACAAACAAAGGTCTTGAACTTGAATTAAAGTGGGATGTTTTACAAAATAAGGATTGGACTGTTAGTTTAGGAGGAAACATCGCATTCATAGATAATGAGGTTACACAGTTAGTACCATCTTCCGAAAGTGCTTCTGGATCTGACATCATTAGGGGAAACAATATTATTAGAGTTGGAGAAGAGATTAACACTTTCCACCTTCCGATGTGGGCTGGTATAAACCCAGCTAACGGAGAGCCATTGTTTTATAACAGTGATGGAGACATAACAAACGTTTATGATTCAGATGCAAATGTATTGATGTCTGGAAAATCTCCTATAGCTGATTTCGATGGTGGTTTAAACCTATATGTTGCTTACAAAGGATTTGATTTATCTACTGATTTTTACTTTAAGTCAGGAAACTACATCTTAAACTACATGGAATCTAACATGTTAAGTGATGGTACAGGTGCTGATGCAAACCAAAGAGTTGATGCATTTAACTACTGGAAAAACCCAGGAGATACCAACGTGTTACCAAACCCAATTTTTGGTAATGAAGCACAACAAAACTCTGACAGATGGTTACAGAAAGGTGACTATATCAGACTTAGAAACTTAACTTTAGGTTATAATATTCCTAGAGATGTAGTGTCTAGAATAGGACTTCAATCATTCAGAGTTTTTGTTCAAGGACAAAACTTATGGACGTATGCTCCTGGTTTCAATGGAGATCCTGAGGTTGGTATTGGAAGTGGAGAAACTGGAAACAGTGTTGGATTTGGTAACTACAACTTGTACAGCTACCCACAAACACAATCATTATCACTTGGACTAGATATTAAATTTTAAAAACAAAAAAAATGAAAAATATATTCAAAACATTATTATTTGGATTTGGATTGATCTTAGTTCAGTCATGTGATGACGAATTAAATCAATTGCCAAATGACTCATTACCACCAAGCTCTTACTACACAAACGCTGGTGAGTTTGAAAATGCGACTAGAGGAATCTATTCAGCTTTTATGGGTGGTTCATACTACGGAGGTAGCATGTTAAGCCTACCAGACATTATGTCTGATAACGTAATTATGGCTCAACAAGGACGTCGTTCTAATCAGTCATTCCATGAATGGAGACACTCTCCAAACTTAGCATGGGGATTACTATATACTCCTTATGTAATTACAAACAGAGCGAACCTAGTTATTACCAATATTGGTAATATTGGTGACGGTTCTGAAAAGAATAACTTTTTAGGAGAGGCGAGAGCCGCACGTGCTTTAGCAATGTTTGATATGATCAGAGTTTACGGAAAAGCGATAACTCAAAACGGATCAGACACTAGCTTAGGTCTGCCAATCATTGAAGGAATTGATCCTAACGTAAGAGCATTGAGACCAAGCGTACAAGTATCATATGACTATGTAGTGTCTGAATTAGAAGCTGCTAAAGGCTTAATCAATACTGACAATGGTACCGGAAGACTTAATAAAGACGCAGTTAATGCTCTTTTAAGTAGAGCTTATTTATATATGGGACAATACCAAAACGCGATTACTGCAGCAAATGCAGTTTCTACTCCTATAGCTCCAATTAGTGATTTCCCTCAAGTGTGGGTTGACGCTTCTGAATCAGGTGTTATTTTTAAAATTGATCAAGACAGAAACTTAGATGGATATCAGCCAGGAGTTGAGTGGAGTCAATCGACTGCAAACAATGAAGTAATTCCTGAATATGTAATGGCATACAGCCTTTCAAATCTATATTCTTCGACTGATATTCGTAAGTCAGCTTACACGTCAATCTTAGCAGATGTTGATGGTGACATTTACAACGCTATTATAAAGATGTATGGAGAAACTGGACAGCAAAATGGGTCAGTTGATGCGAAGGTTATTAGAGCTGCAGAAGTTGCTCTTAATAAAGCAGAAGCACATGCAATGTTAGGCCAAGATGCGGAAGCTTTAGCTGCGTTAGATGAATTAAGATCAAACCGTTATGCTGGATTTACTTCTGGTGGAGAAACAGGTGCTGCATTAGTAGCTGAGATCAAACTTCAGAGACGTTTAGAGTTATTTGCAGAAGGACACCGCTTATTCGATCTTAAAAGATGGAATGAAGGTATAACACGTTCTGCAACAGACGGTGAGTTATTTGATGGAACTGGAACTCCAGTACCAGCAGCTTTCTTAAACTTAAATGCAGGAAGTGATTTATTTCAAATGCCTATCCCACAGAGTGAAATCAACGTTTACCCTGAATTTCAACAAAATCCTGGTTACAACTAATAACTAAAAAAAACAAAAAAATGAAAAAAATAATCTATTCTTTATTAGCGATAAGTCTAATGTTCTCTTGTGAAAATCAAGATGACCACGGAGTTGACGTTAATAATTATAACGGTAATCCAGTAGTATATTACACTAATGGAGGTGCAGGTAGTTACTTTGTAACACCTACTGCGAATGCATACATGGTAGAAGTATCCGCAACGACACTTAGTTCTTCAGACAGAACCTATAGTTTAGAAGTAGATGCATCATCAACTGCTTCACTAGGAGGAGATTTTGAAATGGAAACATCGGTAACAGTTGCGGCAGGAGAATATTTTGGATCATTTTCAGTACAAGGTATTTTTGCGGGTACTACAGCTGAAGGTTCTACACTAAATATTAATCTTGTTGGTGAGGGAACTATGGTCGGAGCTCAATTCAGCTTAGATATATTCCAACAATGTGTGTCTGATTTAGCTGGTATGTACAGTATGACTACTACATACGGTTTTCACGATTACTTAAGTCAATACCCAGAAAACACTCAAGATATTGAGATTGTTGAATTAGGTGGTGGCGCTTATTACATTGAAGACTTTACGGGTGGACTTTATTCAACTGGACCTTATGCTGCTGCATATGGCACATCTGCAACAAATGCAGAGATTACTGAAAACTGTGGTTTAATCTCTTGGAGTGGTCAATCTGATCCTTGGGGAGCAATGATTCCAACACCAGGTGAAGCAAACTCAGTTGATTCAAATGGAGTTATTACTATCAATTGGTTTTGTGAGGGTTATGGAGAATTCGGAACGTCTATTTACACACCACTTTAATACATAAAACATGAAAAACATATATAAATTACTGACGTTAGTTTTAACACTAACAATTGTCACTTCATGTGACAGAGACCAGGGAGAATATCCTTATTTAGACAACAGAGAGGTTACAATTGGCTTTAGAGGAGCTGAAGGAAGTCTTTTAGTTGAAAATGGAGCTGATAATATGGTATCTGCAATAGTTGGTGCAAGTACTGTAGTGCCAAGTGGATCATATTCAGTATCAGTTGACGGTACATCTACAGCTGTACTAGGTGTGGATTATGATTTCGTTTCAGGGACTGATGGATCATTTGAAAGTGGAAACATTTTATCAAGTATTTCTATTGTAGCTGATTTCGCAAACTCTACTATAGAAGGTAAAACTGTTGTTTTGAACTTAACTTCAAACGACCCAAGTTTATCTGTTGCTGAGGCTTTTTCTCAATACACAATAAATTTGATTCAGTTTTGTCCATTAAATGCTGATTTTACTGGTAGCTACACACTTTCTACAGTAGCGCCTGGTATCTTTGACTCTGTTGTATTTTTAAATGGAACAGTAACGATTGTAGAAGGGTCTAACCCAACTGAAAGAGTTATAACTGTAGCTCCGTATCCAGAATTTGGAGCATTTCCCACAGTAGACTTTAAATTCAGTCTTGTATGTGGAAATGTAAATGTTGGAGACATTTTTGCTACCGGAGTTGGTTGTGGAGGAACAACTGAAATTGGTCCTGCTGAAGAAGTTGGATCTTATGACAGTAATGATGATTCTTCATTCAATGTTATTTTTACTGATGACATCAATGGAAATTGTGGAGCTTCTTTAGTGGCAGAGATAATACTCACTAAGAACTAGGGATATATTTAATCCCATTCATATTAAAAAAAAGAGCCAATTATGGCTCTTTTTTTTTGCATTAATTTAAATATCAAATATTTAATATAACACTTCCTTAAAGCAACTAATTTAGTGATAATTTAATGTAAAGGCGGTTTTAACAAGTTTAACTTAACATTAAGTAGATTTAAATACGAATAGTTAAAAAAAATTAATAAATTCACCCATGATTATTGAAAGCAATATACTTTAAAAATTTAAATTTTTTGATGAAAACACGACTATCCATATTTATACTTTTAAATATATTTACTTTTCTAGGGGCGCAAACTAAAAGTGAAATATTAGAAATAACGAGTAACTATAATTCTGAATTACTAACAAAGATAAAATCAGATTTTGAAGAGAAAAACTTAATTAATGAAATTCTCATAAACAAATATCTCGCTGAAAATCCAGAAGTCAAAAGAAAATATTATAATCCAGACGGTACAGTTTATGAGATAAATTATATAAGACAAAACAAACCGATTTATATTAGTACTAACA
>TARA_B110001452_G_scaffold126245_1_pt1 | contig 13652 bp, 12 predicted proteins | sample TARA_B110001452 | Tara Oceans TARA_B110001452 (sample SAMEA4396971) | marine metagenome | biome: Polar Biome; feature: [DCM] deep chlorophyll maximum layer (ENVO:01000326); material: water (ENVO:00002006), including particulate matter (ENVO:01000060) such as... | depth 25 m
TTTTCACAATTAATCTGTTTTTTATAAATGTTTAAATGATTATAAGTATTTTTTTTATTAAATTTATATTTTTTATATTTAATTAATAATTCAGACAGTTTTTTATAATCACCAACTTTAAAAAGTTCACCATATTTTCCATTCTTTAAAATTTCTTTTGGTCCTGTAGGGCAGTCTGTGGAAATAATTAATTTTTTTAGTATTAGTGCTTCAACCAAAACATTTGGTGATCCTTCATACTTTGATGATAAAACAAAAATATCAGAGTGTTTGATATATGGAAAAGGATTTTTTTTATACCCTAAAAGTTTTACATTATCTTTTAAGTTATGTTCTTTAATAAATTTATTTAATCGGTCATATTCTCTGCCTTTACCAATTATTATCAGATATACATTCAGAATATCTTTAATTAAATTTATAGCCTTAAGTAATAAAATTTGATCTTTCTGGATAGTCATTCTACCAATATTAATTATTTTTAAACAATTCTTAGGAAAAAAATGAGGAACTTTTTTATTTGCAAATTTTAAAATTTTGTTAAAGTCAAAAGGATTTAAGATACATATTGAATTTATATTATATCTTTTTTTAACTTCGATTTTAAATTTATTACTATTGACAATAACACCATCTGCTTTTTTAATAAAAAATTTGTAAATTTTACTTTTAAGTAGATTATGGTCCCAGCCTTGTGGAGCAGTATTTAATCTAACAATTATCTTTTTTTTAAAAAGTAAACAAATGACTAAAGAATATATATTTGCTTGAAATGAGAAAACAATAACTTCTTTTCTTTTAAAAATTTCTTTTATTAGTAAAAGTAAACAGAAAAAATATTTTTTTATTCTTCCAGATTTTTTAAAATTAATTTTTTTTGGATGAATAAAATTAACATTTTTATTGAATTCTTTTTTTTTATTAATATCAGCTGAAATTAGGGTAATTTTTAATTTTTTTTTGGCAAAGTGATTAGTGATTAAAAAGAGATTCTTCTCAACACCACCATCCTCAATGGATGGATTAAAGATTATTAATTGTTTATTCATTTATTTATTCAAGATGATATATATGTTTATTAATGTTTAATAAATCAAACAAAATATAGTGAAAAATATTTCTTATTGGTCACCCATTTTATCAAATATTGCAACATTAAAAGCTGTTATAAATTCTGCAGAATCACTTTCTAGATATTCAAACAAGTATAACGTTACTTTATTAAATACAGTTGGTGAATTTCAAAAATCAAAACCCAAAAATATCAATGTTAAAATTCATGATTTAAATCATAATTTGTTAAATCGAAAGTTACCAGGTACTGGATTTTTAAAAACTAGACTTTCAATGATTTATATTTTTATGAAATGTTTTTTTCCCTTAAAAAAATATTTAGAAAAAGAAAAACCAGATTTTATAATAATTCACCTTTTAACCTCATTGCCATTGTTGCTTTTTTTAATATTTAATTTTAAAACCAAATGTATTTTAAGAATTTCTGGTTTACCTAAAATGAATTTGATTAGACTATTTTTTTGGAAGTTATGTTCAAAAAAAATTTTTAGGATTACATGTCCAACAAATCTTACAAAAAATTATTTAATAAAATATAATTTTATTGAAAAAGAAAAAATAGTTACTCTTTTCGACCCAATATTAAATGTAAAAGAAGCTAATTTATTAAAAAAAGAAAATGTTAAAGAAAAAAATTTTTATTTTTCTGCAGGCAGACTTACCAAACAAAAAAATTTTAATTTTTTAGTAAAAGCATTTTCAAATATTAAAAAAAGACATATTCAAAATAAAAAATTATTAATAGCAGGTGATGGTGAACTGAAAAACGAAATATCAAAAAATATTTTAAAAAATGAAAATCATGATATTCATCTTTTAGGATTCGAAAAAAATGTTTTTAAATATATGAATAATTCTGATGCATTTATTTTATCATCATTGTGGGAGGATCCTGGTTTTGTAATTATTGAAGCTGCTTTTTGTCGTTCTATAATTATATCAAGTGATTGTGAGAATGGACCTAAAGAATTTATTAATGATGATTGTGGAATCTTATTTAAAAGTAATGATTTAATTGATTTTATAATTCAATTTGAAAAATTTATGAATGCAAATCAAGATCAAATAAAAAAAATTAGATTAAATGCATTAAAGAAAACTAGAAAATTTACAATCTTTAGCCATTTTATTAACCTAAATAAAATTTTATTAAACATATAGATAATAAATGAAAACTATTTCAGTTATAATTCCCTACTTCAGAAGTAATAAATTTTTTTCAAAAACGTTAAATTCAGTTTTAGGTCAAACTTACAGAAATTTTGAAATTATAATTGTTTTTGATGATAATAATAAAAATGAATTGTTGTTGTTAAAAAGATTAATTAAAAATAAAAAAAAAATTAAACTAATAATTAATAAGAAAAATATAGGAGCAGGTCCATCTAGAAATAAAGGAGCTAAAATAGCTAAAGGAAGATATTTAGCATTCATAGATAGTGATGACTTGTGGAAAAGACATAAATTAAAAAATCAAATGACTTTTATGTTAAAAAATAAAATTGATATTTCTTATACAAAATACTCAATAATAGATGAAAACAATATAAAACTCTTAGAGAGACCTATTAAAATTAAAACATCTTATAGTGATCTTTTGAATGATTGTAATATTGGTCTGTCTACAGTAATGATCAAAAAAAGTTTATTTCTAAAATATGGTTTTTCATCTAATAGAACCAAAGAAGATTATTCTTTGTGGTTAAAAATATCAAAAAAAGTTGATATTTATGGCTATAATAGATCCTTAACATCATGGAGGAAAGTTAAAAATTCACTATCATCAAACACTATGCAAAAATTATATGATGCATTTAATATTTATCACAAAAAAGAAAAATTTAATATTGTAAATTCTTTATATAGAGTTTTCATATTATCTTGTAATTTCATAAAAAAATCTTTTTTAGCAAAATATGATAAGAGTTTAAATTAATTTATGTTATATTTATCTATATTCATTTTTTTATCATTTGTTCTTAATGAAACAATAATTAAAAAAAAAATATTATTAGATAATCTTAAATTTTCAAAACATAAAAAATTAACAACTTCTAACAAAAAAATACCTGTTACATCAGGTTATATTTTAATAAGCTTTATAATTTTTTTTAATTACCAATTTAATTTATTGTCGACATTACTTATATCAATGATTTTTTTAACTGGTATTTTATCTGATGTTTTTAAAAATTTTTCTCCTCTAACTAGGCTCATAATACAATTTATTACAACTCTACTTTTTATAAACATTAATGGGATCTTTATAATTGAAACTAGAATTGATTTTATGGATGAGTTATTTAGTAATTATGAATATATATCAATTTTATTTACAATATTTTGTATTATAGTTCTTATAAATGGAACAAATTTTATTGATGGGGTAAATTTAAATACAATTGGATATTATATTGTTGTTTATTCATTGTTAATTTATATTACATACTCACAAAACATAATTATTTATAATGATTTTTTAATCAAATTAATTTTAGTATTACTTTTTTTATATATTCTTAATTATTTTAATAAAACTCAATTAGGAGATGGTGGGGCTTATCTTTTATCATTTTTTACAGCTATTTACCTTATCAAATTTGTAAATGAAAATAATTTTATATCACCATATTTCATAATATTACTTTTGTGGTATCCATGTTTTGAAAATTTATTTTCCATAATTAGAAAAATTTACCAAAAAAAGAAAATATCTAGTGCAGATAATCTTCATTTACATCAACTAATATTTCTTTATCTAAAAAAAAATAGAGTATCAAACCCTAATAATTTAACAGGAGCAATTATTACTGCTTATAATTTATGTACTTTTTTGCTAAGTCTAAACTACATAACTAATACAAAAATTATCTTATTAATAATATCAGTAAATGTAATATTTTATGTTTATTTATATAATAAATTAATAATTAATTTAATGTTACGCAAACGTCCTATATAGAGATATGTCGGAATTTTTTACTATCAATAAATTTATTTAATATTTTAAAAATAATAAATTATTCATATTTTTTAATTAATGAATATGCTACTGATACATTAATCCAAAATATAGTAGCACTAAAACTGGTAAAAAAACTACCTGAAGGTAATAGTGGTATAAATTCAGAAATAATAAACAAGCAACAACCTAATAATATTGGATTTTGATTTTTTAAATAAACTTTAAATCCTCGAAATAAAAAATAAATAAAAAAAGAAAAAAAAGAAAAAAATCCAACAAATCCAGTTTCAGATAATAATTCAATATAAGTTTGATGTGGATGTGTTGTGCATTTATTGTGATAAATATTAGTAATAGTATCTAAGTTACGCTGAGTATAATATTTTTTTATATTAATGTTTTTACATTCTACTCTAAAAGTTTTTAGGCCTGAACCAAATATTGGGTATTTTTTAAAAACTTCATACCCTGACAAATAATGAGGCCCATAATTAGATAGTAATATATATTGTGGTAAATTCTTAGCATGTGTATTCATGTTAGTGATTTCAGTAAAAAATCTTTGCTTAATATTTGAATTAAAAGAAATAGTTAATGAAATTGTGACAATAAATATTAACATGGATAAAAATTTATAACTTGTTTTTATGAAATTATTCATCATTAAAAAAAATGTGATTATAAAAATTGCTCTTATGGCATTAGCTCTTTCATTGATAAGTAAAATTATTAGTAGATAAATAATTAAAATAATAATTAAAAAAAAAAGATTTTTTTTATTAGAAATTAAACTAATTTTATTAGAAATTAAGTAGGCTAAACTGGGAATAAAAAATCCAATTAACAAATGTGCAATTTTTAATTCATCTTTCAAAAAGCCAGGAAGTCTTCCGGGCATCGGACTTACATAACCTACTGTGTTAAAACCAAAAAGATTTTGAAAATATAAATCAAATATAATAATAATCAGGGTTATAACCCAAAGACTAAAAATAATTTTTAATTCTTTACTATTATTTAAGAAATAAGATATTGCTAAAATAAGAATTGGGAATCTTATAAAATATACGCACCTTGAAAAACTTAATCCTATGTCAGTAGAATTTAATAAATTTATTAATAAATAAAGCCAAATAAAAAATAAAATATAAATTATTTTATCTAAAAAAATTTTTGTATCATTTTTTTTAATAAAAATATTAAAAGCAAAAAATAATATTAATATTATATTAATTGATTCTGAGATTAATGTTCCAAGTAAAAGTGAAAAAGGATATAAACCAATTAAAATTTCAGGAATATTGTTTTTTATAATGTTTTTCATTAAATATTTTAGATTTAAATATACTTAGGTTAATTATTAAATATTATTTAAATTAATTTAGATTTTAGTTTCTTATTCATAAGTTTTATTTTTATTTTTTAGAATTTGTAAAATAGGCAGTAAATAGAATCCTGCAGTTTCAAACATAACCCTTTTTAATCCAACACGCACTTGCCACTCAACATTCTCAAGATTAAACAAAAATGCAAAAATTAAGAATAAAAAGTTTAATACTGAAAATAAAATTATAAATTTATTAAGAGTATAATTTTTTTTTTTATAGAAAAGTACCCAAAACATAAGAGGTATACAAACTAAAAAAATTGGGGTTTCGATTAAATACACAACAAAATAAAATAAAATCACCTTCAAGTCATTTATCATTTGAAAAAAATTGTAATTAGATAACGAAAAAGTACTTTCAAATTGAGAACTTTCAAAACCTATTTTAAGATTAAATAAATAAAATAATCTGATAAATAAAATAAATAAAGTACCTAAAACTAATTTTATTTTTATATTGGTGCTAATTGTAGTGAATAATAAAGAAAAATTAAATATTAAGATAAAAATGAAACCTTCATTTTTAATCCAACAACAAGCATTAGTAATTAATAAGATATAAAATATTAAATTTGTTTGATTAATTATATTTTTTTCAGAAAATAAATAGTAAGCAAATTTAGAAGCTATCAATATTAGAGAGAAAATTAGAATTTCTTGAAGACCTGAAATTAGAGCATATTCGTAAGTAATAATTATAGTTAATAAAATAAAAATTAATTTTTTTATTTTATTAATCTTCAAATTAAAATAAAATCCAAAAATTGAAATTAAATATATTATTACATATATTATTCTTCCAAAATATTCATTGTAATTAAACGGAAATTTCCAAAATAGAGACCAAATCAAATTTCCTAAATGTGGATAATCTGTAACCCCTAGATTTTTAAGATTTGTTAAATTATTATTTTGGTAAAAATTTAAAGTTTTAAAGAAACCAAAGTTTTTAACATCCCATCCTAAATCAATATTTGCTGCTAAATCTACAGAAATTATAAAAGATATAATTAAAAACATTACAATAAAATCTAATTTTTTTGTTAATTGAGACTGTTTACTTTTAAATTTTTTTATAAAAGCAATTAACGCAATAATTATAGTAATTAAAAAAATATAATTAATAGTAATATTTAATATAGATAGAAAAAGAAAAATATTTAATAGAAATAAAATATTTACCAACATTACCTCAAATATATTTAGATAATTAATATTTACTTTATTTATGATTTCATAAACAGAGAAATTAAAAATGAAAATTATAAATACTATTTGTAATCCGATTAAAATTAATTCATTCATTTTGTATAAAAACAGTTTTCTTTTTTAAAAATAATATCATTATCTAAAATTTGAAATTTATTTTTAAGGTTTAATTTTATATTGTTAATTTTTTTTAAGGATTTGTTATCTAAGTCTATTAAACTAATATATATATTTTCCCATCTATTATCTATAAGGTTGGTGTCATAATTAATAACTATTTTTTCTTGATCTTCTATTCTATTATTAATTTTTTTTTCAAAAATGATTTTTTTATTATTATCAACAAATTTAAATATTTGAATTATATGATTAATCTTAATAGGTTCAGTAATATCGAAAATAATTTCTTTAATCCCAGAGGAACCTTGCATACCTTCCTGACCAATGAATACATTATCTTTTAAATAAAATTTTAATTCTAGGTTTTTTTTATAGTTCAAAAAAACGTTGGGCTTTTTTGATGTTTTTTTTGAGGTGTCATATATTAACCAGCTTGAATTGGGTTGGATTATATAATCTACTATTACTGGATTTTCTTTTAAAATATATTTATTATTAATTTCATTTAAAAAACCATAAGAATGCTTGCCACAATATCCGTAAATTTCTACTAATCTTTTTTCTAAATTATTACCTTGAATAGTATATAATTTTCTAAAAAACTGGTTTTTTTGAATAAATATTGAAAAAATAAATACTAAAAATATAAGCAAAATATTATTATGAACAGTATTCTTAAATTTCATTATGATATGTATATATTAATTTATTATGTTTAAAAAGTTATACTAAAAATTTTACCAATTAATTAATGAAATTTACAATTTTAATAACATCATATAATAAAGGACAATATCTTGAGGAATGTATTAAATCTTGCCTGAATCAAACTAATAAAAATTTTGAAATAATTGTTTGTGATAATTATTCCACTGATAATTCTGATCAAATATTTAATAAATATAAAGAAAGTATTAAATTATTGAAAAAAAAAAAAATCAGTAATTTCTCACCTATAAATCAAATTGATTTAATTAAATTAGGATTTTTAGATTCTACTGGAGATATTATTTGTTTGCTTGATGCAGATGATTATTTTTTTCCAGAAAAATTAGATATTATACAAAAAGCCCTAACATCTGAAAAATCCGTAGATGTTATTTTTGATTTACCATTAATCAAAAAAATTGACTCACTTGATAAATTTATATTAAAAAATAAAAGACAAAGATATATTTGGCCAACGATCATTAATACAAGCTCTATTACAATCAGTAAATTTTTTTTAGAAAAATGTATAAAAGAAAATATTTTAGAAAAATTTAATTTTTTGGAAATAGATTTTAGAATAAATGTATATTCTAGATGTATTAGTAAAAATTTTGCAGTTATTGATCGAGATATTACAGTATATAGGCACGTTCAAGATTCAATTATGTCTAATATTAAAAAATATTCAGGAAAATGGTGGCATAAAAGACTAGAAGCACATAAATTCATGGAAGAACACTATACTAAAAATAATTTATTATACTTAAATAAATTTGATTATTGTATATCTAGAGTGTTATCAAAAATACTAAATTAAATCTTAAATGAATTTATTTTTATACCTATCATTTTATATTTTTATATTATTTTCTATCATTGGATATGGCAATATATTTCAAAGACTTTTTTGTAAAAACGAAAAATTGAACATAGGCTATCTAGGATTTTTTGGAATATTTTGTTTATTAATAATATCATATACTTTAAATATATTTATTCCACTAAGTGCATATTTAAATTTATTTATTTTACTTGTTGGGCTAATATTTTTTATTAATTTTTTAATTCAAAATTTTTCAAAAGAAAGAAAAAACTTTTTATTAATTGGAATCATATTTACAATTTTAATTACTTTTATTTTAACTGCAAAAAATCATGATGATTTTCCATATTATCATTTTGCATATATTCAACTTATTACAAAATTTTCTAATTCGTTGGGAATAGGGTTGTTTAATCACGGATTTAGAACACACTCTTCAATTTTTTATCTTTCATCTTTGTTTTATCTTCCAAAGACAGAATATAATTTAATTCACTTAGCACCTGTATTTTTTTTAGGATTTTCAAATTATATTTTTTTGAAAAAAATTTATATTAACTTAAAAAATAATGAAAATTTCTATATAATTTTACTTTCACTTTTTTCATTTGCTCTAGCAAATATTTTTTTTTATAGAATGGCAGAGCATGGAACTGACCGCTCAGCACAAATTATAATATTGATAATATTTATAGAGTTATTAGAGTTTATAAACCGCAAAAAATTTGATAATTTATTATTAAATAAAATTCTTATACTAATTACAATTACAATTTCATTAAAGGCATTTTATTTAATTTATGGAATATTTATTTTAGCACTTATCTATTATCAAAAAAAAAAATTTATTTTTTTAATTAAATTTTTCAAAAATAAAATTTTTTATTTATGTTTATTTTTATTTTCTCTTGTAATTTTGGTGAATTTTTTTAACACAGGGTGTTTAATTTACCCATTAAGTATTACATGTAATGAAAAATTAATATGGTCCATTCCATTGGATCAAGTAATTGCAATGAATAATTGGTATGAATTATGGTCAAAAGCAGGTGCAACACCAAATTTAAGAGTTACAAATCCAGATTTTTATATTGAAGGTTTTAATTGGGTAAATAATTGGTTTAAATTTTATTTTTTTAATAAAGTATCAGATTTTTTATTGGGTTTAATTTTCTTAGCATTTGTTTTTTTTATATTTTTTTTCAATTGGAAAAATAAATTTTCTTACAAAAAAAAAAGAAAATATCTAATTCTTTATTTAGCTTTATTAATTTTATTTTTTGAATGGTTTTATAATCATCCAGCATTAAGATATGGTGGTTATCATTTGATTGGGTTGTTAATTTTCTTGCCAACAGTTCTATTCATAGAAAAAAAAATTATCTTTAATAAAGTTTTAATTAAAAAAATTAATATCATAATAGCAATTATTATTTTTGTTTTTTTAACAAGAAATGTCTTAAGAATTAATAAAGAAATTGATATATATAATTTTAATTTTTACAAGAATGCGTCATATAATAAAATTTTTCAAAATCATAATCATTATAATAATATATTGAATATTAAAGATTGTTATATAAGTAAAAAATGTGCAGAACAGAGTATTTTATTGTTAAGAAAATTTAATAAAGATATTTTTTATATAAAAAAATGAAATCAATTTTAAATATTATACTTTTTTTTATCGATTTTGGACATAAAAATAAAATTATCAAATTTTTTAAAGATCAATACTATAAAAAAAATCTCATAGTTATTGATGTAGGTGCTCATATAGGTGAAACAATATCTTTATTTTCAAAAAATTTTAATATTAAAAAAATGATTTGCTACGAAGCAAGTAAGATAAATTTTAATAAACTTGCTAAATTTAATAATCTTAACAATCTTAATATTGTTATAAATAATATTGCGCTAGGTAGCAAAGAAAAAGAATTAGAATTCTTTCAAACCTCTGAAAGCTCTTCTTCAACATTTTGCAAAATTGACCATAATTCAGATTACTTTAAAAGAAAAAATAATATTTTAAATATTTTTCATAGAGCTGAATACATTGTTAACTCTGAGTTAATTAAATTAAAAACATTAGAAAATGAATTTATCAAATATAATCTTGAATATGTTGATATTTTAAAAATTGACACTGAAGGATTTGAATTTGATGTTATTAAAGGTGCTGGAGATAAAATAAAATTGATTAAATTTATATTATTTGAACATCATTATGATCAAATGATTGTCAAAAATTATAAATTTAGTGAAATTAACCAATATTTGACAAAATTAAACTTTAGAAAAATTATTAAATTTAAAATGCCATTTAGAAAAACATTTGAATATATTTATATTAATGAGTGTTTAAAATAGGATTATATAGGAGTTGTTAAATTCATAAAAAAGTATAGAAAATATTATTAATCTAGTATGAAAAAAATTGCATTAATCTTTGGAATTACTGGCCAGGATGGGTCTTATTTAGCTGAACTTTTAATTAACAAAGGGTATTTAGTTCATGGTGTAAAAAGAAGATCTTCTTCACTCAACACTTCTAGAGTTGATCATATATACCAAGATCCATATGAAAAAAGAAGAAATTTTTATCTTCATTATGGAGATGTTACTGATGCAATTTCTGTTTCTACTTTAATTAAAAAAATTAGACCTCATGAAATATACAATCTAGCAGCCCAATCTCATGTTTCAGTTTCTTTTGAGGTTCCAGAATATACTGCTAATGCTGATGCTATAGGAGCGTTAAGAATACTGGAGGCAATTAAGTTTCATGGTTTTGAAAAGATTGTAAAATTTTATCAAGCAGGAACTTCAGAGATGTTTGGAAAAGTTCAACAAGTTCCTCAAACAGAAAAAACACCCTTTTACCCCAGAAGCCCCTATGGTGTTGCAAAAGTTTATGCACATTGGATAACAGTAAATTATAGAGAAGCATATAATATTTTTGCATGTAATGGGATTTTGTTTAATCACGAAAGTCCAAGAAGAGGGGAAACTTTTGTAACTAGAAAAATTGTAATTGCGCTTTGTAAAATTAAATTAGGTATGCAAAAGAAACTTTTTTTAGGTAATTTAGCAGCCAAAAGAGATTGGGGGCATGCAAGAGATTATGTTGAAGCAATGTGGAAAATGTTACAACAAAAAAAACCATCAGATTTTGTTATAGCTACTGGCAAACAACATTCTGTTAAACAGTTTATAGATCTTACTCTTAAAGAACTGGAAATAAAATATTTGTGGAAGGGTACGGGAATACAAACAAAATGTTATGATTTGAAAGGAAATTGTATAATAGGTTGTGATAAAGAATATTACAGACCTTTAGAAGTTGATACTTTGCTAGGTGATGCAAGAAACGCAGAAAAAAAACTAAAGTGGAAGCCAAAAACAAATATTAAAATGTTAGTTAAAGAGATGGTTAGTTCTGAGTTAATAAAACTAACAAATGATTAATTTAAAATCTAAAATATATCTTGCAGGACATAAAGGGTTAGTTGGAAGCTCAATTTTAAGAAAACTTCGATCAAGTGGATATAAAAATATTATTTTTAAAAGTAGAAAACAATTAGACTTAAAAAATCAAAAAAAAGTACTTCAATTTTTAAAAAAAAATAAACCAGATTTTATTTTTATTGCAGCAGCAAAAGTTGGAGGAATCTATTCAAATAACAATTATAAAGCAGAATATATTTTTGATAATTTATCAATTCAATCTAACTTAATTCACTCAGCTTACTTATCGGGAGTAAAAAATTTAATCTTTTTAGGATCGAGTTGTGTTTATCCAAGAATGAGCAAACAACCAATAAAAGAAAGCTATTTATTAACTGGTGAGTTAGAAAAAACTAATGATGCTTATGCTATAGCAAAAATAGCAGGGATTAAAATGTGTGAAAGTTATAATGATCAATATAATACTAACTATAAGTGTTTAATGCCAACCAATACCTTTGGTCCAAATGATAATTATGATGAGCTAAATTCACACATGTTTCCAGCATTAATTAAAAAAGCACATGAAGCAAAAATAAAGAATAAAAAAGAATTTATAATCTGGGGTAATGGACTCGCAAAACGAGAAGTTATTTATGTTGATGATATAGCTGATGCTTGTATTTATTTCATGAAAAAAAAATTTAAAGAAACAATGATTAATATTGGTACAGGAAAAGATTATTCAATCAACCAATATGCTAAACTAGTTTTAAAAACTATTATTCCTAATAATAAAATTAAAATAAGGTATGATCTATCAAAACCGAGTGGTACACCAAAAAAAGTTTTAGATGTAAGTTTAGCAAAAAAATATGGATGGAAATCAAAAACAAATTTAAAAAATTCAATACTAAAAACATATGAATATTTTTTAAAGAATAAAACTTAAAATGAAAAAAATAATTGTTATTACTGGTGGTGCTGGTTTCGTAGGATCAAATTTGATTAGTCTTTTAATCAAGAAAACAAAATTTGATATAATAAGTATTGATGATTATTCTTCAGGAAATAAAAAAAACCATATACAAAATAAAAGAGTTAAATATATAAAATCACATACAAAAAATATTTCAAAAGTTTTAAGTCCATATAAGAAAAAAATTAATTCTTTGTTTCATTTTGGAGAATTTGCAAGAATTTATCAAAGCTTTTTTAAAATGAATGAATGTATTAATTCTAATACAATAGGTTCACATGAGGTATTTAATTTTTGCCTTTTAAATAAAATAAAATTAATATATTCCGCTACATCAGCTAGTATTGGTAATAAAGGTGATGATAAAAATTTATCACCTTATGCATTTACTAAAGCAAAAAATTTAGAAATGTTAGAAAATTTAAAACGATGGTATCAGTTTAAATTTGAAATAGTTTATTTTTATAATGTTTATGGCCCGAAACAAATAAGCACTGGTAGTATGGCTACGGTAATAGGTATATTTGAGAACCAGTATAAAAATAAAAAATCACTTACCGTTGTTAAACCAGGTTCACAATCAAGACGTTTTACACATGTGCAAGATACTGTTGATGTATGTTTTTATGCTTGGAAAAAAAATAAATGTAGGCATTACAGTATATCTAATAAAAAAAGTTATACGATACTTCAGGTTGCAAAAATGTTTAATACTAAAGTTAAATTGCTGCCACCAAGAAGAGGAGAAAGATATGCCTCAGCATTAACTAGTTTGAACTTATCTAATAAGGTTTTTAAGAAGTTTGGTAAAATTAAGCTCAATGAATATGTTAGAAATATAATTAAATAAGCTTAAAAACTCAGTAATTCCTTGTTTACAATATTTCTAAAATAGGTATAACACACTCGCCGGTGATTATTGCGAAGGGGTAATACC
>TARA_B110001452_G_scaffold142441_1_pt1 | contig 13499 bp, 5 predicted proteins | sample TARA_B110001452 | Tara Oceans TARA_B110001452 (sample SAMEA4396971) | marine metagenome | biome: Polar Biome; feature: [DCM] deep chlorophyll maximum layer (ENVO:01000326); material: water (ENVO:00002006), including particulate matter (ENVO:01000060) such as... | depth 25 m
ACACCGCCCCCTCTCCCGCAACCTCCGTCTCCATCTCCAACCCCCCCGCCGACGCCTCCTCCTCCGACTCCACCTCCGTCGCCGTCACCGCCGTCGCCTCCACCAAGCCCTGCACAGCCGCCTCCGTTCCCGCCTCCGACGTGCGAGGAGCGCATCGGCATGTTGTGCCAGGCGCCTTGGTTTGCGGGCATGACGCAGCTAGCACAGTTTGCGAACCCAGACGTGTGCTGCGAAGACCAAGTGTGTGCTCTTTCGGGGCAGACAAAAGCGTGCACGTGCACAGACCCCGCAAACTGTCCTATCACAGAGCGCTCCGTGGACGGTTTCATTCGACAGTGTGCGGAAGCACCGCTCTACACGTGCCAACACCCATCGCCTTCGACGCCCCCGCCACACTTGCCGCCAAGCCTGCCGCCGCCGCCGCCGCCATCGCCAAGTTCTCCACCATCTCCACAGCCGTTGCCTCCGCCGCCTCCGCCGCCTCCGCCCCGAGATTGGTTGGTTGTGTCGACCATCGTCGGTCCCTGCGGAGGACGCGTGTTACAGTGGCAGGGAGCAACGGAGGGCGTCACTCCGGGAGGAACCGCTACGAGCCAGCGGCGGACCCTCTACTCGTTCGCGGTCGACACGCCCGACACCGTTCAGCCGTACACGGCTACTCACGTCTACTCAGACGGAGACTTCTGGCCGCACGTCTACATGGACGACCTGGACGACCTTCGCCTCGAGTCTGGCATCACGGCGGAGTTTACAATTTCGGCCGACAAGTCGTTGTTGGTCAATGGACAGCCTTGCTACCAGTTCAAGGACGACGGCGCAAACTCGGTGCTCGGTGCCGGAGTTGCCAACATTTGGAAGGTGTTTCGGGCAGACGGCGCTCAGTCGTTTGACACGTGCGCACCGCCTCCTCCACCGGCGCCGCCCAGTCCTCTACCTCCAGGGGCAGCTGCCGTGTCTCGCACCAGCTTCAGTTTGAGCCTGGGCAGCACACGCCGGCGGCTACGCGACATCAAAGACCAACACCGAAGGGGTCTGCAAACTCTCGAGGAGCTGTACGCGCAGTTGCAAGCAGCGCTGGCGGCGGTGAAGCAGGGCGTGATGGTGCTGATGCCTGAAGGCGTGACGGATGAAGAGGTCAGTGTGTCTGCAACCGAGCAGGCTCTTGATGTTGCCATCACGACCAACCAAGCCGACGAGAAGACGACGAGGGTGCAGCAAGCCGTGGAGGATCCGGCCTTCGAGGTGTCGCTGTCGCTTGCCGCCGGAACCGACGTGTCGATCGTGCAGGACACAGGCGTCACCACCGCCGCACTCACCGTGTTCGCGCCGTCCCAGCCGCCGGCTCCTCCGAGTCCGCCGCCGTACCCTCCTGGCCTGGCGCCACTTCCTCCGCCGCCGTTGCCACCCCCGCCTCCACAGCCGCCGGCCCTTCCCGCACCTCCGACCCCGCCCAACGAGTGTGCCAACTTCACGCGACTTGACGACACCGAAGTCAATGCCGGGGAATCGGTGGGAGTGACGGGTGCCACAAGCACCATCGGCGGCGTCAACTCGTACCTTTCGTGCTGCTCACAATGCGAAAGCATCGATGGCTGCGTCGCGTTCAGTGAGCTGGCTGGAACTTGCTACTTCAAGCAGGGCGTGGTCAACACTGCGTCCACTCCGGGCACTACATCGTTCGTTCTGTACCCGAGCCCTCCGCCGTCCCCTCCAGCTCCATCGCCACCGCCGCCCTCGCCGCAACCAAACAGGCCGCCTCCGTCTCCTCCGCTTCCGTCGCCGCCACCCCAGCCGTCGCCTCCTCCATCGCCTCCGATGCCTCCAAAGTCGCCGGTCGTGTGTGAAGGATACGAGCGCAACGACAATTCGGAGGTATCGGGAACGCCGTCCGGCGACACGCCGGTTACTCTCTACGTCTCAGACAACGACTGTTGTGCTGCATGCGACGCGGAACCCGGATGCGTCGCCTTCCAGCACTCGGTCGTTTCCGGGGTGCCAATCTGCGCATTTCTCGGTGGACCGCTCACGTTTACCTTCTCTGCAAACGGAAAGTACAACTACTACAAGAGCGCGCCCCCGTCGTCGCCCCCGATGCTTCCGCCTCCGAGCCCACCAAACCCACCGGGCGAGCCTCCCAGTCCACCCAATCCGCCCAACCCTCCGGCCCCATCGCCACCGCGGCCGCCCGCGCCGCCACCCTACGCTCCTCGAGAAGAGGCGTGTGCCTCTTACAACACAACCACCAACACGGACCTGTCGATCAGCTCTCTGTCTGCACTGAGCTTCATACCAACCAACAACATCAACGACCCCGTGGAGTGCTGCTGGCAATGCTTGCAGACGGCGGGGTGCAAGGGGTTCACACTCGTGCAAGCGGGAAGCATCTGCCATCTCAAGGCGACCAACAAGCTGAGCGGACAGTTTGCGTCGGGCACCGTCGTCTACTTCCTCCTGGAATCTTCGCCGCCTCCTCCAATGCCTCCCCCATCAGAGAACTCCCCGCATTTGCCTCCATCTCAGCCGCCGCTCCCTCCCAAGCCGCCCTTGCCACCACCGTCCCCGCCGACGCCACCTCCGCCACCTCCGCCGCCCCTCAACCCCGGCGAATCGTGGGGCGCATACTCCATCGCGGTGGAGCAGTACTTCCAGTCCATTCCAATAGTGTTTGTGGACGTTGTAGTCACAGATGCAATCGTCTTTGCTTTGGCCAACTCAAGCGGCCTTTCGATGGACGACTTTACCGCGTCTTTCATTCGCTTCGATGCGTCGACAAGCGGAAGACGCCTCCAGGCGAGCCCGGTGACGGACGTGGACAACACCAACTGCAACGCGGACATGAACATCGCGTTCGTGCGCGTGGTGTTCACAACAGACGACCCAGCCATCGTCGAGAAGCTGATACAAGCAATCCGAGACCGAAGCGGTATCCTGCACGACGTGGCAAATTCACAGGGATACAACATAGCAGAATGCGGAGACGCGTCCTTTGCGGTAGACAGGCCGGTCTTTCCAGCTCCAAGTCCTTCTCCGCCTCCCCTGGCCCCTCAAACCGAGCACGTGCTCAACTACGTTGTCACGTGGTTCATGTTGGCCGGTATGTGCTTCCTGGCCAACTGCTTTGTGATACAGAGCAGACAAAAGCCGACAGAGGCAGTGCTCGACGCCCTCGTGAGCGAGCAGGCGGCCAGGGAGGGATTGAAGAAAACTGTAGTTGTTGCAGCCGCGCGCCGAGAAGACGTGCCTCTATTGAACACGGGAAGGGTGGAGTGATGTTCACTGTACAGGTCTACGCTATCCGAGTGACTAATCATGCGCATGGCGCAACGTGAGATGAAGGGCTGGGAGCAAGAAAATCTGTTGGGTGACGCAAAGGACGACGGTTCCTCGTGTGACCGCAAAACCTCTTGCACGGTTGTGTGTATGACATTCCTAGGACTTGGTCTAGGATGCCTCTTTGTAGCTGTAAGAGTCGCATTCGGTGTAAACAACATTTGATTTTTACCCCGCCCGGTAAAAAGTGGTTCTTAACTCTTCAATGTTCCCTAAACTCGCTCATGCCACTCGCAATGCTTCCCGGCAACGAGCCAGGGCCCACTCCGCTGAGGTTGAAGCTGAGCGCTCCCACAACGGACTGTGCGTTCACCGCTCGCATTCCCGCGTTTCCGCTCTTGATCATCGCGACCGCCTGGGCAACCTCGTGGTCCTCCTCTACAGGTGTAGAGCAGCGGATCGCGTCAACGGAGCCCGAACACGACCCGTGTCCATTCATGCCATGCAAGGGACCAAATTTGTCGCCCACCTGAGACTCGACGTCGTCTGCCCTCGAGAGACTGACTGCGTCGTACTGCATGCTGGCTGGAGAGAAGCTGCAGTACAGGAGAAGACAGATCTGAACGAGCGCGAGTGGAAGCGAGTACGTGACCGCTCCTAGGACCCATGCACTCGAGGACGCCGACCGCGCGATGCACACGAGTGTGTCTGCCAGGTTGTTGCTGATAGGGGCGGCGCTGTAGACGAGGACGACGTACACGCTTGCAAAGAGGAACGCGCGGAGGATGCGTTCCCCGGCTTGTGAAAGCGTCGGCGGAGAACACAATGGACCACTAAGAGCCAGCGCCGGGGGAGGAAGCATGGCTATGACCATAAGCGCTACGGTGGAAATCAGGAAGGGGAGGTCAGACTCCGCGCGTGGGCTTTTTGCGCGCAGAAACGCTGCAAGCGTCATGACGGTCATGCAGGCGTGATAAATTATGCGCCGCCAAAACCCGTGCTCATAGGTAGACTCCTCCGAAATACATGTGTGTATCAGCTGCTCCAACACCAAACAGGCCACGTAGATCACGCAGCATGGACGCAGAGCGGAAAAGATGGTGTTGACTCCCCGCGTCTGTCCGATGCGGATCGGCCGCCGAATCACGAGCAGCCCCGCCGTCGTCGTCAGGGCCAGCGTGCGGACCGCGGAGATGGTCCCCACGGGGATCAACCAGCACGCAAGCACAGAGACACAGGCGGACAGGGTGGTGGCGAAAATAGTCTGCGCCGCTGGAAGGTACAACCCAGCGGCCCCAAAATCAATGGACTTGTCTTCATCTATACCGTTCGACGCAAGGTCACGCGCAAGTCTCTCCAACCTCATCCCCGTGCCTCTTCTCAACATTCATGCGTGTTATTCCCACGCCACAGCTTAGCGGCACCACTGCGCACAAATAGCGAGACACGAACACGTTCCCATAAGAGCACCCGTACCCACCGCCCGCCACTACCCGTCACGCCAAGCCGCCCCTAGCCGTGTCCCGCGGTTTCAGCTCCGCAAAGCAGTTGCTGCTACCTTTGCAGCTTCGTGCTTCAGTAGAGCTCGTCATCGTCTGCAGCCGTGATTCCTATTGCCGTCTTTGGCAGCATGGAACGCACGCGGTTGATGATCGGACGCGTTTCGACGCCGTCGAGTCCAACCCGGCGGCAGTGCTCGTGCGAAGGGTCGGATGAAGCGATCCCCGTCTCCTCCGCAATGCTGTGCAGTAGAAGGTAGGCCGACGCTTCCTTGGGCTTCTTCGACGGAGCGATTGGCTGATCCGTGATGGCCCTGAAGAAGGCTCCATCCGTGAGCGCCAAGAGCGCCGCGCTCTGCACCTGCGACGGGAAGCTGTACGCGATGCTGAGGCGGCTGATCTGGTCGCGCATCTGCATGATCGGCGAGCTCTGAACGTCCGAGTTCTGACGCGCAATCGGCACTCCGGTGCTAGCCGGGCCGGTGGACTTCTGCTCCAGCGTCTTGAGCGAGTCCTCCTCGTCGACAGAGGGACACTCGACGGCATTGTCTCCCGCCGAGATCGCGGAGATCATGGCGCGGCAGCTCTGGTGCTGCGTTGCGTTCTCGCGGTGGCTGAACACGAGCGAACTCTGCACGCGCTCCTGGAGAGCCACGACCTTCTGCTTGCTCACGCCATCGATGCCGGTGCCAGCAGACATCTGATCGATGCTGTAGCTGAAGCTCTCGCGTGCGATGACGCGCGTCGGCTTGTCGAACAGGGCCTTCTGGCACTCCTTCTTCTTGCACTTCTCGTGGTGCGCGACGGACGCGCAGAACACAGCGGAAGCGTCCATCCGCACACGACGCGAGATGGCATCGTCCACCGGAGCCATCTCGGTGAGCAGCCCGTCGATCGACTCGATGATCGCGGTGAGCTTGCGCTGGTTGCCCCGGCTGAGCTTGGTCTCTTCGCGCTCCGCCTGCTTGTTGATGAGCTCCTGTGCAAAGCCGAGCTTGTTCCTGCGCTTGGCTCCCGACGGAATGACCGTGCCCGTCTTGGGCAAGTCAACAAACTTGGGATCCTGTCGCTGCTTGATCGGGTGGTCTGCGCGCGCCGTGGACTTTTCGGTGTCGTTGGTCTCTTTGTAGTCGGTGCCGTAGCTGTAGCGCTCTCCCTCCGCGCCGCACTCCTCGCACACCAAGTGCCCCGTCCGCTCGTCCACCCGCTGGCTCCTCTTCTTCGTGGTGCGGCAGAGGACGCAGAGCTCGCCCGGCTTCAGGGGCGTCGGCTTCTTAAACATGTTGGTGGAGTACTGGTTGATGCCCATCTCCTCAAACGCGCTCATGTCGTTTCCAAAGGCAGAAGAGCCAGGAGCGCCCGCAGAGTCCATGATGGCGCGCATCCGGCGGCGCTCATCGCGCTGCACCAGGCGGCCCATGCCGCTTCCGTGTGTCCTGTCGTGAAGCCGGATCATGCTGTCGCAGATGGGCGTGACGTAGTCAAATGGGGAATAGAGTTTGCCTGGGATTCCACACTTGGTGGGGTGAAGGTGTGGCGGAACGGGCGTTCCGCTTTTGAATCGTCGGGCCTGCCGTTCGTCAACAGGCTCGCCGTGTTCGTTGCGACCGAGAAGGTACGCCGGGCGCGGCGACTTGGCACCAGAGGCACGCTGGGAAGGGAGAGTGGGCGCAGATCTGGCTCTGTGCATCGCAGCGGTACCGGCGCCACGACTGCCGACCTCAGGAGCGGATCACACCGCCCAAGACACCAGGGAAGAGGCGGCACAACCCCGAACGAGCCACACCTCTCCTCTACCATTCTGCTCAACTCATATTACGACCCACACAATGGGCAAAGATATTGGTCCGCAACCGTGGCGCCGGGACAATCATGGCGCCGTGGAGTCTATGATGGGTATGCACTACATAAGGAGGGTATGGAAAGCTTTAGTCAGTGAAGCCTAACCCCGAGACAATGGCAACCAAGGCAACCAAGGCAACCAAGGCAGCCTCTGTCGGAACCTATGGTGTCATGCCTGACAAGGATAACGGCTTTGCGCTCGAGACCACCGTGTTCACCGTCGGCAGCCCCACGACGTTCTGGGGCGCCCTAATCGGAGGCGTGCACGCTCTCACGTGGATCATCGCCTTCTTCCTGATCATGTTCTGGGGCAACAACGCACTCGGTGACGTCACCGGTGTTACCGACTCTGCCAAGACGCTCGGCAGCGTTTATGGAATCATGGTATGGCCCATCGTCGTCGTGGTGCTCCTCCATGCCGCGTTTGCCAAGAAGGCGGAGATGTTCCGGTCGACGATTGGCGCCATGGTCCTGCTTTGGCTCGTCTTCTTCGAGCTTTCGCTGGGCTGTGCATACCTTGCCTACTCCATGCACGACGCCGACTTCTACTCCGCGGCGGTCATCTGCCACCTCTTCGTATGCGGCGGATGCGCCATGATCGTGACCTTTTACGTGAACTTTACACACAACGGCACCCTCACCTCCACCATCCTCGATGCCCGGGGTGGCGGTACGGCCGCCTAAGGTTGCGACGCGGTCCGCCGCTCGCACGATCCAAGACAAGACCGGCGCCGTACTTGCAGTGCAGAGAGCGCTAACCCATGAAATTGAGAGAGAGGGGCCAGGGAGTATGGGAGTGTAAGATCGGCACCGGCGCCGCCCTTGATGCACACATGCGTGTGCACGCACGCAAGACGCGTCTGCTAGATCTGGAGACCGACTGCCTGAGTGCGGTTCAGGACGTACTGTGTCTAGAATGCCCCATCAGCGGGATCATGTTTGCAAGCTGCTGTAAACATACGCAGCTTTACGTTAAAAAACCCACAGTACTGGGCGTAAAAGCGAAGTGGACTGCGGACCGCTGGGTGTTCAAATGCGCCAGCTCGCCGACGGGCGGACGCTTCGACAGCCGGTCCGTGTGCGTTGCCACAAAGGCGGTGTTTACGGACAGTGGATCGGAAAGCGTACAGCAATTTACAAGCAAAGTGCTTCCTATGCTTACAAACGGAATCGCCCTCAAGGGGGCCTCGCCCCTGGTCCACAACACGTGCCTGCTCTTCTTCGATCCCCGCGCACCCCCCGTTCGATTCACCCCACCCGGCGCGCTGCTCAAGCACCGTGGCAGTGGCCTCTACACCGTTCATTATCATGCGTTCGAACTCAGATTCGAGTCCCGACTGTTTTGCAACAACAACGCGATGCCCCACCGCGACAACAACGACTACGACAAGTGGATGGAAGTCCACATGCACAGACTTGTTCGGCTGAGCTACTCACGGGTTCCCGCTCAATAGCCATGCTTCCACCACGCACTTGGGCTGCCCCACCACTGTCGCTGTACCGTGCTCTGCAAGGACGCGGAGCGCTGAAACGCTGGTGCCAGGCCGTCGACCACCTCGCCGGAGACAGAGGGGGTACCCGTCATGCCAGAAGAAACGTTCTTGCGTTTTCCTCCGGCGATCGGCTTTTGCGGCTTCGTTGAGTCGCCGTCTTCGTCTTCGGTAGAATCGGCGGCCACATCGTCTTCATCGTCGTCGTCGCTCTCCTCCTCCGCTTCTCCTCCCTCGCCGCTCTCCTCCTCCGCTTCTCCTCCCTCGCCGCCCCGCTCCCCACCCTCGTCAAAGTAGTTTTCGTCGTCGTCGTCGTCCTCGGATTGGGAGCCCGGGTCGCTGCCCGCCGCATTGGGGTCAAAGTCAACGTCACTTTTATCCGAGTCTGATTCATCACTGTCGTCGTCGGAAAGCGCACCGAATGCGTTTGCTGGCTTTGAGGGAGTGCCGGTATCGTCATCTTCGTCGCCGCTCCTCTCCTCCTCTTCGTCCTCCTCCTCCTCCTCCTCCTCCTCCTCGTCGCTCCTCTCCTCCTCTTCATCAGAAGCGCCAGCGGGTCCAGAACCGTCGACGACCACTTCCATTGTGTCCTCCTCGTCGTACATGTTTTTGTAATACTCGGCCAGGAACGCCCTGAGCTCTGCGTACTTCTTCAGCATGACCGCCTTGGTAGCCTTGTCGTCGGCGGTGTCAGACGCAGCAGACTTGAACTGATCCGGTAGACTGATGTTAGAGATGGTTTCCTTGGTCGAATCCCAGGTCAGCAGCCCCATTTCTGCATACTCCTTGACTGCGGAGATGGCCTGTGCCTTAGAGCGCTTTCCTTCCATCACAAAGTCGTCGATGGGGATGCTCGCGCGAGCAAATTCGTAGGCCTGCTTTGCGGCCTGCCATGCCTTTGCCCCTTCGGGGTCGGCTTCATCCTCTGGGGGCTCGTAAATACTGTATCGCTTATCGCCGCTCGACGGGTCAACGTTGTCGTATACTCTGTCTTTGACCGGATCCCACACACTTTTGGGGATCGCGTCCAGGTCGTCCTCGTAAAAGTGGAGGACGTTGGACTTCTTGAACTGGGCGCCATCTTCGTCGTCGTCTTCCTCCAACTCTGCTCCGTCCTCGTCGTACATGACGACACGCCATGTGCCGCTCTCGTTTGGCTTCATGAAGGGCTCGAGACGAGAGTTGGCAAATCCGATTTTGTCACGGCCCTGGAAAGCATCGAGTGAAAAGTACCGCATGCGAGCCTTGTCTCCCATCATCAACTTCTTTGCCGACGTCGAGAAGCCGACCCGCTTGGTAACTAGGAATGCAACAACGTTGACGAGGTCGTCTTTGAGGGTGGAGAGACCAGCAGCGGCGTTCACTTTCTGCTCTCGGATGAACGCAGCTTTGGAGTCGGCCAAGAACTCGTCCTTACTCTTTGCTTTCCCGAGAACTTCCCAGAGACGCTCAAAGTCCAGCTTGGACTCAATGTCCTTTTCCAATGAGAGCACATCCTTCTCGTAAGACGCGGTGTCCTCGTACATGTACTTGAGATCAAGGGCGTCGTCTGGATTGGATGAGTCCAGTCCCTCTTTGCCCGCGCGATCCTTCTGGTACCACATGCGCTCCACTTGCTCGAACTGCCACGCCAGAGCGTCTTCGACGTACTGGCCCGCGGTTTTTGGTTGTGGCTTCTTCATGGCAGGGAGCTTTGGAAGCTCCCTCAGAAGGGCGGGAGAGAGAATAGACTCCGCAACAGTCTCGACCGCGAGCCCCTCTCTCAGAGCGTCGGGCTTGCGGACCAGCCCCCCCGCTTCAAAGAGGGGCTGGAGGGTTTCGGAGTTGTTCATCGCGTTGTACTTCTGGACATCGAGCAAGAATCGATTGAAGGAGGCCAAGAGGGCCTTGGTGCGCAGAGCCGCGTTCTGCTCGTAATCTGTCTTCTCCTTTTCCTGTTTCGCCTCCTTGTCCATTGCTTCCAGCTGCCGGATCTTTTCGGCGACAGTGTCCGTCCCCACCGCAACACGCATTGCAACCCTCTGCTGATCCGGGTTCCCGGAACCCGCTGCAATCACGCTGCTGTACACGCTTTCAAGGAGCGCCCGTCGCTTCGCTCGAGCCTCCTCGGTGGACTGCTTACGCTCCTCCTCTCGGGAGAGCAACGCCGCTGCGTCTTCTCCTACTAACTCCGCGATACTCTTGTCCTGCAGAAGGGTCCGAACACGCGTCGCGGCAGACTCTTTGAGCTGTTCACCAAACGTCTGCTTCCTCTGTGCCACCTCCGACTCGGGTAGCTCGTTGACATTGGCTTCCATGTCCGTGTACGTGTCGAATGTGCTCTTCCTAATCTTTTCGTCGTCTTTCTGCACCTGCGTAAGCTGCTTCATGAGCTCATTTGCAAACGCGCCGCTGTCAAACGTGGCATACAGCGCCTGGTCGGAGGTGATGTCGGCAAGCTTCTTGGTGTACTCCTCGACAATTTCCTTGATGCTGTCCAAACGGTCCTGTTCGTCCGCCTGGATCGTTGCCTTCCAGTCCTTCGTCACGTAGAACATGGCAGTGGCTTTGTCGCCACTCTTGACCGCCTTTTGGAACGCATCCTGTTCCTTCTTCAGCTCTCTGTTATCCGCTTCCTTCTTCCGCTCGTCTGGAGTCAGTTCGGTGAAGCGCTTTTGCTCGCGGTACTCGTCAAACTCCATATAAAAGTACTGAAGCACCGCCTTTACCATGGTGTGAAACTTGTTGCTCTCCCGCTGATTCTTGGTCTTCTTCCAGTCGGCGTACAACACCGAGTAGAGACTGTTTTCGCGAGCCAGCTTCGCCACTTCCGACTCGCTGAACATGCCTTGCTCAAACAGACCGACGTACACGTCGTACTGCGCCTGCGCACCCGGGCTTTTCTTGTACTTGTTGCGCAGGCGTGTCCGCTTTTTGGCGTCCTCTTTCATCTTGTCGTCAAACCCCATTTGATCGTACGGCACCTTGGGTTTGCGAGGAGTCCCCTTGCCCCTCGCGGCCTTGGCGTTGGCCTCGCGCTCCTTGCGACTGGCCTCGCGCTGCTCCGGCGTCAGCTCAGCATCTGCGATAAACTTGTCGCGCAGCGCCTTCTTCTTCTTCTTGGTCATGATATAGACCTCCCCGTTGTAGATTTCCTCGGCCTTCTTCTTGTCCTGCAGGGTGCGTTTGATGCTTGCGAGGTAGGCAAAGCGGATTTCCTCGCGCTCGTAGGCCCCGACACGCTCGTCGCTCGACGAGTAGGCGGGGCTCGAGTCGACGGCCATCTCGTCAGACGGGACCGCGGCGTTCGCGGGAACTTCATCGTCTTCCGAGTCTATACCCTCTATCTGCTGCTTCAAAGCCGTGTCGGTTCGCGTCTTGAGCCGCTCCTTCTCTTTCGGCTGGTCGCGGATCCTCTCTTCGATGATCTTGAGGTCGATGTGGTACTTCATGCGGAGGTAGGTGAAGCGCTGCTCGTCCGTCGCGAGCTGGTTCAGAAGCTCGATCTCTTCCTGCGAAATCTGAGCAGACAGGGTGGGGAGATTGGTCTTCTGCAACAGCATCTTCTTTTGCTCGGCGAGCGCTGTGTTCTCCTTCTGGCGCTCTTGCTCGTCCTTCTGCTTGTAGTCAGCCCTCTTGGCATCGAGCTGTGCACCGCGTCGAAAGGCCTGTTCCTTGCCCGGCAGACCCTTTCGAATCTTTTCGATCTCGGCATCGTGTGCCTTCTTCCTCGCCTTGCGGTCGAGGTACGTCTGCACCAGAAGCTTGAGGTAGGTTTCCGGAGGGATGACACTCACGAGCTCGGCAACCCCGTCCGTCTTCTTCTCGGGCGTTTCGCGAGTGGCCCTTTTGCGAGGCTGACTCTCCTTCTTGGCCTTTGCCGGCTTGGCGGCCGCCTTGTACCTGCCGTAGAACTCGCCCGGGTCGTCTACCCACAGCAAGTCGATGGGCGTCCCGATGAAGACCTTCTTCCCGGGCTTGCCACGCTTGCCTTCAACGGTGACAGCCTTGTTCAAGTCCGCAAATCGTTTGGATACGCCTGCAAATCCATCTTCTGCCTTCCAGTCGTATGCCGTCTCCGCGACATCTTGCTTCTTCTTGGGCATGCTAGACCCGGGGGCCGTCTGCGGCGGGTAGTGTTGGAAGCCGTACTTTTGGTTGAAGGCCGGGACCATGGCCTCCGCCTCCTTGCGAGGATCAAAAGCGTTGACCCCGCGCCACGCCCCAAACGTGGTCTCGACGGAGTCAACATTGCCAGTCGCGTCGTCGGACGGAAACCACTTACGGAGATAGGCGTCGATCATGAGCTGCCGGGTGGCATCGAACTCACGGCGGAACCCCTCCAGTTGATCGTCGGATGCTCGCATGCCGTCCTCAGGGTCGTACACGGCGTGCTCCACCATCTGGTTGGCGTCCTTGTTGTAGGCCCACGTCTGAGCCCGAGATCCTTCGCCTTTCAGCACCTCGCTTGGCTTCCTGAGCATGCCTCTCTGAATCGCCTCGTGCTCCGGCCCCGGAAACATGCGACTGTGGTTTGGGATCGCGGTGTTCAAGTTGAACGGCGCGGTCTTGAAGGCAGCTTTGAAGCGGTCCTTCGCAAACAAGAAGTTGTTGATCATCAACGGCGAGATGGACCAATCGTATGCCCGGTGCCTCAGTTCGCGGTTGTTGCTGCGGTCAAACTTGCTGTTCTGCGCCATGTCGTTAGGTTTGTTGGACTCGAACTGAACCGGGGTCGTCATGGCAGACCCGTAGCGGTCCGCTGCGTCTTCCCATTGCGGCACCAACTTGTCTGCCTCTGCGTAGCAAAAGGTGTTTGCCGCGTCGAACTCAGACTGGTCGTCGCCCCCATTCTCCTTGACAGCTTCAAGGAATGGCCGAAAGTTGTACTCCACGTACCTGTTGACCATTGCCCTCCGAACAGCGCTGGTCTTGCTGTCCCATTCCTCTTGCGTGGTGACTGGGTACGGCGGAAGAGTGGCCACGGGAGTGACCGGGTCGCTTCGCTTGCGGCATTCAAAGCGTTTGGGTCCGCCCTCTACAGCAGGTGGCAGCTGCACAACGACCCAATCTTGGACGAGCACATCCTCGTTGGTTGCGGGGTCGGTCATCGTCAGATTGCACGGACCGTAGAAGTAGCGACCCTCGTCGTCGGACCCGACAAGTGTGATTGCGTTCGGATCCTTGGCTTTTGGCTTGGCCGCCTTCTTGGGGACTTTTGCGGCAGTAGCGTCTTCAGAGCCCAAAGCGCCACCACCGCCTTCGGTAGGATCGCCCTTTCGATCAGTCTTGGCATCGATGGGAACCGCGTCGGTGCGCGGCGCCATGAGGCGCGGCTTTTTGACGGCCCTGTCCACTCTGATTGCTGTGCTAGCTCCATTGTTTATCTGCAGGCCTGTAGCCGGAGGGTAACTCTGTG
>TARA_B110001452_G_scaffold73049_1_pt1 | contig 13398 bp, 13 predicted proteins | sample TARA_B110001452 | Tara Oceans TARA_B110001452 (sample SAMEA4396971) | marine metagenome | biome: Polar Biome; feature: [DCM] deep chlorophyll maximum layer (ENVO:01000326); material: water (ENVO:00002006), including particulate matter (ENVO:01000060) such as... | depth 25 m
TGTTGAGGAGATATTAGGTAGCATTTTCAACGATTTTTGTATTGGGAAATAATAAGCATTTTACCTAGTTTATTAGGAGTTTTTTATGATATTTGTTGGTATATATAGCTAATTCAGCACCCTAATGCATAAATATACAGTACTAATTGACCTAACAAATATCTTTTAAAAAAATACTGTCTGCTTGTAAATATTCATATCAGTTATAAATTTAAAATATGAAAAAAGATCTAACATTTGATGTAGTTGTAATTGGAGGTGGTCATGCAGGATGTGAGGCTGCAGCAGCGTCTGCTCGTCTTGGAGTTAACACTGCACTATTTACACATAAAATTGAAACAATAGGAGAGATGTCTTGTAACCCAGCAATAGGCGGTCTTGGCAAAGGTCATCTAGTTAGAGAAATAGATGCATTAGATGGTGTGATGGGATCTGTCGCAGATAAATCTGGTATACAATTTAGACTATTAAACAGAAGTAGAGGTCCTGCAGTCCAAGGACCAAGAACACAGTCAGACAGATATTTATATCGTAAATATATGCAAAAAAAATTGCTAAACTACTGTAATTTATACGTTTTTTCAGATCCAGTAATAAAATTTATTTTTGACAAAAATGCTATAAGTGGTTTTGAAACACAGTCTGGTAAAAAAATTGCATGCGGTAAACTAGTCTTAACGACGGGCACTTTTTTAAATGGTTTAATTCATATTGGAGACAAAAGAACTCCTGCAGGAAGGTTTGATGAGAAACCATCAACAGGCCTAAGCGAACAGCTTGTAAAGTACGATTTTAAAATAGGAAGACTTAAGACCGGAACACCTCCAAGGTTGGACTCAAGATCAATTAAATATGAAAATTTAGAAGAACAATTCGCAGATGAGGATCCTTATTTTTTTTCCTTCCTAACTAAAAAAAATTTAAACAAACAAGTTTCATGCAGGATGACGTATACGAATAAAAAGGTTCATCAAATAATAAAAAAAAATTTAAAAAAAAGTGCTATGTATTCTGGGAACATTCAGGGTGTTGGGCCAAGATATTGTCCTTCAATTGAAGATAAGATAGTAAAGTTTGCAGATAAGGACCGACATCAGATATATTTAGAGCCAGAGGGGCTAAATGACCATACAATATACCCAAATGGTATATCTACATCCCTTCCTGAGGATGTCCAGCTAGAAATATGTCACAATATCAGTGGTTTAGAACATGTTAAAATAATTAGACCAGGATATGCTATAGAATATGACTATATAGACCCTAGAGAATTGTTATTAACCCTTGAAACGAAAAAAATAAAAAATTTATATCTTGCAGGTCAGATTAACGGGACAACTGGCTATGAGGAAGCGGCAGCTCAAGGATTAATAGCTGGTATTAATGCTGCTTTATCTTTTAAGAAAGAGGAGCCATTTATTTTGGATAGATCAGATGCTTACATAGGAGTCATGATAGATGATTTAGTAACAAAGGGGGTTGCTGAACCTTATAGAATGTTTACTTCTAGAGCAGAGTATAGATTAAGTTTAAGAGCTGATAATGCCGATCAAAGATTGACAAACAAAGGTCTAGAGATTGGATTGATATCTAAAGTAAGAGAAGATAATTTTAAAGATAAAGAACACAAATTAGGGGTTATAAATAAATTTATGTCTAATTTACTCATATCACCAACAAAAATAAAGGATTTTGACATAAAAATTGCTAAAGATGGAGTTTTAAGAAGATCTAATGAGATACTGACACAAAAAGGCGTAAATATGAAAAAAATAAGAGCTATATGGCCAAATATACCTTTTTTTGATAAAAAAATAGATGAGCAAATTGAAATAAATGCACATTATAGGGGTTATCTAAAAAAACAAAAGGCAGATATACTAGCTTTTAAAAGAGATGAAAATTTAGTAATACCTCATAAAGTTAATTATGACAAACTTTCTGGGTTGTCTAATGAAGTAAAAGACAAATTTAAAAAAATAAAACCCAGAACAATGGGGCAGGCATTAAGAATAGATGGTATCACTCCAGCAGCTGTTTATATTTTGTTGTCACATGTAAAAAGAAAGTCTATTAAGCATATAGCTTAATGGATGAAATTTTAAAGAAGTATTCCCCGCTTAACTATATAAATGTTTCACGTGAAATGTGTGTAGATTTTGATAAGTTTATAGAAATGATTATTGTCAAAAATGAAGAAATTAATATTATCAGCAAAGAAACATGCAAAAGTGACAATATTAGAAACCGCCATATAATTGATTCAGCACAAGCAATTGAATTTGTTGATTTAAATAGCAATACAACCTCAGATTTAGGTAGTGGGGGAGGATTACCTGGAATTGTTATAGCAATAATTATAAAATCTATGAAAAAAGATATTAAAGTTAACTTATATGAAAAAAGTCATCATAAAAGTGCGTTTTTAAGAGAGGTTTCAAGAAAACTTAATTTGAATACAAATATAGTCCAAAAAAATATTTTTGAAGCAACGGAATCAAAACCAGGAACTATAATGGCGAGAGCTTTTAAACCGTTACCAGTAGTTTTAGAGTTAGTTTACAAAAACTTAAGTGGTTATAAAAATTTAATTATGTTTATGGGAAAAAGTGGAGTAAAAATTTTGGATGAGACCTTAGTGAAGTGGGATTTAAATTACGAAAAAAAAAAAAGCATCACTAGTGAAGAATCATTTTTGCTAAATATAAAGAATATTAAAAAAAAAAATTAAATGCAGATTATTTCAATCATAAATCAAAAAGGTGGTGTCGGAAAAACAACCACAGTTATTAATCTCGCAGCAGGGTTAGCACAACAAGATAAAAAAATTTTAGTAATTGATCTTGATCCTCAGGGTAATGCAACAACAGGACTAGGTCTGTCAAATTTAGAAACCTCAAGTGATACAATCTATGGAGTGCTCAATGGAACAAAGACAATTTTTGATGTAATTAAAAAAACAAAATTTAAAAATTTAGATATCATAACTTCTAATGTAGATTTGTCAGGTCTAGAAGTGGAAACTGCAGGAGATAAGGAGAGAGCTTTTATCTTAAAAAGCAAATTAGCCTTTTATTTAAATGATTCTAGAGGCTCTTATGATTATATACTAATAGATTGTCCCCCATCACTTAGCTTATTGACAGTTATGGCCTTAGTATCCTCAAACTCACTTGTTGTTCCATTACAGACAGAATTTTTTGCATTAGAGGGATTAACCCAGCTAATAAAGACAATAGAACGAATAAAAGTAAGCTTAAATCCTGAATTAAAGATAAGAGGAATTCTTTTAACAATGTACGACAAAAGAAACAAACTTTCCTCACAAGTCGAAAAAGAAGCAAGAGATTATTTTAGTGATAAAGTTTATGTAACCGTGATTCCTAGAAATGTAAGACTTTCAGAGGCACCTTCTCATGGTATGCCCGTATTAATATATGACAAATTATGTACAGGAAGCAAGTCTTATTTTAGTTTTACTGATGAGTTTATTAACCAAGAAAAAAAAATAGGCAGTGCAGCATAATGGATGCAAATAAAATTAAAAAAGGTTTAGGTAGAGGCTTATCGTCATTAATTGGAGAAACAAAAAAAGAGATAAGTGCAAATAAACTATTTATAAGTGATTTAGTAAGCAATAAATTTCAGCCTAGAAAATTTTTTGATGAAGAAAATTTGCAGGACCTGGCGAATTCTATAAAAGAAAGAGGAGTTATACAGCCAATCATAGTTAGAAAATCTACTGATGTTAAATCAAAGTATGAAATAATTGCTGGTGAAAGAAGATGGTTGGCAGCCCAAAAAGCAGGGCTGCATGAAGTCCCTGTAATTATTACAGAAGCTGATGATTTAAAATCTCTTGAGTTTGCAATCGTTGAAAATGTTCAAAGAAGTGATTTAAATCCTATTGAAGAAGCTAAAGGTTACGAACGTTTAATTAGAGATTTTTTATATGACCAAGAAAAAGTTTCTAAATTTATTGGAAAAAGTAGAAGCCATATAGCAAATTTTTTACGATTATTGAGCTTACCCCCTGAAGTTATAAAGTTGATTGAATCAAGAGAGCTAACAGTAGGCCACTGTAAAATTCTAGTTGGTTTAGATAATGCAGAATTTGTTGCAAAAAAAATAATTCAAAAAAAACTCTCAGTAAGACAAGCAGAAAATTTTGTAAAAATCTTTAAAATAAATAAAAGACCTTCCAAACTTTCAAAAGATGCTGACCTAATAGCACTCGAAAAATCAATTGCTGAAAAAATTGGCTTAAATGTTTTAATTAAAAATAAAAAAAATAATACAGGAAATGTAATATTCGAATATAAAGATTTAGATCAGCTAAATAAAATTATTGATATTATTAAATCTAATTACTAGTTAAAGTTGATTGTTCCATAATAAAATCTGATAGAATATTTACTGAATTATTAGAATTTTTCTTTATTAGTAGCTCTATTTCGCTTGTTTTATAAACTAGGGCTTCAGCAGCATATGGTGACCAGTTTGAAATTTGTTGTTTTATATTTTCTTTATCTTTCCAAAATATAGGGGGCCTGAAGGTAGAAATCACTTCTTCAATATTCTTTTTAGTTTTCATCGCTTTAGTTAATTTTAAAAGTCTTTTAGATTTTATTAAAAAAGTTCTGACAATAAGAATGCAGTCTTCTAAAGAATAATTATTTTCATTCAAAATATTAATTGTTTTTCTCTTATTTTTTGACAGGCAGCTATCAACTAATTCTGAAACATTATAATTCTCAGCTAAATTAGTTAGTTTTAAAAGATCTTCTATTTGGATATTTTTTTTTTGGAACATAAAACTTTCAATTTTTGTAAGTTCATTATTTAAATTTTGTCTATCACCCCTGGATCTTTGAACCAATAAATTTACTGCCTGTTGAGACATTGGTATTTTTTTATTTCTAAAAAATTGATTTACTATTCCACTTAAGGTTTGATTATTGTCCTCATAAAAAGCAATACAAGTTGCAACTTTGCTTTTTTCAAAAAAAGATCTGAGTTTTGATTTTTTTTCTAAAATGCTTGAATTTAGAACAAGAGTCAAATCCTGAACTTCTTTTTCAATAACTTCTTCTATTATGTCTTTTATCTTGTCAGTTGTTCTATTAATTAAAATTAATTTTTCATTTTCAAAAAAAGACTTTGTTAAAATTTCATTAAAAAAATTTTCTTTATTATCAATGATTTCTTTTTCATCGTAATTAAATGTATTATTTGGATATCTGGTTTTAAATTTTTTCTCTATTATTTCACTTTTGTGTCCTTGATTCTCTCCATAAAATAAAAAAAAATTTATCTTTTTTAAATCCAATTTATCAATTTCAAAAACTTTAGAAATCATTTTTATAATTCTGACATATATTCATTTATATCTATAGAAATTTTTTCTACCAAATTATCTATAATTGAATTTTCATAATTTCTTAATTCAAATTTATTAGCTCTGTCCGTATAAGCAAAATTTTTATTAAATTGTTTGTCATAACTGTTTTGATTTTCTAAAATTGACAATTTTACAGATATGCTGAGCTCAAGAGTTTTTTGATCTCCCTTTGCATCTCTAGAAGTTATTCTTTTAATATGATTACTTTTTATCGAAATTTTATAGTTTTTTGATTTATTTTCTAAACCAACATAATTTGATAAAGAATTTTTAATTTTGTAGGAAATTTTGTTTCTATCTTGAATTTTGATTGAAACAATAGAAAAGTCACTTGTATTATTTTTTAATATTGAATTATACCCACAGGAATTTAGTAAAAAAAAAATAAGGATAAAAATAATTTTATTTATTATCATAATATCAAGTTTATCAATTTATTCTTTATATAAATAGTTTTTTTTATTTCTTTCTTATCTAAATATTTTTTAATTGTTAAATCTTTTTTTATAATTGAAAGAATCATATTTTCATCTAGATCCATACCTACATTAATTAAAGATCTTTTTTTACCATTAATTTGAATTACTATATCTGTGTCATTTTTATCAAGATATTTTTCATCTACAGATGGCCATGACAATTCTTTCTCGTTAGACTTTAAATCCTCTAAACATTCGGCAACAAAATGTGGAACGATTGGAGACATAACTTTTATAATTTTGCTATAATTCACAAATAAAATAGATGAATTAATTTCATTTTTAATTTCTTTATTTAAAAAATTATAAGTCTCATAAAAATTTGCAACAATAACATTGTATTGAAAATTATTTAAATTTTTATTAATTTTATTGATTAAAAGATTAGTAAATTTTGCAAGAGACTGATTATTTGACTCTATTCCTATTTTTTTTGCATTAATTGTTTTTATAATTTCTTTATGCATATTCCAAAATTTTTGTAAAAACTTGTAAGAGGAAATCATTCCTTGTTCAGACCACTGCACATCTTTTTCCGGTGGGCTATCTGATAAAATAAATAATCTTACAGCATCAGCACCATAATTTGCTATCATTTTTGTAGGATCAATAGTGTTTTTTTTTGATTTAGACATAGATTCTGAAGAACCAACATTCACTCTCGATTCTGAGTTATCTTTTTCAAAATAATTTATACCATCTTTGGTATCAACCTCTTCTGGGTTGAGCCATTCATTTTTTGTGTTTTTAAAAGTTTTGTGACAAACCATTCCTTGGGTAAATAATCCTTTAAAAGGTTCTGTAAGTTTAAATTTAGCATTTTTATAATTTAAAGCTTTCATAAAAAATCTAGAATATAATAAGTGTAAAATTGCATGTTCTACTCCCCCTATGTATTGATCGACAGGCATCCAATAGTTAACTTCATCATAACTAAATCCATAGCTTTTGTTATCAGGAGAACAAAATCTTAAAAAATACCAAGAAGAGTCTACAAAAGTATCAAGAGTGTCAGTTTCAATTTCACACTCTTCACCATTAATAATAATCTTTTTCCAATCCCACTGATGATCCAAAGGATTGCCTTTAGTATTTAAGTCAATTCCCTCAGGTAATTTTAATGGCAGCTTATTTTTTGGAATTATAATAATTTCACCTTTTTTATTATAAGCCACAGGTATTGGACATCCCCAATATCTTTGTCTAGAGATCCCCCAATCTTTTAATCTAAAATTAATTTTTTTTTTCCCAATTTTTTTATTTTCTAATATTTTTATTGATTCTTGAATTGACTGCTCAGGAGCTTTAAGGCCATCTAAAAATTTTGAGTTAAAAATGGTACCAGGTCCCACATATGCTTCTTTTGTGATTCTAAAAGTTTTATTTATATTTTCAGGTTTAATTACTGGAATAATATTTAGTTTATATTTTAAAGCAAAATCTAAGTCTCTTTGGTCATGAGCAGGACAACCAAAAACTGCACCAAATCCATAGTCCATTAAAACAAAGTTTGCAAAATAAATAGGCACTTTAATATTCTCATCTAAGGGGTTTATTGCAATTAAATTTGTTTTAAATCCAATTTTTTCAGCTTGAGCAATAGATTCTTCAGTAGTTCCAGTTTTAGAACAGCTGTCTTTAAATTTTATAAAATCTTTATTGTTCTTATAAAATTCAGAAACTGGATGATCAACAGATAGTGCTAAAAAAGATAATCCAAATAATGTATCGGGTCTTGTAGTAAAACATTTTATATTTTTAACTGGGTCCTTGCCCTCTATTTTAAAATTAAGTTCACAACCAAAAGATTTACCAATCCAATTTTTTTGCATTACTTTCACTTTATTGGGCCACTCTCCTAGTCCCTCTAGTCCAATAAGAAGTTCTTCTGAAAACTTTGATATACTAAAAAACCATTGATTGAGTTTCTTTCTTTCAACAACAGCGCCTGATCGCCAACCCTTACCATCTATAACCTGCTCATTTGCAAGAACAGTTTGATCAATAGGGTCCCAATTAACATAGTTTTTCTTTCTATAAACCAAACCTTTTTCAAGAAGCTCTAAAAAGAAAATTTGTTGGTGTTTATAGTAGTCTGGAGAACATGTTGAAATTTCTTTACTCCAATCTATTGAAAGACCAAGAAGTTTAAGTTGCTCTCTCATAATAGAGATATTTTTTTCTGTCCATTTTTTTGGATCTAAATTGTTAGATCTAGCCGCATTTTCTGCCGGCATTCCAAAAGAGTCCCAGCCCATGGGATGTAGAACATTGAAACCTTGCATTTTTTTAAATCTAGATAGAACATCACCTATTGTATAATTTCTCACATGGCCCATATGTATTTTACCAGATGGGTAGGGAAACATTTCAAGGCAATAAAATTTCTTTTTGTCTTTTTTTATTTCAGATTTAAATACTTTATTGGCATCCCAGAACTTTTGCCATTTGTCCTCTATAATTTTGAAGTTATATCTTTCCACTTTTCTTCAAGCTAATATTTTAAAATTAATTTTTTATTAATTACTCAGTTTTATCTACAGTTAGTTTTCTTTTAAAACTATTTGCCTTTTTGGTAGTTATATTACTCTCTATACTTGCGGCCCTTTTTAGAATTGCTATTTTTAATTCATTGGAGATGTTAGTATCTATTTTATTTATTTTACAGCTATTAGAATCTTTTTTACTACAAATTCTTTCGTGAATATCTATTTTTAATCCATCTGCACGAACTTCATTTGATAAAAATCGAATTGTTATTTTTAAATCTCTTAAATTATCTTTTCCTGAATTATCATTAAACCAATCAGTAATTATTATTCCTCCTGAATAACTTGCATTTGTAAAAGTAACAAACTCTAAAGTTTCTAAAGTTGCTTGCCACATAGAATTTGATGAAGCAAAATCAAAAGTACCGCCAGAGTTTCCTCCACCAAGTTTTCCAAATCTTAAGCCTTTCCCTTCTTTAATATTTTTGGCAACTCTCTTATTAACTTCTACAGGATTATCCTTAATATCTGATCTTTTGTATATATTGCAGGCTGGAAAGAGAATTAGGCAAATTAAGAGAAAAAGTGTAATTTTTTTCATATAATCATACTAAAATCATGATAGTTATAAAAAATCAATAAAATAGAGCATTATAGGCGTTGTATAAATGTCACAAACAATAAAAAAATTATATAAAAGCAAGCTAACACTAGTCTATTTATAATTTGTTTTGTAATTTACGAGAATTCATATGAATAAAAATAACAAAAGGAATATTATGAACAACTTAAAAAAGATAGGACTATCAGCATTAGCAGGTTCGCTAGTTGCAGTTAGTGCTCAAGCTGGTGAAATGGCTGTTACGGGTTCGTACAATGTTACGTACAAAACTCAATCAGGAAATGCTGGTGCTGCAAGTACTAATGCATTGTACACAAGTGACCATGGTGCTGGTATTGGAAATGACAAAGACGTAGGTTTTTCTGGTTCAGGTGAACTAGACAACGGATGGACTTTTGCAGGTAACACATTGTTGAAAGATGACTTTAGTGTATCTTCATCTGCATTATCTCTAACTATGGGATCTTTGGGAACAATATCAACAGGTTCTCAAACAGGTGGAACATCAACTAAGTACGATGTTCAAACTCCAAAAGCTTATGAAGAAGTAGATGACGGTGGAGCACAATCTCTATCAGCTAACTTCGTTGGAAACTTCCTAGATAACAACTCATTGTACTACACATCTCCAGCAATTGAGATGGGTGGAATGACTGCTACTCTAGACGTTGAATGGTCTCCAGAAGCAAGTGGAACATCACCAAATGATGGTGGAGTTCAAGCTTCAACAGCTTGGGGATCTGCTGCTTCAGTTGGTTTAACTTTATCTGGTCAAGGAGCTACTTTTGGTATTTACGGTGCTGAAAGAGAATCTGACGATTTAACAGTTGGTGTAAGAGACTCATTTAATGGTGTTGCTTACTTAAACTACACTTATGGACCTGTATCAGTTGGTTATTCTCAGTCATACCACGATGCTGGAACACAAGGTACAGCTACTGCAGCAAATGCTGATAAGCTAGTTAATACTGCTACTGGTATTTTTGAATCAGACACAATGTCAGTTGCTTTTAACGTAAATGACAACTTATCTGTATCTTACGCTCAGGCAGATGATACTTATGATGCTCAGGCTGCTGCTGGAGAAGGTACATCTACTAATGTAAATGATGTAACTTCAACTATGAAGTCTATCCAAGCAGCATACTCAATGGGTGCTATGTCTATTAAAGCTTATAGAACAACTACAGATGGTGTTAACTACAATTCTGCACCAAGAGAATCTGTAACTACAGAAATTGCTCTAGGACTTGCGTTTTAATTAGAACGATTTAAACAATTTAAAAACGGCCTAAATTTATTTAGGCCGTTTTTTTTTATCCAACTTATTCCAGCAAAGCCATAACAATCTAAAAGATTAAGCTTTTTTATATTACTACTATGAATTCCTCCAAGAGCTATTAATTTTATTTGTCTGTTAACTGACAATTTATTAAATCTACAAACACCTAAATAATTTTTTTTTTTTTTACTTTAAATACTGGAGCTAAAAAAATTAGATTACAACCCTGTCTTTCCTTAATCAAAATCTCAACTTCGTTATGTGCGGAACCAATAATATTAAATTTTAAGGGGTAATTGTAATTTTTAGTATTTAATCTGTTATTAAAAGAGGGAATATATAGCCCATCCAATTTAAATTTGACTGCAATTTTTAAATTATTAGCTAAATAAAATTTTTGACCATTTTTTTTGCAGTATTGTCTTAATGCTATTATTGTTTTTTCATCTACTTTTTTCTCATAGTTTCTGTATATAATACCAATACTTTTATTTATTGTTTGTAATTCTTTAAAATTAAATTGTTCTACAAAACAATAAACTTTAGTTGAGGATTTATGCATAATAGTATTATTAATTTAAACACAATAGAGAGCGTTTTAAAGTCAAAAATAAATAAAATGCCTTCAATAATTGCGGTGAGCAAAACTTTCCCAATGAAGGATATATTACCATTAATTAACCACGGGCATATTCATTTTGGTGAAAACAAAGTCCAGGAGTCTTTAGAAAAATGGACTTCTATTAAAAATGATTTTCATCACCTAAAACTTCACATGATAGGAAAATTGCAAACTAATAAAGTTAAGTATGTAATTCCACTTTTTGATTATATTCACTCATTAGACAACCTTAGACTGGCTGAAAAAATTTCTACAGAGCAAATAAAACAAAAAAAAAAACTTAAAATCTTTATACAAATTAATATTGGTAATGAACCTCAAAAAAGTGGAATTTCACTTGAGGGTATAGAAAATTTTTATGCTAAATGCACAAAAGATCTTGGTCTACAAATAATAGGCCTGATGTGTTTGCCACCAAAGAATGAAAGTACAAAAAGTTATTTTTATACAATGAAAATTTTGGCAGAAAAATTAAATATTCAAGATCTAAGTATGGGTATGTCTAATGATTTTCTAGAAGCTGCAGTAAATGGCTCTACTTATGTTAGAATTGGATCAAAGATATTTGGTGATAGAAACTAAGAAATCTTTATCTTTGTTTTTTTATTTATTAATTTTGCTAAAATTATAAAATCTTTTTCTTTTAAAGCTATACAGCCAGCTGTTGGTTTATAATTTCTTGTAAGATGAATGAAAATAGCACTCCCCTTATAAGGCTTTATTCTTTTAATATTATAATTAATGACTATAAAATAATCATATAAGTTATCTTTTCTAAATAGTTTTTCATATTTTGTTCTTTTATTTACTAATATCTCCTTATTATATTCTTTATCTTTTGGATCATCACACCAAACCATATTTTTTTTAATGATTTTAGTTCGAATTTTGGTTAAAGGTTTTTTTACCCGATCTGCTCTATAATATAATTTTCCCAAAGAGAACCTGCCAGATGGTGTAGCTTTGTCACCTTCTTTTTTATTTATTTTAATTCCATTTTTTCCTATGGCACATTTAAGAGTAAAATCACTTATAATTAAGAACCCTTTATTTTTTTGAGTTATTAGCATAAGTTAAATTTTAAATGTTCAATCAATCTGTAAATATAGTCGAATTTTCACAACTATATAATATTTTAAAAGAAATTGATGATTTATTCAAATTTAATATTAACAATTATAATACTTATAATGAACTAATTACAGAACTGGAGTCCAATAGCCAAGACCAATTAAATTCAATAATTCTTGTAAGAAAAAAAAATGATAAATTATTGTCTCATAGTTTGGTAAATAACAAAACTATTTTAGTGCTTGATCAATATCCTTTCAAAATAGAGAGATTTTTAGATATAATTAATATACAGCTGATAAAACAAAAATATAATTTTCAATCTAAGCTAAACATCAAAGATTACACTTTAAATTTTAATTCACGAATAATATCTAATAAAAAAAAAGAATTAAAGTTAACAGAGAGAGAGATTGATATTATTTTATTTTTAAGTGAAAACAAAACACCACAATCTATCATTGAACTTCAAAGTAAAGTTTGGGGCTATTCATTTGATTTGGAAACGCATACTGTTGAAACTCATATTTATAGGCTTAGAAAAAAAATTAAGGATAAATTTAATGATGAGAATTTTATTATTAGTCATGATGAAGGTTATTTAGTCTGATATGATTAAAAAAAACCCCATAGCAAAAATTTTAAGAACTAAAAAATATAAACCAAAAGTGGTAAAAGCAAAAAAAGGGAAGGGTAGTTTTAAAAGAAAAAAAGCTAATCTAATCTAGCTCCAATTTTTTGAATAATTTTTGAAGACATTTCGGTGCCCTTTCCAAGGCACTCACGTACTGTTAAATTATTAATATGACCATGGAGATAACCTGCTGCAAATAAATCCCCAGCACCTGTTAAATCTACAATCTTTAGATTTTTTTTAATTTCACACTCAATAACTTCACGGTGGTTTATAGCAACACTCCCTTTTTCTCCTCTTGTAACAATAATTTGTTTCCCTAATTGCTGACTAAATGAAATGACTTCCTCAAAATTCTTTGCATTTATTAATGAAGTAATTTCCTGTTCATTTGCAAAAGTAATGTCTAATTTATTTTTAACTAGCTCTAAAAAATGTTGTTTATGCCTTTCTACACAAAATAAATCAGATAATGACATTGCCACCTTATTGGAATTTTTAATGGCCTTATCAAAGGCAGACTTAGGCTCACCTTCATCCCACAAATAACCCTCAAGAAAAATTATTTCACTATTTTTTATAGAATCTATATCAACATCATTTTCATTAATTTTTCCTGCAGTTCCAAGAAATGTACACATTGTTCTTTCAGAGTCGGGTGTAATTAATATTAAGCAAGTTCCTGTTGGTAATTTCTCTTTTTTTTTTGCATAAAAATACTCAACATTTTCTTTCTTTAAACCATCTTCGTACTTTTGACCTAAATCATCATCATTAACTTTACCAATAAAGCCAACA
>TARA_B110001452_G_scaffold236862_1_pt1 | contig 13393 bp, 11 predicted proteins | sample TARA_B110001452 | Tara Oceans TARA_B110001452 (sample SAMEA4396971) | marine metagenome | biome: Polar Biome; feature: [DCM] deep chlorophyll maximum layer (ENVO:01000326); material: water (ENVO:00002006), including particulate matter (ENVO:01000060) such as... | depth 25 m
GTAGCCCGTCCCCTCGAAAAAGAAGTCTCTCCCTTCGTTCAGATGAGGCCCGGGCCTCTTCTCTGGTTTGAAAGTACTTGGTAACGGGGAGGCCGACGACAAAAAAAAAAGCACCCTCTTCAAATGATCGCCGTTGCATTCTTGTACGACACGAAAAACACTTGGTACCGTGAATTCCCACATGTTATTGCAGCCAATACATCGCACGGCAATCATGTCAAGGTCTACACTCAGCACAAACGGACGGACCTGCGATGGAGTAAGGACCATAATCACGATTTCGACTGCGTTCCCCTACAACTTGTTCGGATTGCCAACAACACGCTCTCGTTTGATTGGTTGATTGTCAGTGACGGGGACACGTGTTTCGAAACGAGGCAATTGGTGCTGCGACTGAAAAATTTGAATCACACAGAACCTCAATTACTCGGTCACCCAATGTCTCCCGATTGGAAGGGTCGTTGCACATACGCAAACTGTTGCAATGTTCAAAAGCAGACATGCAGACCAACATTATCAAAACTCGATTTTTACTCCAAGGGTCTTTCACGTCCGAGAATATGGCCATATGGAGGCTATGGTTATGCAATCAGCAAATCCTTGCTCAATCTCATCTCTTCTCAAGATTGGGAACACTGCGAACGCAAGCTGCTCAGAAGTGGAGGGGATGTGCGCGTTGCCTCTTGCATATATTCCAAAACAGGGATAGGATTGACCTTTATTCCGCATTTGTTTGGCCGTGCGTCGCATCATAGAAAATTCGAGTGCTAAACACAAAATGGTGGAGCATTTTCGCAGAATCCCCAAGTCCGAAAAGCCTAATATTAGCAAAAATAAGAAGGGACGAGAGTCCCGTATGCGGTGGCTTAGTCACGCCTACCGGCGTCATCCGATCGACCGCAGGTTGTCACAACGACGCAGCTCACGAGTATCCCGCCGCAGTCGAAGACATCAAGCTGTAGTGGCCACAAGTGTCGAAATGCGGCATGCTGTGTGTCTGCACAATCGACATACGGTTTTCTTTTTTTGAAACTTCTTTTTTCTTGGAGACTTTATTTTTGCATCAAGAAAAAGTTTCTTTTGGGTCCTGCCGGAAAACTTTTTTTTACGGTCACAAAGTACAAAAAGGCCGGACCAGGCGCAGTGAAGACGACGATGACTGTTGATGATGCCATTTTGAAGGGATTGGACGCCAAGGAAACATCCATGTATCATCATTACGAGTACCATTCGCCCGATGAGCGGCTTCCCATGGCGTTGTCCCTGGTTGCCCTGGACCCCGAGGCTACGCGGGGTCAGGTACCATACAACGAGAAAGGAGCACCCAGCAGCTATGCAGGGTGGCGCGTCAGAAATGTGATCAAGATGCCGCTCGATAAAGACGAACGACGTAAAGAACTGGAGCTGGAAGTAAAAGAATTGGATGGCAAGATAAAAGAAGCACTACGAGCCGAGGCTGCCAGTGTGGCTCGGGGCAAGGGTGGTGGGGGTGGGCGTGGCAGTGGCAGGGGACCTAGCCTGTCACTCATGTTCGCAAAAAAAAGTGCTGATGAAAAGCTTGCCCCGTTGAATCGTCCCCGGACTGGACCGGGCCCCTCCACCCCTTCTCACACTCAGGCTTAAATCAATTACTAGTGATCACTCGTGGTTGACGGAACCAAAAAACTTACATCCAAAGTTAAACGACGACAACAACTCAACGTATGTTGAGTATTGTCGATTACAAGAAGAGTTGATAAAGGTATATGAGAAGTATGTGTGTGTGAAAAAAAAACCTTTGGCTTCAATGATAGGCTAGTGAGGGATTAACAACAAGCGTGTACGTGACGGCTTGGTCGCTCTGGCCCGACTTCCGAGACGAAGATCAAAATCTTTTTCTAGTTGACACTTTCGGCGAACGGCGCAGCGCGGAGGGGAGTGCACCCGACATGAGAACCGCTCTCTTCACTCTGTTTGGAATAAGAAGCCTTTCCAGACACTGAATCCGAGTGAGCCATTGTCCATTGCGCTCGTAGTCGCGCTCGACGCGGACAATGACCGCCTGCACGGCCTTCTCCATCTCCGCCGTGTTCTCGTGGTTGTTGGGACGTTTTGAGGGTCGCCGCTTCTTCGAACCCTTTTTCCTCCGGGAGTGGCGAGGCATGGTCGCCCTTACTCTCCTTCTTTGATAAAAAAAGTCGAGGAGCTGGAGTTTGTCGTGGTATGCGTCATCGAATGACAAGAGGTTCGACCTCTTTTGGCCTCTTTCGATTTTTTTTCGAGCCGTCTACACAAATGCGAACAGCCGTCCTTGTGTCCGGCCAGCGCCGGCATGCTTGTCGCTAGCCTCACGTCGGTGGACCGGGAAGCGGCCGGTCGGTCGTCATTGGCTGAGCGTGCCAGTGCAGTGAAGGATCGTCTGGCATCCCAAAGCCGGCGCGCTTGCACCCGACCCCGAGTTGCATGAAGAGACAATCAAGGTGAGGCCACAGGTGTCGCGTTGGGCTTTTTGAAACGGCTAAAGTCCGCTGGTGACTTCCAAGGGAAGTCGTAAATCTCTTGTCCCGTTTTTTCTGCAAGGCTCTCTGCACTCAAAGAGGCTCTGTAGTTCCGTCCAACGGGACCCAAATCTTCCTCGCCTCCTCCTTTTTTTCAATCGTGTGGCTTTCAAAGGGAGCAACCCTCTCGTCCGAAATGGAAAGAAGAAAAAATCTAGTCTACGACGAACCAAAAGCGCGAAGACGCAGGTCGGGGTCTCATCTGTCGTCTGTAAGAGTTTTACTGCATGGGTGTGCGCTTTTGTCATTAGGTACTGTTCTCGATACGACAACCACCCAATGCGCTTAGTAGTCGGTGGGGAGTGACGGAGACACGCACGACCTCTCTCAACCGTGGCGTCTCGTGCTCAATCGCACACACTCTCCCGCACGCCCTCCACCTTCCTAAACAAAACCGTCCCCGATTCGTCCATAGCCACGTCCACACACGGGTACCTGACCTGCTCCGTTGTCAGGTCGACGTGGGACAGGAACATTCGGCGACAACACAGGCGGTGTTGTTTGAGGGTCGTCAGGAGACGATCGGGGTGCCCCCCCTTCCTCAGCCCCACCGAATACGACCACCAGTGCTGACCTATCACCGTGTCGCAGGTGTAGCAACGGACGGGGAACATCGGACCGAGAGCCTCTCACCCGCCCTCGCTCTCCGTCGTGTGAGCCGAGAGATACACTGACTTTGACAGCTACCCTCGCGGAGCTCGCGACCCCCGACCGTAGGAAGGAGCTTGCCTGAAGGGGACATAGTCACCGTACGGGTCGTTCAGGGCGAGATCGTCGATGTTGCGCTTCTTCTCGTCGATGTACCTGCGCTTCACCGTCACCGCGTTTGCCAGCTTCACAAGCGACTTGGCCCGCACCCTTTCGCGATGTCGCTTGGAAAGGCGATCGTGCTCCTGCTTGGAGCGGCACTTGCCCTTCCTCCCCGCCACCCCCACGCTCCGCGAATGGGTGCAACCCACCTTCCGCGCCTTCCCATTGAGGTGCGCTTGGTGTTGCCGCTGCGTCCTGCACTTCCCCTTCTTGTTCGCCTTCGAGATGGTCCTCGAATAGGTGCATCCTGTCATGGGCATCGCTCTTGTCTTGAGTGCCCTTGCTGGGGGTTTCCCCGGGGGAGGGGGGATTTTTTTTCTCCTGGGGTGGGATCAGAGTTGAGATGGACTCCCCTCCCTCCTCTCCCGCTCTCGTGCCTTGCGACGGACCCGACGCCATGAACGACCCCCCACCGCGCCAAACCGACCTCATCCGGAAATCGTCGTATGGTCGAACCCAGCTCTTCCTCCCGTCTGACAGTGAGATCCTGCGCGAGGTGAAGTGCATGGGCGGTATCACGCGGTACGACACGGCAAGCGTCTACCACCTCCTCCCCGAAGTGCACAGGAAGGCGTCGCACGCGTCACCAGTGGCTTGCTGGCACTGCTGCGAGAATATAACCGACGGCAAGAAGATCATACCGTTGCCGCGAATCTACGACTCCACCGAGCGACTGTATCACGTCTACGGAGCGACGTGTTGTCCGGGGTGTGCCAAGGCCTACATCCTCGAGCACACCACCTTCGATCGGGGGCAGCACCTGAACGTCCTCTCCAAGATGCTCCGAGAGGTGTACGGTGTCACGGACCCAATATCCGAGACGCCGCCCCGACCCGCGCTGCGCAGATTCGGAGGTGTCTTCGACCCGACCCAGACGAGACGCCCCGTCGAATGCAGGGTCGTCGAGCCCCCGTTTGTGTCGTACTGCATGTTGGTCGAGGAGAACAACCGAGGCAATGTCCTGACCGATATACCGAGGTGTGATGGCGGCGGGGGCAGCGCCGTGCGGATGGACGTCGAGGAGGCGGACACGTTCGACGAACCCCAGGCACCCGCCTTCTTCGACACCTTCCTCTCCTCGCGACCCTCGGGTTCCAACAAGCCTGGGCACAAGCTGACGTCGAGGAAACGACCGGCTGCCGCGGCCTCGAGTGGTCCGATGTCGAAATTTGTAAAACCGTAGCGCCGAGGCAGTCACCGCAGGCAAGACGCGAATAACATTGTGGGTTCTCGTGTGACGTACTCCCATCCCACGTCTCTCTCCCACCCCATTGCTACTGGCAAGAAACAAGTCTCGCCGCGCGTTCCCAAGTGTTCTGTCCTCTCGGGTCGAGTGTCAAGCGACGCCTCCCCCTTTTTTTAATTTTTGTTTGGTACGGCACGACCACGCAGGGAACACACCTCGGTCAGTGTGTGACGCACCCCGCGTACCAAAAGGAGCGCATTCAGACACAGGAGCGATCCGCCCCAGGCACACGATGGACTTTCAGCTCCTCAGCGCGACGCTAGAAGATCGCTACCCCCCGGGGTACGACTGCCCCAAGGAAGAGGTGGCCGTCGCGCCCAGCGAGAATCGGCGTGTGACGGTGACCAAGGTCAAGGAGGGGTGCGTCGCCTTCCTCTTCGGTCGCACGGAGGATGGCTCCTCCGTCGCCCTGCGGCAGGAGGGGGTCTTCCCTCGACTGTACTACAAACTCGAGGGGGGTGACACCAAGTCCCAACTCAAGGCAAAGCTGGAACAGTTCCTCCAGAAGGAACTCAATCGCACCCCCGGCCTTCGAGTTGTGGAGAAAGAGATGACACACGGGTACGCGTATGAGCCCGACGCGGACTCCCCCTCGGGCCGCCTTCGCCACCGATACGCCGAAGTGAGCTTCCCCAATCTCGCCAGCTTCCGCAAGGTCAAGAATACGCAGCGAGACAAGGACGCGAGGAAGCTGCGAAAACTAACGACAACGTACGGGGCCCGTCGCGACGAGATTTCCCGGATGCTCACGGACGCGTCGCGACGGGCAATGCAGGGGCGTGTCTCGGACGAGCAGAGGACGAGTGACACGGAGAAATACAGGACGCTGGAGGCGGAGAAGCTGCACATCACACAGACAGTCCTGCCCGTGCTGATGGAGAAGATTAAACTCATGGGGGACGACCCAGAGGGTGGCGGGGCTGACGTTGGCGACACGGACATGGTGGGGCATAGCTACCCGCACGAGCACTTTGTCGAGCCAATGACACGCTACTTCCAGGAGGAGGGGATCACGCCAGGGCGGTGGTATCGCTTCGCGATGGACCGCGCGTGCTCCGTGCCGGTGACCCTGTGCAACCGCGAGTTTCAGGTTTCGTCGGGGGGACTCACGCCACTGGAGCGGGAAGACATGTCCCCGTACCTGACGTGCTACTACGACATCGAGACGACTGGCCTGGACCCCGCGACACACCCCGTCATCCAGATTTCACTCGTCTTCGAGGAGAGTGGGGGGGGGCTCACGAAGCACGTCGTCGTCCTCAACACGGTGGACGAGACGCTCCTCCCTGGCATCAAATGCCACGTCTGCAACTACGAGCACGAAGTCCTCACGACCTTTGCACGTCTGATTCGCGTCATGGACCCTGACTTTGTCGTCGCCTACAATGGCGTCAACTTCGATAACCACTTCCTCAGTGAGCGCGCCACCCGCTGCACGCGCGATCGTCATGACGACTCGGACTTCTTCTACCTGTCGCGCTTCGCCCTGAGGCCCTCCCGGCTCCGCGAACTCTCGCTCACGTCAAACGGGATGGGCGACAATCTCTTCCGATACTTTGACATGCCCGGGCGGCAGAACTTTGACTGGTTTGTCAAGCTCAAGCGCGACCTCACGTCGGAGGCGTCCTACTCCCTCAACCACTTTGCACGCACCATCTGCGGGGACAAGAAGAAGGAGATGGACTACCGAGAGATTCCCAGGCTGCAGAACGGATCGGACGCGGACCGCTCGCGCCTCGCCGAGTACTGTGTGCACGATTCCGTTCTGCTCGCACGCCTCAACGCGGCCCGGACGATGGTCATCGAGATCATCCAGTTCTCGTCGGTCTTCGGCATCATCCCCGAGTGGGTCTACTTCCGCGGGCAGCAGGTGCGATTCGTCTCTCAGCTGCTGCGGAGGGTGCGCACCCACGAGGAGATACCCATTCTGCTCAACGTGCCCCCCGAGGGATTCGTCGGCGCCTCGGACTTTGGAAAGTTCACCGGAGCCACTGTCAACGACCCGATTGTGGGATTCTTCAAGCAGCCCGTCCTCTGTGTCGACTGGATGTCGTTGTACCCAAGCATCATGATCGGTCACAACCTGTGTCACTCGACCCACATTTCCCGGGAGCGGATCGACGAGTTTTTGGCCAACGGATGGGAGGTGGTGTCCCCCTCGGACGCCCCCAAGACGGACCGCGCCATCGTGGCGCACGACATCGGAGACGGGAGGACGACCTACTTCGTGTCGGCCACGGTGAAGCGCGGCATCCTCCCGGTCATCCTCGAGGACCAGGCGCGCCAGAGGAAGACGGCCAAGGCCCTACACAAAAAGTACACGAAGATGGGCAAGGAGGAGGCGAACAAAGCAGGGGCGGACGACGTCCTCTGCGCGAGGTACCACACACTTGCTTCCGTCTACGATGGGCAGCAGAAGGCCATCAAGACGTCGATGAACAGCATCTACGGGGCGTGCGGGGCGGAGGCGGGGAAGTTCCCAAACCGAGACATATCGTCGACGGTGACGGCGGAGGGGCGCCATGCCATGGTGGTCAAGAAGAAGATCCTACCCGCAAGGTACCCGGGTGTCAGGGTCATCTACGGGGACACGGACTCGATCATGATGACCTTCGACGACGTGACCACCCTGGGTCAGGCGGACCATCGGGGGAGGGAGGTCGAGGTGTTCATCAACGAACACTTTGCAAGCGCGCTCCTTCTCCCGACGATGCGCATCGAGTTCGAGAAGGTCTTCTTCCCCTACCTCCAACAGGGGAAGAAACGGTACGCCGGCCGCAAGTACGAGCCGGGGTGCGACGCGGGGGATGAGATGGTGGACAAGGGCATCGACTGCAAGGGTCTGGAGACGGAGCGAAAGGACACGCTCCCGTTCACCCGGGAGATCATGACGACCGTCTTCGACGAGATCATGAGCGGCATGGACGAGTACCGCGCACTCGCCCACTTTGAGAGCCAGATGAAGAAGCTCGTGAGGGACGAGGTGCCCTTTGAGCACTACATCATGAAGAAGAACCTGTCCGCGAAGGTGCAGGGCAGAGCCGATAGCATCGTGCAGGCCAAGGTGAATCGGGATCGGCGTGAGAGGGAGCCAGGTTCGGAGGCAGCGACCGGGGAGCAGGTGGAGTACGTCATCGTCAACGGCTACAAGGGGGAGAAGACGACGCAGCTGGCGCAGGACCCCCGGTTTGCACGGGAGGCGGGAATGAAACCAAACCGACTGTGGTACTTTGAGCACGCGATAGAGGAGCCCGTGCGCAAGATCTTCTGCGCCTTCCCGCACATCGACTTCAAGCGCGTCTGCGACGGGTACCGTTCCATTCTGCACTCGAAGCGCCTCAACCTCGGTGACTCGCTCCAGAAGGTAATGCGACAGGACGACGGAGGGGAAGGCGGCGGGTCGGTCGAGGGGGGGGGCTCACCCCCGAGCGTCGGCTACGTGCCGCGCCCGCCCGCACCAAGGAAGAAGCTACGGAGGAAGTAAAGGCGGGGGGGCGGCAGCGCACCGTCGACACAAGGGTGACGGCAATCGCAATGAAGGTGGTAATCGTCGCGGCGCCCAACTCGCCGAGGATGACGCTCTCGTCGTCTGTCGGCACGATGGTGGTGACGATCTCTCGGATGGCAAGGGACCAGCTGGAGCCAATGGCCCATAGGGATGAGAAGAGGACGGCATGTCGCAGAACTTCGACGGGGTCGCGCCTCCGCGCCGCGTCCTGGTAAGAGGCCATGGTGAGGGTCGGAAGGGTAGTGGTGAGAAGGGGGGGTGGTGTGTCGTTAGGGAGAGTTTTTATCCGAATTTCCCCACGTGCATTGTAGGGGGTCCCATCGAAAAAAAAAGAGAGAAACCTCTGCATGCCACCCCCTCCCCCTCCCCCACAAGTCACGTGAACTCGTCCACACCCAAGCCCTGGCAACGGGACGACGGTGGACGCTCCGACATCTACTTTGCACTGTCAGACAGGTTCATGTTCTTGATGGCCGGGATGATCTTGTCGATGTTCTTGGTGAAGGCCTCCATGTCCTGAGTCGACACGCCAGAGAGGACACGCTGCCCAATGTCCTCCACGTTGAGCGAGTCGAGCGTGGCCTTACCCGCGCTGATGTCCTTCACCAGTTGACTTGCCACCGACTCGATCCCCTTCATCATGTCGTTCGGGATTGCACTCTCCATGGTCGACAGCGACAGTATCTTCGCGACGCCTTCCCACTCCGCCTCCGCGATCGGATCCAGCTGCGGGAAGGCGTCCACGATCGCCGCCCCACACTCCCGGCGCCTGCACGCGTCAATGGTGACACAACCGGAGCTCAAGAGCCCCGCGATCGTCTGGTTGAACGGCTCGGCCTCGGGTGGTGCGACCTTTCGAGTGGCGCACATGCCGCACATGATGTCGTACGCACCTAGACCCAGCACAGCCTCCCCCCCCCCGGATCTGCCCCCCTTGCCGGACTTCCTCTCCGCGATGTCCCTCGCGATCTCGTCGCTGGTGGGTACCTTCGGGGGGACCTTCCTCGACATGGTGTAGGCCTCCTCCGTCAGCTCATCGAGGTACTCCCAGAACAACGGGGAGGCCGTCGCACACGCCCTGCAGTCCACCTTGGCCCAGAACTCGCTCGCCTCCTCCATGGCGACGACGTCGCGGTACCTGATGGCATGGTACACCGACGCCGGCTCCTTGACGATGGATGTGACCGCCGTCCGGTACTTTGCCCTCCCCTTGACGAGCTGACTCTCCACGTGCTGCAGCCAGGCGGCGACCTGCTTCCCCCGCGGCTCCTCCTCGGTGTGGGCAAGCATGTCACCGACCCAGTCGCACCGGACGTCCAGATCTTTGAGGCCCGCATGCAAATCGACGAGGACGTCGTAAAAGGACTGAATGGCCTTCGAGGCGACGCGGTCCTTCATGTCCCCGAGGGGGGTCGCGCGTGGTCCAAGGGGAAGCTACCTCTTACATACTGATCCGACCCGTCGCGACGGGTCGGATTCCCCTCCCCCCTCCCCTTAACCCTCGCCCCCCTCGCCCCCCGAACCCTCATCAGAAGTCCTCGTCCAGAGCAAACGAGTGGTCGGACCGTGTCGTGGCGACGCCTGCCTTCTTGTACTCGCTCACGCGCTGTTCGAAAAAGTTTGTCTTGTTTTCCATCCCCTGCATCACTGCCCACTCGAAGGGGTTGGTGGCGTGGTAGAGCTTCTTCACGCCCAACTGGATCAGCAGACGGTCTGCGACGAAGCGTATGTACGTGCACATGTCGTCCGAGTTCATCCCGATGAGCGAGACTGGTATCGCCTCGCACACAAACTCCACCTCGTGGTCTACCGCGTCCGCCATGATGGCGTGGATCTTCGACTCTGGGATCTTATCAACCACCATTTCCTTGTACAGGAATGCGGCAAACTCCTGGTGCATGGCCTCGTCGCGCGCGATGAGCGTGTTGCTCACACAGAGTCCCGGCAGGAGACCTCGCTTCTTCATCCAGAAGATCGCCGCGAACGACCCGGAGAAGAAGACCCCCTCGACAATGCAGAACGCGACGAGGCGCGTCTGGAAGTCCTCGGCAGACTCGATCCACCGTTGTGCCCACCTGGCCTTTTTGGACACACAGGGTATCTCGTCGATCGCGTTGAAGAGGCGCAGCTGCTCGACGGGGTCTTGGATCAGCGTGTCGATGAGCAGTGAGTACATTTCGTTGTGCACGTTCTCCATCATCTTCTGGAGGTCGTAAAAACATTTCACCTCGCGAATCGCAACGTCACGAGAGAACCGCTCCGCCAGGTTGTCACACACGATGCCGTCGGACGTGGCAAAGAAGGCCAGCACGTGGGACAGGAAGTGTCGCTCGTCCGCGGTGAGCTTCGCCCAGTGTTTGGAATCCTCGCTGAGATCGACCTCGCCCGGCACCCACAGCGCGGAGAAGGCCGTCTTGTATCTCGACCAGACCTCGGGGTAACGGATGGGGAAGAGACTCAGTCGCTTCTCCTCGGGAAGGAGGAGGGTCTCGCGCGACGACATCTCGTGCCTCTTCCCCTCTTCGTTGGTAGCACCAAGGGCCGAACTTTGACGCTGGTACCACCCGAACCCAAGTGTCAGCAGGGGGGCATGGCATTACTACAAGCGTGAGCATAAAATAAACTGGTCACCGCCCGAGGAGTGACGTGTCGGACGTGTGTGCCCATTCCTCTTGGCGACCAAGAAAAAAACTCCGATTACAAGGGTACATTTCTCCCAACAGTCCACCTTGGAGATTTCACGCGGCTCTATCGCATCTGCAGGAGATTGATGCGAGTCGTCGGGGGTCGCACCGGCATCTTCTTGCGCAACATCATCTTCTTTGGGCGTGGGGCACGGCGAACGAGCACCTCAACCACGAGGGGCCCCTCGGGATCACGCGGGTCGTGTGCCTCGCCCCACGCGTTCATCTGACGTTCGCTCAGCACCTCGATCGTGACGGGGCGAAGGCCACGCCTCACGGGGAGGAAGGCATTAGGGTGGGGAGGCGGGGCGGCCATTGGAGCTGCGGAGCGTCGTGGGTCGTGGGTCGTGGGTCGTGCGTGGGGAGGTGAATGGGCTTTTGTACCAAATTCCCAGTCGTTTTGGTATCTTCTACTTTTGCGTGGATTCGCCGACTTGGGAACAGTGATACCAAACCAGCTGGAGCACGGAGCACTTGCGACCCACCCGCCGTGAGCCGGGGACGATGTATCAGTTCGGCGCAGACGGAGGCCTTCTGCACATGACCAACCCGGAGGGGGTCGTGATCGACCTTTACACGGCGGTCGGCGATGTCGACTTCATACCGGCGCGAGAGATTCTCGCGTGCCGCCTGGACAGCCAAAAGAGCCTCGACGGGTCTCGGGGTCTGACGGAGCGACCGCCACTCAGAGAGTGCATCGCGGCACTCGTCCACACCGGGCATAAGGTGCAAATGAAATGGGTGGATTCCATGACCCCCTCGGAGTCGAACGATCGGGTGTGCTTCTCGTGTGAGGAGGGATCACTCCCGACGCTCCTCTCGAGCAGCCCCCCGAAGACACTGCGGCGCGTGTCCCCCGTGTCGTCAGTCGCATCGACCCGTGGGTACGTGCTGCAGACGGAACCCCCCCTCCTCTACCCCCCGACCGTGCCAAGCGACACACCCTGGCAGACCCTCGTCGACTCCACAGACCTGAGGCTGCGTGTCTCGTGCACGTGCTCGGGGCACGTCCGTCTCTATCGCAACGGCATCCTCGAGGAGGAGGAGTGCAACAATCACATCGGCCTGAGCATTTGTGTCGAGCACTCCGGGAGGTCATACAGCTTCCCGACCCGGACCTCGCAGCTGAGTGTCTTTGTGCGCCACTTCCTGACCCCGTGCACGGTGGTGGCCTTTTCCGAGAGTCGGATCGTGCTCTCCTTCATGAAAAAGGCGGCGCAGTGGAGGGAGGCACTCTGGGACGCGGCGACACTGCGTGGGGAGGACTACACGACGATGGTGAGCCAGATGCCGGACGAGTACGTCATGATGATCGATCCGCGTCGCTTCCCCGAGACTATGCTGGTGGACGAGCGAGTGAAGCACCTGGCCATGATAGCCTCCCACAGGCTCTACCCACCCCTGATTGAACATCGTGGGGACATCTACGACAACATGGTGGACACGTTCGACGTGGATGCGATCGGGACGCTCCCGTTTGACCGCACGCGTGTCGCGCATCTGCACGAGCTCGGATTCTTCAAAGACATGGCGTACGCGTCTTGCAAAGGCGGGATCCTGACGTCAGACCATCGACGGATCCTGCTCTTCCCCCACGACGCGGACGAGGTGGACATTACCGTCGCCATGACGCAACTCCTCGCGCCCGACGCCAACCCGGAGAGCATCGAGGACTGGGTGCTGTGCTCCGACAAGGTGATCACCCAGCAGTTCAAGGAAGCTGGGTCGAACGACACGTTCGAGGCCTTCCGTCTCGACGTGACGCCGGAGGGGGTCATTAGCCTCGTCCGCGATCGCGAGCACGCCACGAGACGCGCGTCGGAAGCCATGTGTCTTGACGACCTGCGGATCGAGGACATTCCCTTCGACCCCCTGCAAAGGAGAAACCGCCCGCTGTTCAAGCGACTCTTCCCTGAACTCTCCTCGCGCATCGAGTCGGGGCGCTACGAGGACTTCCTCGTCGACGTGAGGTGCAGGAAGACGAGGTACGACTGGTCCTACGAGGACATTGACAACGGGGGCGATCTGAGCTCCCTGGGCATGAGCGTGCTGATGTCCCTTCTCCTGACGCTCTGGTACGGGGCGGCGGCGCGGCTGTATGTGTCCATTCAGCGCACCGCGATGGTGGGGGTCCACACGATCGACGGCATGGTCCTGGTGGACCCGTGCTCCTCGCTATGCAACGCGATCTCGCTAAACTTTGAGAATGTGGGGGCACACACGAGCACGGTACGAAAGGGGACCCTCGTGGAGGTCAAATGCATGAACAAGTGGCTCGTGGGGGTCGTCGAGGGGGTCAAGAAGACGCATCGTCACCACAGCGACCTGTGCGCGACCGCAAGCGTGCGCCTCATTGGCTCGAATCGTCTCCGAGGGATATCGCTCTCCTCGAAGACGTGGAGGGTGTTGGCGCGGTGCAAGGAGAGTGACGTCGACAAGGTGCTGGGGTCGCTCCTGAGACGATCGATGGCGACGCGCCCAACTGCCCCCGCACCCGCACCCCCGTCGTCCACCACCACGACGTCGACCTTCGACGTCGACGAGGTGGTGTCACACCGAGGCCCGCCCGCATGAGGAGTCGAGAGGGTCAGAATCGCCCCCCCCCCCC
>TARA_B110001452_G_scaffold255200_1_pt1 | contig 13336 bp, 15 predicted proteins | sample TARA_B110001452 | Tara Oceans TARA_B110001452 (sample SAMEA4396971) | marine metagenome | biome: Polar Biome; feature: [DCM] deep chlorophyll maximum layer (ENVO:01000326); material: water (ENVO:00002006), including particulate matter (ENVO:01000060) such as... | depth 25 m
ACCCATTGAAACAGATATTGAATTTCAAAGGACTCGCAGTGGGTCTTGTCAGACGATACCCTCTGCTTCAAAACAAGCCCAAGGGTTCCCTTTGCGATTACCAAGTATAATATTGCCAATCTCTTAGCAAATGTATGGGCAGAGATTGGTTTATGCTAAGTCTGATTGTTATTTTTTCCTTTTCAACATCGGGTTGTATCAGTGAGAATGAAGAATATCACTACTCCATAGACGACCCTGAAGTGGGTACTAACTCTGATGGAACCTCTGATGTCTTGTTTACAATCATTCTTGAAGACAATGGTGGAATAGACATGGACTTTTCAGAACTTGTTATAATAATTAAACAGAATTCAGTCTCACACAATTGTGCTACAACCGGCACAACAGGGAACTGTACAGTTGTACAAACACTAGGGGCAGATGAGTCACAATGGGAAATTGGTGAAATACTGAGTATTACTGAAAATGGAGTTGACATTTGCTCACAGCATTGCATAATCACATTAAGCGTATCTGGTCCTGAAGATGCTGAAATCGTCGGCCCAACTATCCTCAATACCACTTGAAGTTAGTAATCCAGTAGTGCGAGAGATGCCCGTCTGAATGCTACCGTTTGATTATTCAGTTGTCAGGTGTAACTAAATTCGTTTCAAATCCGACTTCTTAGTAAGACTAGAGCCATCAAAATCATGTTGATGCCCAAAATCAACTCTGGAAGATAATCGAGATTTTGCGTAATAGCGAGTCCAAAGATGAGTAATGATTGCATCCCGAACCCGAGGAAGGAGGACACAGTTAATTCAAATGCTAAACCTTTGGAACCTTTTCCAGCTAAACTAGAGATTATACTATCCTGCCAACTAAAAAACAAAAGGTAGACTGAATGGAAAATATTGACATTTTTTTGTTTTTCCCATGGGTGGGCGACCGGACGAATACGTTCATCAACTCGACTTGTAGAATCTCCCGAACCTAACACTCTCATCAACACTGAATAGTGATTAAACAAGGAATATTGGAATAAGGTGGCTAAAATCATAGCACATGTGAATAAGACACCCCAATCAAAAATATTTCCAAAAGCCCACATTATTGCAATTAAGCCAATTGTATCTGCGACTGTATCCCAATATCTTCCAACATGCGAAGGTCTTTCGCGCATCCTGGCTAATTCTCCATCGACAGCATCGATTACCCCTTTGACAATCAGCAGAAAACATGCAATTATCATATGACCTTCAAAAATTAGCCATGCACAGAAAATTGTGAGGATTAAATGGAAGTTTGTTACTTGGATTACAGATACAGGCTTCTCTTTGAGATAGCGAGCTACAACTCTAGCAAATGGCCTTCCCCATTCAGATAAATCGACGACATTTCTGTCTCCGTATTTCTTCATCCCCACTGATACCCCCAGCGCGCTCTAAAACCCTTCACTGATAATGTTGAGCATCAAAAAACACTGTATGTGGCCGGAAAGTTACTATGTTCACTGCCCCAACATAGAGGCTAATTCTAATTAGCCAAGGTAAAAGCAGAATACTGCTGCTGAATACTGAAATTTGACTTAAGAGATCAATTCCCACAACCGCAACCTGTTATTTCACAGGAAGGTTCGACCTTTTTCTCGACTTTTTTTTCTAGAACTACTTTATTTGAAATACTCTTAGAACGTCTTGAAATTCTAACTTTACGTTGATTCTGCCCAGTGCGTCGGTTCATGACTTGTGCTCAACTGACTTATTGTTAAATTTAGCCCACTAAAGAGTACTTGCTGAGGAGATTATGTCAAAATGAGAAGCTTCGAAGTATACTTCAAAGGACTTGTATAGTACAGAGGGTTTGAAAATAAATAATATAAAGTGATGAGAACTTATGGAATAGATATGCAAAAGAGTATATTTGTCAAGTTTGTTTCAGAGCCGAAAAATGACCCGATTAAGACAATAGTTGGAGTTGCCTGTGCAGCACAAGCGATTGCCGATGGGCACGATGTAAGCGTGTTCTTTGCAGCAGCAGGTACCCGATTACTAGACCAAGGATATATTGAACAATTAAATCAAGAGATGGGCGCTGACTCCAATATGGTATCTGGGCTCATGGAATCGATTACTTCTAATGCTACTCTTTACTGCTCTTTTGCTTCGGTAAAGGCAATATTAGGACATAACGAAGGAGATGGAGCACTAATTGTAGACGATGACAAAATAAAGTGGAGTGGCCCACCTGGTGTTATCGCTCTTGCCGTTAATTCAGATGTACAACTTACTTACTGAATATTGAAAAAACAAATAACAGTGTAATAGAGAATTTCAGCACTTAACCGTATATTACGGTTAATTAGTATCTAAAATCACTTACCGCGGTTTTGGTTTGCCTTTAGAGAAGGACGTAACTTTTCAGCACCCTTACCCTTGTTGTGCAGACCACGTCCACGCTTTCCTGCAGAAGTCTTACCTCTGTAGGCACGCCCTCTGTGAGATTTATTACCGTTAGCACCACAAAATACACCAAGTTGCTTATCACTTATGATTGCCGGGTGATGAGTATCGATCATAATTACTTCGAAGTACTTGTGCTTACCATCTTCTCCAACCCAGTATGAGTTTAGAACTTCCAGATTAGGGAAGTGACGTCCAACACGCTCTTCAGCGATTCTTTGAGTGTTCTTTGCCATAGTAATCTTTGTGATACCGGCTTTTGAAGGTTTTCTCTTCATGTGAATTTTACCCTTACGAAGTCCACCACGGCGAACTCGAGTTCTTACAAGGACAACCCCTTGCTTTGCTTTGTAACCCATTCTACGAGCAGCATCTAAGCGAGTAGGACGCTCGATTTTACAGTTAACAGGCTCTCTACGCCACTGCGCCATACGAGTCTGACGGAACATATGGGGAAGGGAATCCTTCGGACGCTTCCAAGTTGCACGAACGTGTTGATATAGTCCTTGAGCCATGTTATCACCGCTTCTCAGCATCATGCCGACTAAACTCCCCTTTATGAGTCTACCTTCGCGATACTGCGCGATGATATCTAACATCAATCTCGATTATTTACTCGTCGGCAAGCCTTCTGAAACAATTCCTCGCCATCCGCCCCAAAGTGAGTAAACATCCGCATAACCCATATCTTTCAGTGATTTAGCAGCGATTGCACTCCTAAATCCACCGCCGCAATATAGTACTATTTTGGTACTCGTGCCGAAACTTTGCTTCTCAATATCTCTTTCAAGAACTCCTTTGCCGATATGTATTGCGCCGGTGAAATGGCCATCTTCAAATTCATGATTTTCACGAACATCAATTACTATAGCGCCGCCGTTTACCATAGTAGATAAATCTCCAGCTACACACTCTTGAATTTCTCCACGAGCAGCGTTAACAATTGATAGAAATCTTGGACTATGGGTCTTGGCCATAATCCCCCCACGGTGGACAGGCTCATGAGGGTGACGACAAACGCAATGTTATGGCGGAGCAGATAACAGGGGCCGAGGCTGTTTTAGCCGCTCTTGAATCTGGTATTGAGATCGATATGGTTCTTGTCGATAGAGAAAAAGATACGACCTTGATTCGAGAAATTTGTGAATCACTTAACGTTCCATTGGAAGAAGGCTCAACAAATGACCTTTGGAGAATGTCCAAATCCGGGCATGTCGATGCGTTAGCATTGATTGGTCGCAAAAAAGCTGACAGTTTGCAAGAACTGATGTCAAGGGGCGGAACTATCTGGTTTTTTGATGGAGTCACTTATTCCACAAATCTCGGATTTGCCATAAGAACCGTCGAGGTTAGTGGTGCTGATGGAGTGGTTTTGAACGTGGTTAAAACTCATGAAGAGAGGCGTACAATTAGACGAGCCAGCATGCGAGCAGACCGATTCATTCCCGTAATCTACAGCAGTACAGAAGAAATTTTGAATTGTGCTAAGGAAAATGGCTTGAGAATAATTTCAGCCGAAGATGTTGGCGATAAAGGTCCATGGGACGAAGATTTGACAGGTGATGTATTACTCGTTGTTGGAGCAGAAAGAGAAGGTGTCAGTGAGGCAACATTAACCGCTTCAGATAGTATAGTGAAATTACCTATGGACGGATTTGTACCTTCGTATAATCTCCAAGTTGCAGTCAGCGTATTGGCGGTAGAATCGCTTAGGCAAAGGCTAAATTAAAACGCCGGCTCCATTCATTTATCTTAGAGTAAATCCAGATATGGTAAAAAGTGGACAAATTAGTATTGTTCAAGAACAAGTTCGGTTGTAGTTGAACCGATTTCATTTGGTGCAGCCATCCACATCTTATCTAACAGTGCGCGCAGAGCCATAGTGTCATCTACGTGAATTAGAGCAACAAGATCTGCTTCTCCAGATACTTCATAGATTATCTCAATTCCGTCCCAACCGGTTACTTCAGATGCGAAAGAACCTATTTCAGCACCTGGTAGAACCTTGATTCTAACGAGTGCAGTTAGTCCAACTCCACCTTCTCTAATCGTATAACCGCGAATTACCCCTTCCTCTTCCATTTTTCTAACGTGAGTTCTAATCGTACGTTCAGAGGCTCCGATATCTCTAGCCAGTTCAACATATGACATTCTTCCGTTTTTTCTAAGGTGGGCAAGTATCGCTCTATCAATTTCTGCAATGCGTGGCATAACATGCCCTTGGGTTACTCGTTTATTAAACTTCATAAAAGTGCTAAAATTAGTTAAAATAAGTCAATAAGGAGTAATTTATTTATAAAAATGACCGAAAACAGGGAAATACATCTTGATTAAAACCCCTTAATTTGTATTTTTGCCGCCGTTTTGTTCAAAGGGCGACATACATTGGCTTGTAGCAGGGAAACACATGACCGGTCATATTTCAGGGTTAAACGCAAGAATGATTCTTGACAGCCGGGGTAATCCAACAGTAGAAGTTGATTGTTATGTCGATGGTATTCTAATGGGTAGAGCAGCCGTCCCTTCCGGTGCCTCAACTGGAGCCTATGAAGCGATAGAAATGCGCGATGGCGACAAAACAAGATATCTAGGCAAGGGAGTAGACCAAGCAGTAGACAACGTTTCTCAGAGAATTGAAGAGGCTCTAGTCGGCTTACCCGTTGACGAGCAGAAAGTAATCGATGAAGTCATGATAGAACTTGATGGGACCCAAAATAAATCATCATTAGGGGCGAATGCAATGCTCGGAGTATCATTGGCCTGCTTGCATTCAGGTGCAGCGGTTCACGAATTACCTCTTTGGAAGTATATTGGAGGAGTGGCTGGAGGTTTAATGCCAGTCCCTATGCTGAATATTCTAAATGGTGGCGCACATGCGGCAAGTAATGTTGACGTTCAAGAATTTATGGTCATGCCACATGGTTTTGATACCTTTCAAGAAGGCCTTCGCGCAGGAGTGGAAACCTATCATTCTTTGAAAAGAGAACTGAAAGCAGATGGTCTACTGGGCGGAGTTGGTGATGAAGGAGGTTTTGCACCGAATTTACCTGCAAATGAAGAAGGCCTGAAATACATGGTTAGAGCGATTGAAGGTGCAGGATATTCAACAGAACAAATGGGTATTGCATTAGATGTTGCAGCGACAGAATTCCACCATGACGATGGCTATCATATGGACGGTAAAGTCCTCTCAAGTGATGAATTATCCGACGTATATTCAGGTTGGCTTGACGATTATCCAATACTTTCTATCGAAGATGGGTTTGGAGAAGATGACTGGCGCGGGTGGTCTAACTTTACCAAGAGAGATGGCCATAGAGTACAAACCGTAGGTGATGATTTATTCGTAACTCAATCGGAGCGTCTAGCCCAAGGAATAGAGATCGGCGCGGCAAATGCAATGTTAGTCAAAGTAAACCAAGTTGGCACGGTCACAGAGACCCTTGAAGCAATGGACCTTGCCTCATCAAATGGTTTCAATAACGTTATTTCTCATAGAAGCGGGGAAACCGAAGATGTTACGATAGCAGATTTAGCTGTTGGAACTAGGGCTGGCCAAATCAAAACCGGAGCACCGGCTCGTTCTGACAGAGTAGCAAAATACAACCAATTACTCCGAATAGCTGAGGATGTCAAAGAGTATCGTTCTCCATTTTAGCCCAAGGAAATTTACAGGACTTTATAATGGGTATTTAATCCGTTAGTGATATGAGAAAGAAATTGATCTGTTTAATTGTAGCCTGCTTCATGATATCAACCGTTCCATTGAGCGTATCCGCCGATGAGAACGACGATATCCCTGCCAATGCCGCAGGAACTGGCTATCACAATTCCTTAGTCGCCGCGCTTACTCAAGCAGACCTAGTGACTACCTTAAAAGGCACAGGGCCCTTCACAGTATTTGCCCCGACAGATGAGGCATTTACCGCAGCAGGAATTGACTTGTCGACATTTGATACCGACGAAGAAAATGCGACATTAGCTGATATTCTAACATATCACGTTGTTTCCGGTACAGTGCTTTCAACCGACCTAACAGATGGTATGGACGCAGCGGCATTAAATACAGACAGCCTAACCTTCACAGTCAATACTGCAGGAGTTATGGTTAACGATGCAAAAGTTGTTACCGCAGATGTTGAATCATCAAATGGTGTCATACACATTATCGACAAAGTATTGATGCCCCCAGTTGACGTTTTTGTCAGTGATGGTTCAATGACTTCTCCATATTACCAGTTTTATTCTGATGCAGCCGGTACTAACGAAATCGTCGATATTGATACATCAAAGAATTATAAATTCCAGCGACTCAATAATCCCTCTACTCACCCATTCTATATCAGCGATAGCGGCTATGAGGCTGCCTCAACCACCGACATCATGATTGTTGGAGACGGTTCCAGTACTACCGGAATTTCAGACGGTGAATCTTTCACACTCTTCTTCAAGGATGGATTTAGTGATGATGATACGCTGAGTTACTATTGTACGGTTCACTCTTCGATGGTTGCCGACTTTTCACTAATCACTCCAGTTACCCTTGAGGATATCCCAACAATTGCTACTGGAACAGGATATCACACTGCATTAGTTGCAGCATTAGCACAGGCTGATTTGGTCGCAACACTACAAGGCACAGGTCCTTTCACAGTATTTGCACCGACAGATGAGGCATTTACTGCAGCAGGAATTGATTTATCAACATTCGATACCGTTGAAGAAAATGCAACACTGGTTGATATTCTGACATATCACGTTGTTTCTGGAACAGTACTGTCCACCGATCTCACCGATGGTATGACCGCAGCTGCAGTAAATACAGACAGCTTAACCTTCACAGTTAACACTGCAGGAGTTATGGTCAATGATGCCAATGTGGTGACTGCAGATGTTCTTGCTCTAAACGGAGTAGTTCACATAATCGATAAAGTTCTGATGCCACCTGCAGACCCAGTAGTAGAAGAACTAGCGACTTGTGATTACACAGTAGGAATTGGGCTGTCAGGAATGGCCTTTAACCCATCAGTATTGGAAATCAATGTAGGTCAAACTGTATGCTGGCAATGGACAGATGCAACTATGGCTCACAATGTAAAGGAAGTCGATGGAGAAAAGTCAAAGGTATTTGTTGATGGAGGAATCACCTCTGGAACCTCCCAAACCACTGTTGACTTTAGATACACATTTACCGAAGATAGTTCAACATTCTACTATGTTTGTGAACCTCACATCCTAGCAGAAATGTATGGGAAAGTCGTTGTAGGTGACGGTGGAGTAGTTGTTGTTGACAATGGTGATGTCAAAACTGATGACGATAAGTCTGACAGTAATACACCTGGTTTCGTCTCAGTAACTGCAGTAATAGCATTGATGGGCGCACTACTATTTGCTCGAAATAAGAATGAGTGAATATAATAGGTCGATATATTGCGAAATTTGATAGCGAAGGCCCTTGTCACAAGGGCATGGGTCTTCGCCGTCATATTGCTCTACATGCGGCGCCTGTGGCATTGACACTTGCTTTTTTATTATTGGCAAGGGAAATTTATCCCTATGCTACGCCATCAAATGATGTTTTGATCGATGGGTATGAAATCGAGAAAGTTGTTGGCGGCATTGGTGGACCGACATGTATGGAATGGGATGAATTTGAGAATTTATTGATGTGCGATAGAGACGGTCATAGAATAATTTTATTCAATACATCACAAGACTTTTCCCAAACTACCATCTTAGAAGATTTAAATTATCCTCATGGGATCCATATTTCTCAAGATCACCTCTTTGTTTCTGAATCTGGTTCTCTGTCTAGATATGACAGAGGTATTGATTGGGAACTAACCAATCGTACAAATTTGGTTGAAGACGTACCAACTGGTAACCATCAAACCAATGCTATTAATTCAATGCCAAATGGAACTTTAATTTGGCATGTAGGTTCAACATGCAATGTCTGTCAAGAAGAAGATCCACGTAATGCAGCTCTTCTTTGGGTTGACCCAATCAGTGGTGACCACGGAGTAATTGCCTCAGGTGTACGTAATTCTTTTGACGGTGTGTGGATAGAATCAATGGGCTATGTTTTTACAGATAATGGTAGAGATTGGGATGGAGACCATCCACCTGAAGAGATCAATCTCCTTATTGCTGGAGAGTCATATGGGTGGCCAGATGATGAGCCAGAGACTCCCATCCCAGAAGGCACTCAAGGCCCAATCGCAACATGGACCCCACATACATCGGTAAATGGTATTGACGTTCGGCCACAAAATTCGAATTTGCCGGGTCTTTCAGAAGGAAGCGGACACACGGTTTACGCCACTGTTTATGGGTCATGGAATACAATTCTACCACAAGGTCATCAGTTGATTAGAGTAGATTTTACTCCTTCTTTTGATGCTGAAGGTAATTTTTCAGGATGGGATAGTGAAACATCAGTATTTGCTAAGAATTTAGGAACCCCCCTTCCAATGAGGTTCAGTCCTTCTGGTGAACTATACTATGCTATATTTGGAAACGGTGGTACACTATACAAGGTATCCTCAACTTAATCGTAATGCTAATTGCTCGAGGGATTCATTCTCTTTCTTCATAGAACGTATGTAACGAGGAATAATATGTTGTGATGCTTCTAAGTCCCACAGGTCTCCCACCCATTCGAATTCTGTTTCAAATAGGATGTCGGTTTCTTGGCCATTGAATGCAGACCAAACAGAACAACCATCAAGCGATAGATCTTTAGTTTGCCTAAACCACGGTAACACCGGTATTTTGGGGTTCTTACTTAGTGAGTTACGTTTGATATGTTCTACAATACAATCTTCGACTACAAAATCCACGCCTAAATCCTCTAACATCGATACAGCATCATCGTTTTTGGCTCCTCTCTGGAACCATACCAAGGGGAAATCAGGTCTTTGAAATCTAAATAAAAATTGCTTTACCACACTTAAGGCTCTTTCAGGGGCAAGAAATAATACTACGACTTCGGGGATAATTCCTTCATCAATTTCTTTCCGAATCGGAATATTGGAAATAGTTGCACCTGCATCTTTTACATGGATAGGAACCAGCCTCCATCCATCATCCTGTAAATCATGTATTGCTCTATGAGCCGGCCTTTCAGTATTCAGGCCACTTCCAAAAATATGTATGGTGTCCGCTGAAAGTATTAATTCTGAGATAGCATCTTCTTCAGGCATAAAAATCCACTTCCATGGTGATTTATCAAATAGTGTTTACAAATTTGATAACCAAGCATCGAGGCGTTTAACGCCTTCCTCAATATTATCCATTGAAGTTGCATATGAGATTCTTACCAAACCTTCTCCACCTTGCATTAGTGAACCTGGTATAAGTTGTACTTGTGCTTCTTGAAGTGCTCTTGTAGCGAACTCCACATCATCCATACCTGTGCCAGTAATATCGCACAAGGCATAGAATGCACCTTCTGACTTAGGTACCGATATGCCGGGGAGTTCGTCAAGTAATTTATGAATAATATCCCGACGTTCTCTAAATGAGTTGGCCATAACTTTTATTTCTTTTTCTAGGGAAAGAGCTGTAACAGCAGCAGGCATAAGGAAAGAAGCAACATGGGTTGCTGAACTTGCATTAATTTTTTTCACAGCATCAATTACGATACTAGGTCCACCAATCCAGCCGAGCCTCCAACCTGTCATAGCCCAGCCTTTAGATAAGCCGCCAACAGTAATTGTCCTATCTTTTCCGTCCTCAAATATACTGGGTGAAGTATAGCCATAATCTTCCCAGACTAATGTTGCATAAATCATATCATCAATAATCCATAGATCGTTATCTTTCGCTAATTTGGCTAGTCTTTCAACTTCCCATGGTTTGTAAACAGCTCCTGTAGGGTTATTTGGAGAGTTTATCAAAATCGCTTTTGTCTTACTAGTGATGGCTTTTTCCAATGCATCAAAGTCTGGATGATAATTATCTCTATTTACAGGCACATGTATCGGAATGGCCCCAAGCAACTTCAACATCCCATCATATGAAGGCCATGCAGGGGCAAGTAACAAAACCTCATCTCCAGCGTCTAATGTAGCCATCATCGCATAAAGAATGGCTTGCTTACATCCGGGAGATGCCACGATATCTTCAGGTGGAATTGAGATGTCATATCTTCTTAGGTGGCTAGATACAGCCGAACATAATTCTTCACTACCTTGGGTCCTTGTGTAAGTAGTCTCACCTCTATCTAGGGAATCTTTTGCGGATTGAACAACAGGCAGAGGGGTATCAAAATCGGGTTGACCGACAGTAAATCGTATAACCTCTGGCCCGGGAGGTGAAAGGAAGGATGCAAAGCCAGTACCAACATTTTTGATATTCTTGTTAATGTCTGGCATAACCGCTCGCCCCTTAGTGGAATAATTTGTCGAAAGCAATTCCGCATTTCAATTCTTTGTGAGAATTATCTATAATATTACTAATTTAATGGAGCACGGACTGAGATTTGAACTCAGGTCTCAGGATTTGCAATCCCGCTCATAGCCGCTCTGACATCCGTGCAGTAGGTTGTCGGATTAACAAGTTCTATTTCAACGCGACCTTAAATGAGAAATTTAGAAACATAGGTTTTGTTTAAGTCATTGGTAGTTTAGCAGCAGGCAAATAAGCAGTACTTCTGACTGCTAGGCTATACGGGTGAACTTATGTTGAAGACAATCCTTCCACAGCAAACCATTCCATCAGCATACTATGATTGTAGATATTTTGTCCTTAGAGAGCCTCTTGGATTCCCAAGAGGGGCGGAAATTCTCATAGATGATAATCAAGCCATTCATTCCTATTTTGTGAAGGAACATAAAGTTCGAGCCGTAGGGCGCGCCCACATTATACCGTTTGATAGTGATGGTTCTGCCGCCGACCATGCAGGTCCAGATGCTACCAAATGCCCAGGTTTTAGTCCACTTTCTTCAATATCTAACTATAGGCCAGCGATCCAGATAAGACAGATGGGTACTCTATCTGAAGATAGACGGAAAGGCTTAGCAGCACAAGTATTATCAAATCTGGAAGAGGCCTCGAAAGAGCATTTCAATGCTAAATTTGGTTTCTTACAGGCTAGAGAGCATGCTATATCTTTCTACCAATCACAAGGTTGGGAAATTATTGATGAACCTTATTCCATAGAAGGTATTGGTCTGCATAGGTCTATGATGAAGCAACTATGATATGAATTGTTCATAAACCCTGAATAATTTGTATGATAGTGGAAAATCAACTCTCAGTGATTATTTCGGGTAAAAAGGATGTGCAATGATGCAACAGATAAATGCCAACAAGAAAAAAACATATTATACAAGTTCTAAAGAGAACAATAGCATGGCGGAGCAAGCTGAGACGGACAAAAGGGTTGAACGTTACCTAGCAGCATTCAAAGAACTTGCAGTCCAAGATCCTGACGGCTTTGCCTCGTTAGCCCCAGAACTACTGAAACGCAGTGTATGGGATTGGCGAAAAACAGACCCCGTATTCTACGATAAACTGAATACTTGGCTGGATAAAGAATGTCTTTGGACGCCATTTTCAGATATTATGCCGAAAAATGTACGAGTCAACACAAAACAAAAAGTCAAGCCGATCGATAAAACCTCCCTTCCCGAGCAATATAGCGAACTTATCGATAGGTTCGAGGAAAAGTTTTCTGGCGATTACCATCGGTGGAATGCAGCAAAAAGAGATCAATTCATTATCCTAGGAATGCTCGCATTAGAAGGTAAAAAGGGCGTAAGACAGGGTAAACTAGTCCATTATCTTGGAATGAATGCTATTGGGCATGACGGTATCGAGGGGTCAAATGCGATTAGGGCTGCGAAAATAGCATTATCTCGCCAAGAAAAAGGGCTGACATTGAAACTTTTTGATGATGCAAAGGGAAATGGTTCTGAACGATTACATGCATTTGCAGACTCTAATTTAGCAGATTATATTGCAAGATTTGTTCTTTCCCATGAAGCTTCTATTCTATTACCAGCGATTGCCTTTAGCGAATAATCAATTTGTCGCGTCTTTCATATAGTGTGGGTTTGTTCGACTTATTAGAGGGAACGCTGGGTTCCCTAAGAACAACCCGTGAAATACGATGATTTTGGAGGACTTGAAAAATAATCTTAGTAAAATAGTTAGAAAGGGCAGTGAAGCCCAATTAGGTGCTATAGAAATGCCTAAATTAAACTATTTTACAGATAATTTTAATGATGCAAATAAGTGCGTAGCATCGTATTTTTCCCAATTTTTAATGCACACCAGTGGTGCATTAGATTTGGAAAGAGAGAACAGCGGGTTCTCTATGTAAAACAAACCAAAATAGGAAAGTGAAAAAACATGAAAACGAAAATGATAAGCGTGCTAATGGCTTTATTCCTCAGTATATCTGCATTTACTGCAGTTAGTGGAACTGGATCCGACCCGAATGACCCGTCAGATGGCGGTGCCGATTTTGACGGAGACGGTTTGACAAATGCTGAAGAACAAAACCAAGGTACTAACATAAACAATGCTGATAGCGATGGCGACGGACTCCCAGATGGCTGGGAAGTCTCGAATGGACTGAACCCAACAAATGGCGGAGATGGCAACGCAGACCCTGATGGAGATGGATTATCCAACTCCCAAGAGTATGCAGCTGGAACTAATCCGAACAACTCTGACACCGATGGTGACGGTAAGCCGGATAATACCGACTCTTACCCAACAGATCCAAACGATGGCGAATACTCTGACTCCGACGGTGACGGTATTCCTGATGCTTATGACCCTGATTTTAGCGAATCAGGCCAAGGCTCCGGGAATGGTGGAACCAATGGTGGCGGAGAATCCGATGCTGGAGGAGAGACTGAAAACCCACAAGGTGAAGG
>TARA_B110001452_G_scaffold56316_1_pt1 | contig 13311 bp, 7 predicted proteins | sample TARA_B110001452 | Tara Oceans TARA_B110001452 (sample SAMEA4396971) | marine metagenome | biome: Polar Biome; feature: [DCM] deep chlorophyll maximum layer (ENVO:01000326); material: water (ENVO:00002006), including particulate matter (ENVO:01000060) such as... | depth 25 m
AGCACCACTCAAAGGCACTTTCAGTTCGTAGTGGTTGCCGATGTGAGGGTCCATTTCTCCAAAGCATCCGACGTGGATACCGTCGATAACAACCTTGGCTGAACGACCAGTGAGCCATGGTCCCATGCTTCCTCCGAGTGGTTCAATAGAATACGACTCGGCCCCTAAATCCCTCATGATGGCTTGGATTCGTCCTCGCACTGCGGCAAATCCACCGTTTTGTTCTGCCACCAAGAAAGCAAACCTGTCACCGTTTTTATGATCTCGGACCACCGTTCCCAATTCGTAAACGGCTTGAGGCAAATCGTGGTGGCGGTTTGATGCGAGCAATCTGAACAAACCCGGTAAGAGGTATTGGCGAAGCAGGGTATGTTCAATCGTGATGGGGTTGGTGATTCTTGTTACATCCCCCATTGCAGGCCATCGCATGGCTTCGAACTGGTCGATGTCGTTGGACAAGGTAAGCGACTGAACCTGCATGAGCCCAAGCCCTTGCAATGAGTCGCGAATCCGTCGGCGAATATGGCCATCGGGTCGGGGCAGTGCGGTAAGAGGGGCTTTTGGAACATCGCTGCCAAGGTCTTCGAAACCGTGGCCTATGGCAACATCTTCAACCAAATCAATTGGATGGAGGATGTCGAACCTCCACCGAGGCATCTCGAAGGTCAGAAGATTGTCGCCTGCTACTACATCTGCCATGTTCTCTGGCTGACGCGCAGGTGCTGCTTCAGCGGGTGCGCGTCCGAGGTAAGCTCCACCCATTCGGTTGATGGCTGTGCGAATCTCTTCATCGCTCAACGATCTTCCAAGCAAACCATCGAGCAATCTGTCCGTCACCGTGTGGTGCATTGGGGAAGGGTTCGGCAGTGTTTCTTTGGTGCCATCAAAGCCTGTTACCTTGACTGATTCGATGCTTCCACCGCGCTCTTCAAGTTGGCTTGCAATGAGCATGAGACTGGATTCGCAAGCCCTGCGGTCCCAACCAGTGACATCGATGAAAAAATCCCTTGTTGTCGAGGTTACCGTCGTGTGGTTGCCGTTGATGATCGGGGGGAAGGAAAGGACTGCGTTGTTTGAATCGACGATCACGGGGTACTGTTCCATACCTTCGAGCAGATGAGCGAAATCAACGCCTTTGGGGTGTTGCCCCAATATTTCCGTGATGCTCATTGGACCACTCATCGCTAGAGGGGTGAATTTCATGTCGCCGGGAACGGTCATGACACGGAATGGTGGTGCAAGCGTCTCGAGGTCGTGCACGCCAATCGAAGCGCGTTTGCGCCCTCTTCCCAAAGCGAAGTGCAATTTCTCTTGATGGTCCATCAGGGCTTTGATGAACGCCTCGTTTTCTTCAGGTGTTGAACCGGTGTTCACATTCCGGACAACAGCACCAAGAATGATCGGACGGACGTGCTCCAGGGATGCATCCACTGACATTTCGATTTGCCCTTCCTGCACGTGAAGAGCGGGTTTTGCCGCTGCGCCATAGAGGAAAGGGCGAATTGCGCGGGTCAGCGTTTCCCCCGACAATAAATCTGGCCTATCTGGAAAGATCTCAATGTCCAATGTGCGCTCATCACAGCCGTCGATGTCCGTTCCAAGGAGTGGTAATTCGTCACCCATTCGTTCAATATCATTGCTGATGCCGTGCGCACTAAGCAATTGAGTGATGAGGGATTGTTCGACAGAGATGGTAGGCATAATATCACCTACCGAGCGAACCAATGGGGGAGCGGTCGTTCATAGCCAACCAGGCGCAAACCGCTAATTGCGGCTGTTTCGTGGTCCAGAGCGCGTAAGTTTTGCCTTTGCAGGCTATCAATGGATTCAACGCCAAGCCTTGACAAAATTTCAGCCAACTCTTGGTGAATGCTTTGCAGCCAATGGACGAGGTCTTGTGCCTCGGCCATGGGGACTTCACACGCTATGATTTTGATGCCTGATGCCCTTAGGACGGCGACGTCGTGAGCGCTGGCAGAAAGGCCCAAAAGAACGCCGGCATCGGTGTAAGTTTCTTCGAGGTGTGCTTTTGCCGAACGACCGATAAGCGGTAGCGCTGCTGCTTCTGCGACCCCGCTGCCGTCTTCAATTCGGGCGAATGCGATGTCTGCCCCGTGGTGCGCTGCTCGAACATGGAGGTTTGTGATTCGCCCCAATGCGTTAAGGAAAGCAAAGGGTTTGTCTCGACCAAGAAGGGTGCGAACGGCAACCAGAAAGCCGTCAATTTGTTCAGAGTTCATGGCAGGCATGTTATCGAAATCGATCACAGCGCCAGCCGAGGCAGCCAACAGCTCAGGTGCGTTAGAGAGGTTGTGCTTGTCGAGAAGAACATAGTCCACGCTTCGTGGATTCGAGCGGGCTAAGAACGGCTGCTGGTTCAACAACTGAACCGCATGGGGTAGGGCATCGCTTGGAAGATGAAGTTCATCACCGTCTTCGATAATGGCCATGAGTGGGAGTGGCAGTGCGCTTGGGGTTGCCTCTCCGCCCCGCTCGCCTATGAGGGTCACAGTGTCGTAAGTTGCGTAATCAGGAGTGTGGTGCCGCTCGTCCGGCACAAGGCCAACCATTGACAAATCCGAAGATGACATTTGACCGCCTTCGCCTTCGATGACGATTGTTTCTGCGGCGGTTAAGCACACTGCATCGCTTGGAACATGCAATTCTTCATCGTTCAATTGCTTGTTAATTGCCTTCACTTCTGCGGCTGTCAGAGGGCGCAATGAGACGCCAGGGGGAGGTGTTGGGCATCGCCCGTTGATGATAATTCGACCACCGGTCATGCCGGCTCCCGGATCGCTGCCAACATCGCCATGAATCACAATCAAGCCGTCGATCATTCCACCGCCTACGCGGGATCCTGCAGCACCTCGGACAATGAGCAATCCTCCGGACATGTGAGCGCCTGCATCGTTTCCAGCCCCGTCGAGAATGCTTATCTTTCCGTCGTTCATTGCATAGCCTGCGTAATCCCCAGCCAACCGTTCACAGACAATCGTATTTCCACGGTTTCCTGCTCCGAGGAATCCGCCAGCATCGCCTTGGAGGGTGAATGTTCCACCGCTGCCAAACGGAGCCGTCCATGACCCCAAGGTTCCGAGGGCCCTCATCCGTGCGCCTTTTGGAAGGTTTGGGCAAAGGCCGAGTTCTCCATTTTTGGGAACAGGTTCGCCCGCATTGGTCCAACCAATGCGAAGAATTGCGTTTTGTTCGGCTGCAGCAATGAGCCGAGGTCCGAGTTTGGAGTTGATGTTGAAGGAGCGGTCAACCACATCATGAGCCTCGGCCATAATGAAACGCTGTTGCTTCCCGTCCAAATAGCCTCCCGTAGGGAACCGCTGATTTTGGCCATCTTTGTCGAACTTCAAGCAAGCGGGGCTCGTGCAAAGAAACATACAAGATTCAACGATTTGTTAATAGAGGGTCTACGAGGGCATCACTACCGAGAACCATGGCCATCAAGGTTGCAATAAACGGATACGGAACGATCGGAAAGCGGGTTGCAGACGCTGTCGATGCACAAGACGACATGGAAATAGTCGGCGTGACAAAAACACGGCCAGCCTTTGGTTGCGACTTAGCCGTGCGCAAAGGCTACCCAATCTATTGCACCTACGATGATGCAGACCGGATTGCTGCGTTTGCAGATGCTGGCTACACCTGTCACGGTGGACTCACTGATTTGCTCAACATCGCCGACATCGTCATCGATTGCTCCCCGGGGAAGGTCGGAGCATCCAACAAAGAAAAGTACCAATCTGCCGGAGTAAAGTGGATCTTCCAAGGCGGCGAAAAACACGCTATGACGGGTATGTCTTACACTTCCTCTGCTAACCACGCTCAGAACCTGAATGTTGAGGGCACACGGGTCGTGTCGTGCAACACCACCGGGCTTTCTCGCACATTGGTCCCGCTTTACGAACACTGCGGCTCATTGTCGGTTGAGTGCACAATGATTCGCCGGGCGGCAGATCCAGGCGACTCGAGCAAGGGTCCAATCAACGCCATCAAACCGGTGCTCAAGGTCCCCTCTCACCACGGTCCAGACGTCATGACCGTTAAGCCAGAAATCCAAATCAACTCGATGGCGGTTGCCGTCCCGACCACACTCATGCACGTCCACGTCATTGTGGCAACCCTTCCTGAAGGGCACGGATTGACCACCGAATCTGTGCTGTCAATGTGGTCGCAACGCCCTCGGCTCGTCATTATGAACGGAGCGGAAACTGGAATCACAACCACGGCAGAAGTGATGGAGTTTGCCAGAGACATCGGGCGAAAGTGGGGCGATTTGCATGAGATCTTTGTTTGGGAAGATGGCGTAAAACTTGAAGGAAATACGCTGTACTATTTCCAAGCGATTCACCAAGAATCAGACGTGATTCCCGAGAACGTCGACGCCATTCGAGCGTTGATGGGTGTTGAGTCGGATTGGATGGCTTCTGTTGCCAAAACAGATGCAGCCATTTCAGCTTACAACCACCTGTGATTCGCATGCCATACCTTGCCCCGTAGGGGCACAAGCAAGGGGCGTTTTCAAAAGGGTTCGACAGGTCGGAATGGCATGCAAGCACTGCGCCAACCATTTCTGATGCTTGTTTTGCTGGTCTTTACCTCCCTTTCACCACTTTTGACCGCCGGTTCAGCCGATGCAGAACTTGAGGGCGCAGAACTTCCTGTGGCACTGTCTGAAGAACAAAGGCTGGTTCTTGCCAGTTCGATGTGGCACGTAGCAACACCATCACAAACGCTCCGGGTTCCACTGCAACCAGCATCCGGGCTCCTCAACATGAACATCGGAACTTTCGATCCACTGTTGGGGGAACATCCAGTTCCAGCAAACGGTCTGTTTGATGCTAACGATTTCTCCAGCACAGGTTTGGCTATCGTTCAACTCCACGCCCATAACGGTCTTATTCTGGACGACTTAATTGCTCGCCACGGATTCACACCCGTCGATTTCATCGGTGATGAAGGTTGGTTGGTTCGCCTCGCTGAACCGCCAGTTGACTCAATTCGGGCCCTCCACGAAGACGATGATGTTCGCTGGGTTGGCGCACAGCATCCGGGATGGAGAATTGATTCTTCATTGGCCAATGGCTTCCACGCAGAACGCCTTACTCTTGTCCCGTCCAGTGACCTTGGGCTTGGAGGCTTCGAGCAATTGAGTCTTGACCTCATCCGCATGGGTGCGGAAGAGGCATGGTGTGGCGTTGGTGTCTGTGAAGTTCAACTCGAAGCACAGCGATCTCATGCCTTCATCGCCCACGCCGTTCAAGATGGCAGGATTATTTGGGTCGAACCAGCAGCCGAATTCAACCTGCACAATGCGCTAGCTGCTGCCGCTTCCGGTGTCATCGATGTGCGCAATAACGCTTCATTCACGCTCGATGGCTCGGGTGAAATGGTTGCCATTGCCGATACGGGGTTGGATCAAGATCACCCCGACCTGACAGGCAGGGTTGCAGCAGTGTACACTCAATTTGGACTCGATGCATCGCCCGCCGATTCGAACACAGGCCACGGCACACACATTGCAGTTTCAACCCTCGGAAGCGGTGCAAGCAACACCACTGCAACAGGAATTGCTCCAAATGCGGATCTTGTGATGTATGCATTGGAACACGATCCCACTGGTGTGTTTGGTCGCATTGGCTCCATTTACGACATGCTTCGTGACGCCGAACAGATGACCGCTCGCGTCGCCATCAACGCTTGGGGCGCCAACGGAAATTACGGGCAATACACTGCAGATTCACGGTCCGTTGACATTCTCGTTCACGACAAACCCGACATGCTACCGCTGTTCTCTGTCGGCGACCGTGGCGCACAAGGTGCTTCGCAAGTCACCGCACCGGGGACCGCAAAGAACGTCCTCGCAATCGGAGCATCTGGCACCGGCGCCACCATTGGGACAGTTGCAACTTTTTCCAGTCAAGGTCCAAGCCTCGACGGACGCATCAAACCCGACTTAGTAGCGCCAGGCGTTGACCTTTGCTCAGGACGTGCTGAAGAAGCAAAAACCTCCCCTGGTCTTTCATGTTCCACTGAAACTCATGGGAACGGAGCCGACGTTTACACCTCGCTTTCCGGCACTTCTCAAGCCACAGCAGTGGCCGGCGGCGTAGCAGCATTGACGCGTCAATTCATCCGTGAAGAAGTTGGAATCAGTGCCCCGTCGGGGTCGCTCATCAAGGCAGCCATGATCAACGGGGCTCGAGACCTCGGAACGCCGGATGTACCAAACTCAGCAGAGGGGTGGGGTCAAGTCGATCTCGAGCGCACGGTCCTTCCTGTTTGGGATGACGCATCCCCCACCACCAGCGCTCTTGCCACCTTCATGGACGACAACACGCCGTTGGATGCGGGCTTTGGTCTCCTTTACGCCTTCAATTTGGATGCCGCTCACGGCATTGACATCACGCTTGCATGGTCCGATGAAGCCGGTTCTGCGAACGCCGCTCAAAGCGAGGCACGCCTTGTCAACAACCTCGACCTTGTTCTCGTTTCACCTTCGGGGACCGAATGGTACGGGAACAATTTTGCAAACGGGTTTACCACCAGCGCACAGACCATGGACACCGTGAACAACGTTGAACGAATTAAGATCGCTGCTGGCACCTTGACTGAATCGGGTCAATGGTTGGTGAAGGTTCTCCATCGAGGCGGTACGACCCAAGACTTTGGGTTGGTTGTCACGGCGGATGCAACGCCAAACCCACAGGCAGATATTTCCCTGTACAATGGCAGCATCATCCCATCATCTCCTGAACCACTCCGAAATGATTTGATTGCCATTCGTATTGGTTGGATCAACCAGGGCACGCTTGCTACGGGCACGTTCAAGGTGATATTCGAAGATTTAACCACGGGGGACACTCTGTTTGAAGGGGATCGACCTGCTCTTGCAGCAGGGACCATCGATTCACTGCTGATTCAACACCAATTCCTCACTACAGGGCCGCATCAAATGCGCCTTCGAGTGGACACCAACGATCAAGTGGCAGAGATGAACGATGCGAATACCGGAACGGATAACAACATCTGGGAGCAAGAAGTTGAAGTGACCGCTCTGGGCGTGCGTGTGGTCGCTTTGAACAACGATGGAACCGTTCCCACGACTTCGGAGGACAGAGAAACTGCTGCTTTGAAAACCTTCGATGTTCGAAACCAAACTGGGATTGACATCCCGATTCACATTCTTCACGAAGGTACCGGTGAAAAGAACGTTACATTGAGCGTCACCAACGTCCAAGTCCCTCAACCTGGACGTCCGGATTTCTTACTTTCTCCAGATGATCTGTGGTCGAAGAGCGTCTCAGAACTTGGCCCGTACACCGTTCAAGGCCAAGGTGAGGTCGGGGATTTCCAACTCCTCACGATTCATCTGGAAGATGAATACGCAAACCTCGATGACCCTGAAGATCCGAGGTATGCACGCTCTGGAACTTTCATCGTTGATGTGACCGCTCGCTACCAAGACAACCCAACAGTGGCGCACACCCAACGGCTGACCTTTGTCATCGAGCAATTGGATGAAGTTCTCATTACACCGCTTGGAACCGACGGGCTCACAGCGGAACCCGGGGACTCCGCAGGCTTCCGAATCTCGGTTGCTAACATCGGTAACGCACCGGCCCAATACTCCATGAGTTGTACCTCGGAACACCGCTGGCAAATCATGTTGAAAGACACCAACTCCTCGACGCTGGAAATTGAGCCGATTGGCATTCGCGAATACCGTGCAATTAAGATCGATCTGTTTGTACCACCTGTTTCCAACGGTATGCCGTTGACTGGTTCTACCGACACCGTGACCTGCTATGTGACCTCCAGCACCGACCCGTCGCTCAACTTCAGTGAATCGGCAACGGTGACCGTTTTGCCTCAACAATCCTTCAAAGCAGATCTGTACGATGATTTGGGAGCAATCGGTCCGTCTTCCAGAGCCAGAGAGGTGCTCGTCGACAGCGGTGAGCAAGTCAGCATGAACCTAACAGTAGAAAACACTGGCAACACGGAACTTGACCTGAAGGTCAAGATTCAACCCTCGAACCCGACATGGCCGATTCAAGTTTCCCTCGATGATCAAGCCGATGCAAGAGAAGTTTTGCTTGATTTGTCCCCTGGTGAATCGGTATCCGTCAATTTCATTCTTGGCGTTCCAAGCGTTGCCGAAGAGGGCGAAACGAACAGCTTCATCATTCGCACAGAACTGAACGCTCAAGTGTTTGTTTCCAACACGACGCTGCTCAAAGTTCGCGATGAACTCGCGCTTGTGTTAACAGGGCCGGCCGGCGATGTCATTGAAACATCATTGGCTTCGACGTTCAGTTATGGCACATTCAACCTTGTCAATACGGGGAACGCACCACTCACGCTTGCGTGGTCGAACGGTCTCGCACCTGATGGTTGGGTTGTTGGCTTTGCTAACCCAATCGCTTATCTCGAACCGCGCGAAGAAAAGTCGGTTCGCTTTGGGCTCATACCACCGGCGAACAGTGAAGTTTCAGACAAATCGTTTGACATGCTGATCACCGTCACAGGCGGTAACAACGGGCGGTTGGTCGAATCATCAGTGCGCGTCGATGTGGCCGTGCTTCCTTCGCAATTTGCTAACATCAGCGTCGCAGATGACACCATGCGCCCCTTCAGAAGTGTTTCTCGTGACGATGGGGCTTCGCAATCCTTCATCGTTCGAAACGATGGAAATTTGCCAATTAATGCCGTCTTATCGGGGGAAGTGCTTGATGAGGACGGCAACGCTTCCAGCGCTTGGAAAGTGTCCTTTTCTTCAAACGATATCACCAACCTCGCCCTTGGTGAATCAATCGCTGTGGAAATTACTGTGACGCCTTCAGATGCCGCACTCAAAGGTTTGATGATGACGGAAATTATCCTCATGGACGGGGACACTCAGGTTGGTACGATCCAAGTTGAAACAACAGTGACAAACGTCGACAGCAGTGGCGGTTTGTTTGCCATACTCCCACTCTACGCCTCGATACCTCTGCTTGGTGTTCTTGTTTGTGCTGGTATTTTACTGGCCTTGCGAATGAAGCGAAGCGGTGAACTCCGCGATGATGGAAGTGACTTAGTTGCGCCTGATGCCTTTGTCAATCCTGACCACCTCGGCACTCGCCGAGATGACGCACTGGACATAGGGCACGCCGTCAATGAGATCGCGAGCGCTGAAGTTTCACAAGACGAAATTGCTGCTGCGCTCGCTCAATCACTCAACCTTCCCGCAGCCCCTGCTGCAGTGCCTCAGGGCCTTCCCCCAGCCGCTGCCCCTATGGGCATGCCACCAGCAGCACTACCGATTGGGATGCCACCCGCAGGATTGCCACCGTTGCCTCTCCCTGCTAAGCAGGTTCCAGTGTTGCCTGCGCCTCAACAACCAGTGCTTCCAACGGTCGTTCCTGTCAACGTCGGACCACCCTTGCCACCAACAGGTCTGCCTGCTGGATGGACCATGGAGCAATGGCAACATTACGGCCATCAATGGCTTCAGCAAAACAACCAATGAGTCGTGAGCATCTCTAATACGGAGCACCAACTCGACGACGCATGAGCAGCATTGTTCTCTTTGGCCCACCTGGTGCAGGAAAAGGCACGCAGGCCGAACGCATCACAGAAAAAACAGGCTTCCCCCAAGTTTCAACCGGCGACATGCTTCGAGCGGCCGTCAAAGCCGGAACAGAAACTGGGCTTCTTGCTAAATCCTTCATGGAAGCAGGCCAACTTGTTCCTGATGAAGTGATCATTGATTTGATTCAACAACGAATCACTCACCCTGATGCCGCTCACGGGGTCATGTTCGATGGTTTCCCTCGAACCATCCCTCAAGCAGAGGCCTTGGCAACCATCACGGAAGTGTCTCATGTTATCGCAATTGAAGTCCCAGATGAACGGATTGTAGACCGAATTTGTGGGCGGTATTCTTGCGCAGGTTGCGGCAATGTATACCACGATACGTTCAACCCTGCCCCTGAAGGTGGCTGCGAATGTGGCAAGTGGGAAGAAAAGCGCCGTGCAGACGACAACGCAGACACCGTAATGTCCCGTTTGGCTGCCTACCACGAACAGACTTCTCCACTTGCTGGTTGGTATGAACGTGAGGGCATTTTCCATCGAATCAACGGGGACCGACCCATTGACGCCATCACAGAAGATATTCTTACGGCCTTGAACTGAAGGTGAAGCCATGGCTCGTTCGCAACGCTCCAAACGGCAAAAGAAAGGTCAACAACGTCGCGCTACGGCTCAAGAAGGGCAAAATCGATTGATCGCGATTTTGAACGAACCTCATGGAGCCGATGAACGAATGCTGAGATCTTCCGCACGCCATTTAGTTCGCTTATCCCGCCGCCATAGGTTGTCAATTCCACCCGAGGCTCGGCACCTGCTATGCCGTAAATGCCTGGCTCCACATGCCTTCGGAACCAACGCACGCGTTCGAATCAAACACGGGCAGCGCATCATCACCTGCTTGGAATGCAACCATGTGCGAAGGCACGGTGGCGGTCCTCGCGCTCATCGTCGAATTTGAGAGAAGTTTGCTGGTTATACAGGGGAGCACCTTCTTGAACAATCGCTTGCAGGCATGGCTGGTTAGAACATGACTCGTGACATACCTGCATCCATTCATCGAGAGGCAACCTCACGTGAGCTTCAACCCAGCATCCGTGTTGGTAAATCCGGAATCACTGAAAATTTGATTGAAGAAATCGACGGTCAACTCTCAAAACGCACGATCGTGAAGATAAAAATCAACCGTGGTTTGTTTGAACGAAAAGACATCGACGATGTTTGGGCTCACCTTGCGAGCGAAACAAACTCAACCCTTGTTCTTGCTCGAGGAAACGTCGGCGTTCTTTGGCGTTGAGCATGGTCTTGTGAGGAAATCCTCAATAGGCCCCCCAAAGTGGAAATCGATATGAGCGCATCTGTAGTGTTTCCCACTCGTCGGCGGCATGCCTCGCAATACATTGCTCTAGGGCTCCTTGCGTTCACTGGAACAATGATGTTTACGAGCAACTCAATTGCAGGCGGCTCTGCGGCCCCTTCAAGTTTTGTTGCGCTCGACGGAAACAGAGAAGCAGTGCTCGTTGGACTTGGAATTCTCCTCGGCGTGTACGCATTAATTATCACAGAATACGTTCACCGGACACTTGCTGCCGCACTTGGCGGTCTGCTGGCTGTTCTCGCTCTTGCCTATTACACCCCGGCTGACGCTGGTGTGGTTTTCAGCCTCGGAGCTGTTACCACCCTCATTGATTGGGAAACAATCGGCCTGCTTCTTGGTATGATGGTGATGGTTGGAATTCTTTCGCACACAGGTTTGTTCGAATGGTTCGCAGTTCAAGCCTACAAACAGAGCGGGGGCTCAGTTTGGACCCTTGTTGTCATTCTTTGCTCTGTCACTGCGGTTCTCTCTGCCTTCCTCGATAACGTCACAACCATGCTTCTTCTTACACCAGTCACCATACAGTTGGCTAAGGTATTGGATCTCAAGCCGATTCCCATCCTGATCTCTGAAGTTCTCTTTTCGAACATCGGTGGAGCGGCCACAATGATTGGCGACCCACCAAACATCATGATTGGAAGCGGTTTGTCTGCAACGGCCATCGAAAAGGCAGGCTACCCAGATTTGATGAGCGCTGGTGTGACCTTCAATGATTTCATCATCGAGATGGCACCTGGAATCCTCATGACCATCGTTCCTAGTTTTATGTTCATCAAGTGGTTCTACGCTGAGGAATTCTCAGGCACCCGGGTCCGTGACATTGCAGAACTTGAGTCAAAGTACGGCATCAAGGATGCGGCAATGCTGAAGGTCAGCGGGACCATCCTCTTCCTCGTGGTGCTCAATTTCTTCCTTCATCCAATCACTCACATTGCTGTGTCTTGGATCGCTTTGGTTGGTGCAGTCCTTATGCTCCTTGCGACCGACCGACACGAACTGGAGGCGCCATTGGAACACGTAGAATGGACCACGTTGCTGTTCTTTGCAGGGCTGTTTGTTCTTGTTCATGCCCTCGGCTACATGGGCGTCATCAAGTTCATCGGTGATTACGTCACAAAAGGTATCGAGATGTTCGGCACAAGCGCAGATGGTGATGTGGTAAGGTTGGCAGCAGCAATCCTCATCATTTTGTGGGTTTCTGCCATTGCCTCAGCATTCATTGATAACATTCCTTACACTGCAACTATGATTCCTGTGGTCATGCAGATTGCCGATAAATTGAACATTGAATTGGGGCCGCTGATTTGGGCCCTTGCCTTTGGTGCTTGTTTGGGTGGCAATGGTACGCTGATTGGCGCTTCAGCAAACGTTGTTACAGCCGGCATGTCAGAGGAAGCAGGCTACCCAATCTCGTTTAATGAATTCTTCAAGGCAGGATTCCCTATCATGATCCTGACCACAGCGATTGTTTCGGTCTACATGATGCTCGTTTACGTGGTCGGTGCCGATGGTGGTGCAACCGTTTGGAAGCTGGTTTGTGTCGGTATCACAATGTTTGGAATCATTTGGCAACTGGCTCGAGGCCGCTCCAAAGGGAAGAGTTTCGCTGATGCACTTGTGGACAATGACAGCGATGCATTCATGGATCTCGCAGAGAGTGCCGTGGACAAAATCAAGTCAATCGCTTCTTCAGAAGAGTGATGCCCACGCTTCTTTGCGTTGTATTGAAGAGCCACGGCTCTCAGCATTGGTTTGAGGGCCTCCATGTTTGAATGCACAATTTGTGGTTTGCTCTCCCTGGGGGGAAGCGCTTGTCCCGCTTGTGGCAGCCAAATCAGAGTGGATTTAGCCGACAATGACGACGGCTCACCTTTGCCCTCCGAAGTACCGGGCTTGGACGATGCTGTAGCCTCATGGAATGAACTTGAGGGCATCGATCCCGACGATTCACCAGATGAAGCGGCAGAACCTGAACCTTCAGCAAGCAAAAGCAGTTTGCCCTTTGGTTTCGCTGGCGCTTCAAACACAAACATTTCCCGCCTTCCATTTGGAATCGGTAGCTTTGCCACTGGGATGCCCTTCGACGATTCTGAAGCAGCGCTGCCTCTTGTGAGCGAGCAACACATCGAGGTCGAGCTTGAAGCAGAGGAACGGGTTCAACCAGAACCACTGGCCCAAACGCGACAAGAACCTGCTGAACAAGCCACCGTACCTCCACAGGCACCCGTCGCAGCCCGTCTGACTCCAGTCGTTCAAGAACAACCGTCTCCAACGGCTCCACCACCCCTCCCGGCATCACAACCACCACGTTCTCAACAACCACCCCCAGTCGCTCAAAGCGA
>TARA_B110001452_G_scaffold55005_1_pt1 | contig 13308 bp, 9 predicted proteins | sample TARA_B110001452 | Tara Oceans TARA_B110001452 (sample SAMEA4396971) | marine metagenome | biome: Polar Biome; feature: [DCM] deep chlorophyll maximum layer (ENVO:01000326); material: water (ENVO:00002006), including particulate matter (ENVO:01000060) such as... | depth 25 m
CTGGCACGCTAAAAAAGCCCTTGACGCGTTCAATCTCTTGTCCCGTCAATGTCGCGGGGCCATCCTTTAGATGCTGCCATTCTGCGTCAACGCGCTCTGCGAAAACTGCGGGGGTCCAGGCTCGGACCAGTATTTTGATACGCGCTTTATATTTGTTATCGCGATTGCCATAGCGATTGTAAACTCGCAGGATGGCATCGAGATAGGTCAGTAGATGCTCCTTGGGCAGGAACTCGCGGATTGATGAGGCGATAACGGGTGTTCTGCCCAGTCCGCCGCCCGCATAAACGCGAAAGCCCTCTTCACCCTGAGCATTTTTGACTAGCTGAATGCCAATATCATGCAATAAAAAGGCTGCGCGATCTTCTTCAGAGCCGCAAACCGCAATTTTGAATTTGCGTGGAAGAAACGCAAATTCGGGATGTAGCGTTGACCATTGGCGAATAATTTCACACCACGGGCGAGGATCTTCGATCTCATCGAGAGCCACACCGGCGAGTTGGTCGGTCGTTGTGTTGCGAATACAGTTACCGCTGGTCTGGATAGCATGCATCTCCACTTTGGCTAGTTCAGCCAGAATGTCGGGCACTTCTTCGAGCACTGGCCAGTTTAACTGGATGTTTTGTCGCGTCGTAAAGTGCACGTATCCCTTATCAAATGTCCGGCTAATCTGGGCGATCATGCGCACCTGGCGGCTGGACATAAGTCCATAGGGCACGGCGATGCGTAACATGGGGGCGAGCCGCTGTATGTAGAGACCGTTTTGCAGCCGCAGTGGCAAAAAGGCTTCTTCGCTAATATCGCCAGCAAGATAGCGTTTAGTCTGATCGCGATACTGTTCCACTCGCTCATCGACAAGTTTCTGGTCGTACTGGTCGTATTGGTACATGATTATCCGTTTTAGGCGCTGCTAAATAAGGGCGTTATGATAGCGTCAGTGAGGGCTATTTTAAATGGCTATTTGGCTCTAACAGTCTCTATTTTTGGAATAACCAGTATGGTAGAAAGCGAGACATAGCCATTATAGATTGATAGACTGCGCGCCTTTAAAACACACTTGGGGTTGTAATAATGAGTAAGCAAGTAGAACCGAATACCGATGGCGATTCAATCGCTGATGCAATAGCGATTGTCGTAGTGATGTCCATAGTGCTACTGGCGACTGTGTACTGGTTGTCGACATTTTAACTACATCCTTTTAGGAAAATGTAATGTCTGACTTACAGCACCCAATTCAGGTCGCGCAGCACCCCAGTCAACGGGAACTGGTTGAGGTCTATCTCAACCGGGTTCCCGTTGAGCCTGAGTTGGGTGCGTCGCGGATTGCTGAACTTCAGGCACAGATTAAGATGCGGCTAATTGAAAAGGACGCCGTGATTATTGCGCATTACTATACCGATCCGTTGATTCAAGCTTTAGCGGAAGAAACGGGTGGCACCGTGTCAGACTCGCTAGAAATGGCACGTTTTGGCAATAACCACGAGGCTCATACACTCGTCGTTGCGGGGGTTAAATTTATGGGTGAGACGGCCAAAATACTCACCCCTGAAAAGCGGGTGTTGATGCCAACTCTCGAGGCGACATGCTCCCTTGACGTTGGTTGCCCGTCAGTTGAGTTCAATGCGTTCTGCGATGAGCACCCCGATCGAACTGTGGTGGTTTATGCCAACACATCGGCCGCGGTTAAGGCTCGAGCAGACTGGGTAGTGACATCGAGCATAGCGCTCGACGTTGTCGATTATCTTGATAGTCAGGGCGAGAAAATCCTTTGGGCTCCAGATAAATATCTGGGCTCCTACGTACAGAAAAATACGGGTGCCGACGTATTGATGTGGGATGGCAGTTGTATTGTTCACGAAGAGTTTAAAGCGAAAGGTATCTTGGATCTTAAGAAAGTCTATCCTGACGCTGCCATATTGGTTCATCCCGAATCACCTGAATCCGTGGTCGACATCGCCGATGTAGTGGGTTCAACGTCGCAATTAATCGCTGCAGCAGGGTCGTTGCCGCAGCAGCAACTGATTGTGGCTACCGATCAGGGTATATTTTATAAGATGCAGCAGGCGGTTCCCGATAAAGAGCTGTTGATTGCCCCTACGGGTGGTAGCGGCGCTACTTGCCGCAGTTGTGCCAATTGTCCATGGATGGGTATGAATAACCTGGAGAACTTGCTGGCCTGCCTTGAGCAGGGGAGCAATGAGGTCATTGTGGACCAGGCTATTGGTGAGCAGGCTATGCGGTCCTTGGGACGTATGATGGATTTTAATCGTCGCAGCTAGGCACGCCTTTTGTCTTAAAGCTTCCTGAGGCGGTCTTCCATAGCAACTACATCTCGCAAACGCTGCCGAATAATGGCGGAACGGGTAAAGTCCGCAACCACTAATTTAGCGGCTAGGGTGAGTTGCTCCCTAGCCATATCAAAGCCTCCAACCAGAATGAAATACTCTGCTCTGGCCTGATGAACGCCTGAAATGTTGCCCGCTAACCCACGTACTTCCGCCAAACGATACCAAACCATAGGATCCTGAGAGCGCTTGCGTGACAGACCAGTCAAAACCTGGCCGGACTCTTCATAGCGATGTGCTTGCCAAAGAGCTTCTGATTTCAGTCGAGTAAGCGGGTAATTGTCAGGGTTTTGTAGGAGTAGACGTTCAAGCTTTAGCAGGGCGCCGTTATAGTCTTCTACGGCAATGTCGAGCTCGATATCGCTGTGCTGAAAAGCCAGTTCAAAGGGTTTTTTTGCGATCAGTGCAGCTAAAATCTTACGCGCTTCGGCATGCTTGCCAGCCTTGAGATAGCCAAGGGCTAAGCCATAGTTGGCAGCATCGCGGTGTTGAGTGTTGGCGCGTAACTTAGCTTCGAAACTAGCAATAGCCGAAGCAGCATTTGGCGCCATAGCCACCAGCGCCCTTGCCTGCATCAGATAGAACTCAGGATTAATGCGGTAATGGCGCATTGAATTACTCATGGCTCGGCCGCGGGCATCGGCGATGCGTTTTTCGGTTACAGGGTGGGTGAGCAGGAATTCAGGCGGCCTGCTGCCATTGTAGCGGGTAGCTTTGAGCAGGGTTTCAAACATCCCTGCAGCTGCGGCTGGATCGCGCTCGGCCCGCTCCATTGTCTGCATACCTAAACGATCGGCTTCCTGCTCGTTGGAGCGGCTGTAGCGAAGTTTACCATCCATCGTCAGGGCTTGGGCAGTGGTGATCGCGGCCATGCCGGCATCACCCCCTGCAGTGGCAGCGATAACTAAGCCGGTGAGTAGTCCAGCCATATTGATAATAGAAGAGTTGCGCTGCGCCTCTACGCCTCGGGCGAAATGGCGCTGGCTCAGGTGCGCAAGTTCGTGAGCCAACACCGAAACCATTTGGTCTTCATTTTCAGCAAAGGCGAAAACCCCAGTGTGAAATCCAACCACACCACCAGGCACTGCAAACGCATTCATGGAGGCATTATTTATGATGACTAGCTCTAGACGAGGGTCTTCAACGTCACTATAGGTCGACAGATTATAGAGTAACTCTTCCAAATAGAGCTGCATTACTGGGTCATCATGCTCGCGAACACGACTGCGAAACATCTTTAACCAGCCGCGGCCTAACTCATATTCCTGTTGCTTGGAGATAATGCCTGAGGCGCTATCTCCAAGCAGAGGGAGTTTGATATCGTTGGCAGCTAACGTAGGGCTGGGAACCATGACTGCTAGTACACAGGCTACGAAGCCCAAACAGCTGCTGAGGCGCAACCGCAAGAAGAGTCGCATGATGAGTAGTTGGAATTTCAAGATCGGATTTAAATACCCTGTATTGGATCAATTAAATGTAGCGTTATTTTAGCGGATAACCGAGACTAGTGCGACATTTGAAATAGACACAAGTTGCAGGTCCGATAATTGAAAAGGGCGCGATAACCCCGATTTTCATTGAAAACCGAGCGCCTGCGACAGATTAACCTTGAGGAGCGGTAATGAAGCAAGTGATTCAAAATTGGTTGGAACAATATTTTGGCAACGAAGAGGCCGTTTTACTGGCAGTAATGCTAGTGATTTCAGTGTTAATTGTGGCGACTCTAGGGGCTGTGTTGGGACCGGTGTTTGCGGCCTTGGTGCTCGCGTTTCTGCTGCAGGGCATTGTCAATACCCTCCGAGTCAGGGGAGTCTCGTCATTGTTGGCGATTATGAGTACCTATTTACTGTTTGTTCTGGGCTTTATATCTGTTTTGGTAATAGTGATTCCCCTCGTCGGGAGGCAAACGTCATTGCTGTTAAACGAGCTGCCCAATATGGTCAGCAAGATACGCGAACTGCTAATTACTCTGCCTGAGACATACTCCGATTATATTACCCCAGAGCAGTTTCAGGTGATCTGGGTGCGGGTGTCTGCAGAGATGGCAAATCTTGCCGAGCAAGCACTATCGTTGTCGCTAAGTAGCTTTCCTGGTCTGATGGCAGTAATGCTATATCTCTTTTTGGTCCCGCTGCTGGTATTCTTTATGCTCAAGGACAAAGATGTCTTGATGGGTTTTGTTTCTAGTATGCTGCCAAATAAGCGCCCGGTCATGACCGCTATTTGGTCTGAGATGGACATGCAGTTTGCTAATTATGTGCGCGGAAAAGCTATTGAAATATTGATCGTAGGCGGCCTGACATACGTCGTCTTTTTAGTTTTAGGGGTTAACTATGCCGCCTTACTGGCCGTTCTTGTCGGGCTCTCGGTATTGATTCCTTACATAGGTGCGACAGCCGTCACGGTTCCTGTGCTCTTGGTGGGCTACGTGCAGTGGGGCTACTCAGGTGAGTTTTTCTGGTTATTTATGGCCTATGGCTTCATTCAGTTTCTCGATGCTAACCTTTTAGTGCCCTTACTTTTTTCTGAGGTGGTTAATTTGCATCCTGTAGCCATTATTGTTGCCGTGCTATTTTTTGGCGGGATATGGGGTTTTTGGGGCATATTTTTTGCCATTCCACTGGCTACCATAGTTAAGGCTGTTTACAACGCATGGCCGCGCAATGATGTCAGTCAGGCGGAAATTTCGGAGGCACAGTAAGGTTCTACCGAAGCTATTGGGCTACAGTTAAAAGCGGCTTGCGAAGCTTTTATCTCATAATGGGTCGTTAGCACTTGCTCTAGGCTGGTATATAGCCCGGCAGCAGCGGCCCTTAGGTAGCGTTTCGAACAAGTTCTTATTATCGGCACGGTCAAATTATGGAGGCAAGCTATAAAATATTAGCGATAACAGGCATTTTGTGTAGTTAAACTAACTCATTATGTTTGCCGCTTAAATTTGTTTATTTCGTTTAAAAACATGTATTTATATGAAATATATAATTTTATATAGGCTTATATTAAAACCCCAATCTGTATTTTTTCATTGATTTGGTAGTTTAACTACATTAAAATTGTCGCGTTATTTTGAGTCGCATTATTCGCTGGGCGAATGTCGCCCGACAAGCTAACAGTTAACTTACTTCAATTGGTGCCACATGTCCCAAGACTTAGATTCCGCTGAAACGCAAGAATGGCTAGAAGCCTTTGACTCCATCTGTCGAGCTCAGGGGGATAGTCGGGCAACCTTTATACTCAGCCAACTGCAGGCCCATGCTACCGGTAACGGCATTCAGCTGCCCCAGTCCGTAACCACACCGTTTTGCAATACTATTCCGGTCAGCCGCGAAAAATCTATGCCGGGTGACTTGTTTATGGAGCGTCGAATTCGCTCCTTGGTACGTTGGAATGCGCTGGCCATGGTGATGCGTGCCAACAAGCAGTGCGAGGGTATCGGTGGCCATATCGCCAGCTTTTCGTCGGCAGCGACGCTTTATGATATTGGCTTTAACTACTTTTTCCGTGGCTCCGACGGCCAAGATATGGGTGATCTGGTTTTCTTTCAGGGTCACAGCTCGCCCGGAATGTACGCGCGCTCATTTCTCGAAGGTCGTCTGAGCACAGATCAGCTCGATAAGTTCCGCCGAGAAGTCGATGGCGAGGGACTGTCGTCGTACCCCCATCCTTGGCTGATGCCAGATTATTGGCAGTTTCCGACTGTTTCCATGGGTCTAGGACCTATACAGGCTATTTATCAGGCGCACGTGATGCGCTATCTGTCGGCTCGCGGACTTTCCGCCCGTGGAGATCGAAAGGTTTGGGCATTTCTCGGTGATGGGGAATGCGATGAGCCAGAAAGTTTGGGCGCCATCTCTCTTGCCGGGCGCGAGGGTTTGGAAAACCTTATTTTTGTGATCAACTGTAACTTGCAGCGTCTGGATGGGCCAGTGCGTGGCAATGGCAAGATCATACAAGAGCTAGAAGGCGTATTTCGTGGCGCTGGCTGGAATGTTATTAAAGTTATCTGGGGACGGCACTGGGATAAGTTGTTAGAGAAAGATAAGAGCGGCATGCTGATCAAGCGTATGAATGAAGTCTGTGACGGCGAATTACAAAACTATAAATATAACGGCGGCGCCTACACGCGGGAGCATTTTTTCGGTAAATATCCCGAATTACTGGCGCTTGTCAAAGATATGACTGACGACCAGATAATGGCTCTAAATCGCGGGGGCCATGATCCCTATAAGGTTTATGCGGCCTACCATGAGGCGGCTGCTAATAAAGGTAAACCAACCGTTATTCTAGCTCATACCGTTAAGGGCTATGGTCTGGGCAGTGGCGGTCAGGCCGCTAATGACACGCACTCGGTGAAAAAACTGGATATTGATAGTCTGCGTTATTTTCGTGACCGTTTTAATATACCTATTGCAGACGATCAACTGGAGACCGTTCCATACTATCGTCCTGCGGCAGATAGCCCCGAATTAACTTATATGAAGCGTCGTCGAGATGCTCTGGACGGACCTCTGCCATCAAGGAAATGGCGCTTCGAGCCCATGAAAACTCCTCCTTTAAGTGCGTTCAAAAAACAACTAGAAAGTAGCGGGAAGCGTGAAATTTCAACCACTATGGCTTTCGTTCGAGTGCTGTCCGCTCTGATCAAGGATAAAAATATAGGTGAATCGATTGTGCCTATAGTGCCGGATGAAGCGCGGACTTTCGGCATGGAAGGGATGTTTCGTCAACTGGGTATCTACACCTCGGTGGGCCAGCAATATATCCCCCATGATCACGAACAGATTATGTACTACAAAGAAGATAAAAAAGGCGTGATTCTGGAAGAGGGTATCAACGAAGCTGGTGCCATGTCCGCTTGGTTGGCGCTGGCAACTTCCTACAGTACCAATGCCTGCCCGATGATTCCTTTTTATATCTTTTATTCAATGTTTGGCTTTCAGCGCATTGGTGACTTGGCTTGGGCTGCCGGTGACAGTCAGGCGCGGGGTTTCTTGATTGGCGCAACGGCGGGACGTACCACCTTAAACGGCGAAGGGCTCCAGCATCAGGATGGACATAGCTTGATCCTAGCAAATACGATCCCCAACTGTAAAAGTTACGACGCGACCTATAGTTATGAGTTAGCGGTAATTATTCAAGATGGCGTCAAAACCATGTTCGAAGATCAAGAAAACTGCTTTTACTATGTCACCACCATGAACGAAAACTATGTGCAGCCTGAACTACCCGTGGGTGCGGAAGAGGGTATCATCAGGGGTATGTATCAATTGCCTGCGCCGCAGACGGCTAAGGGCGAGAGGGGGTCTGGTTTACGGGTAACGCTGATGGGAGCTGGCACTATTCTTAATGAGGTGATTGCGGCCGCTGAGATACTCAAAGAGGATTATGGAGTTGCTGCGGATATATGGGCACTGACCAGCGTCAATGAATTGGTACGTGAAGGCCAGGCAGTGGATCGTTGGAATCTTTTGCATCCGACACAGCAGGCCAAGCAGTCTTACATTGCTAAACAGTTAGGTGCCAGCAGTGCCCCGGTGATTGTGGCGACAGACTATATGAAGAATTACGCAGAGCAGTTGCGCGCCTATGTGGCCAGTCCGATGCATGTTCTGGGTACAGACGGTTTTGGGCGCAGTGATAGCCGAGCCGCCCTGCGTCATTTCTTTGAGGTTGACCGCCATTTTGTAGCGGTATCTGCATTAAAGGCTTTGGCCGATCAGGGCAAGATTGACGCTAGTCTGGTGGCCAGTGCGATAACATCATTCGGCATTGATCCTGACAAGGCGAACCCGTTGACGATGTAAGTGTCAGTGGTACTTCACAAGATACTAAAGTGATTATTTGAAGGAATAAAACGTGGCAATAGAAATCATAACAGTTCCCGATCTTGGCGGCGCCGAGACTGTCGACGTCATCGAACTGAGTGTTCAACCGGGGGAGACCGTCGAGATAGAAGATTCCCTGCTAGTCCTGGAGTCCGATAAAGCGACTATGGATGTACCGAGTCCCCAGAGCGGCACTTTGCTGAAGTATTTGGTTACCGAGGGCTCTACGGTGCAGGTGGGGGATGCTATTGCCGAGATTGAAACGATTGGCGAGCAGGCTTTGACAACAGTTGAGGTCACCGAATCAGCAGAGGTAAAGTCAATACAGGTCGAAACAGAGACAGTTGCAGATAATATCGAAAAGGAGGAGAGCGACAGGCTGTCGGAGCAGTTGATAATCGTGCCCGATATTGGAAGCGACGATGACGTAGAGGTGATTGAAGTTTCAATTGCCGTCGGCGATCAGGTTGCACAGGGCGATACATTAATGGTTCTCGAGTCCGACAAGGCAACCATGGATGTACCCTCATCTCATGCTGGCAAGGTGGTTAAGATTCTAGTCACTGAAGGTACGCGTATCCGAAGTGGCGCTGAGGTAGCGATATTTGAAGTCAATGCAGGGGTTGTGGCTCAACCGGCACTGATGGCAGAGTCGTCAAATGCCACTAGTGAAACAGTTAAAGAAACGAATTCAGTCGCCGTGGAAAAACCCCAAAAACAGCAGCCCACACCAATCGCTGAAGGTGGGCAAGAACTCAATGATGTCTATGCCGGTCCAGCCGTGCGTCTATTGGCCAGAGAATTGGGTGTCAGCCTGAGCAAGGTACCTGGCAGTGGGCCCCGTGGACGTATTCAAAAAGACGATGTTAATAGCTATGTCAAAGGCGCTCTGAGTCAGCCTGATCTGGCGACTAGCGGCTCGGGGATTCCACCCATCCCCGCGATCGACTTTGCTCAATTCGGTGAAATCGAAACGGTTAAACTAAGTAAAATACAGAAGCTCACGGCCAGTAATATGCAGCGCAACTGGTTAAACGTGCCTCATGTTGCGCATTTTGATGATGCCGATATCACCGAGCTAGAAGAATTCCGTCAGTCACTTAAACGCGAAGGTGAAAAACGTGGCATTCGCGTTACACCTGTGGCGTTTCTGATTAAGGCCATTGGCGCCTCTCTGCAGGCCAATCCTGAATTCAATCGGTCTCTCGCGGCAGACGGTGATAGCTACATCCAGAAACATTACATCAATGTGGGTATGGCGGTGGATACACCCAGAGGCTTGGTCGTGCCCGTAATTAAAGACGTAAACGAAAAAGGTATCTGGGAAATATCTGCTGATATTGCTGCATTGGCTGGCCTGGCGAGAGAGGGCAAGCTTAAAGCCTCAGATATGCGGGGCGGTTGCTTCACTCTGTCTAGTCTAGGTGCGATTGGTGGCACTGGATTTACCCCTATCGTCAATGCTCCTGAAAGCGGTATTCTCGGCGTGTCAAAATCTCAGATGAAGCCAGTGTGGAATGGTCATGAGTTTGTCCCGCGCCTGCTATTACCGCTCTGCTTATCTTACGATCACCGCTTGATTAATGGTGCTGATGCAGGTCGTTTTATGACCCATCTGATTAAACTGTGTAGTGATATACGATATCTCACGTTATAGTCAATGCTTTACGCACAGGATGATTCATGAAATATTTACATACCATGGTGCGGGTCAGTGATCTCGAGAGATCGTTACAGTTCTACTGTCAGGCATTGGGCCTAACCGAAGTCTCTCGAAAAGACAGCGAGGCCGGACGTTTTACGTTGGTATTTCTGACGTCAGCCGTGGACAGTATGACTGTTGACATCGATAGTGCGCCGATGATTGAGCTGACATATAACTGGGATGGTGAGCGCTATACGGAAGGACGAAACTTTGGTCATGTCGCCTACAGCGTTGAAAACATCTACCACAGTTGTGAACGATTAATGGCAAATGGTGTCATTATTAACCGTCCGCCGAGAGATGGACGCATGGCCTTTGTGCGTTCTCCTGATAATATATCTATTGAATTACTGCAGCAGGGCACCGCTCTGCCTCCCGTTGAGCCCTGGGCGTCAATGGGCAATATTGGCGAATGGTAATGGCGCTAGTTAGGTGTCTTAAAAGGCAGTAACTCAGCGGCCTGCCGCATATGCTCGGCAATCCCCTTTTCTTCACGCGTTAAAAACTGAGCTATCGCATCGTTAAATTGAGGATGTTTAATCCAGTGCAGTGACGCAGTTTGGGTTGGTTCGAAGCCACGCATCAGCTTGTGCTCGCCCTGAGCGCCGGCGTCATATCTTTTTAGCCCCAGTTCAATGGCAAATTCAATGCCGCGGTAATAGCATAGTTCAAAATGCAGGTAGGAAAACTCCCCGACAGAGCCCCAATAGCGACCGTATAGGGTGTCACTGTCAAAGAAATAAAGTGCACAGGCGATAGGAATACCGTTTTGACGCGCTACGGCCATGGCAATTTGCTCTGGCATGGTACGGGCTATCTGGCTAAAAAACGCTTCGGTAAGATAACCTCTGGTACCATTGCGCTTAGCATAGGTGCGCTCATAGAGCTGATAGAAAAGTGCCCAGATATCGGCATCAATGGCTGAACCGATCAGGACCTCTACATCGATGCCCTGACGGACAATCTCCGCTCGCTCCTTGCGCACCATCTTGCGTTTGCGAGAGTTCATCAAGCCTAGGAAGTCATCAAAGCAGCTATAGTCGTGGTTGTGCCAGTGATATTGCACGCCACTTCGGCGCAGTAAGCGCGGGTCATCAAACAGGGCAAGTAGCTGACTATCTGGAAACAGCATATGCCAACTGGAGGCATCGGTTTCGTCAGCCACAGACAGCACCTCTTCAAAGAGCTGACCACAATGACTTGCATCGAGGTTGTCGATACCCGCAATCCGCTGGCCCGTGGAGGGGGTAAAGGGAATCGCAGTCAATAATTTTGGGAAGTACTCCAATCCGTTTTCATGGTATGCATTGGCCCAGGCATGATCAAAAACATATTCACCCATAGAGTGCTGCTTAAGGTACAGAGGCATAAACCCTTTCTGCTGTTCGCTCTGGAGGGACAGGTGAATAGGCTGCCAACCCGACTCGGCGCAGGCACTCTTACTATGTTCCAGTGCATCGAGAAATTCAGGACGCATAAAGGGGTAGGGGAGAGCATTGAGCTTCGACATTAACGGGCCTGTTGATTCAGCAGCGCTAGCTGCCGGTAATTGATGTTGGGGTAGTCACTGTCGCGCAGGTGATGGATAAATTTTAAAGTTTTAAAGGCATCAAACCAATCCCCTAGACGTCTTGTATAAAACTGCTGCCACGCATCCGTGTTAGTCGATTCATTACGGTGCTGGGCGCTGAGTCGATTAAAAAACGTGGTTATATTTATCCCCTCAAGGGCGTCCAGTGATATTTCAGAGAGACCCCACTCACGCAACGCCTTAAAACTCTTGGGGCAATGACTGAGCGCTGTCAAGCAGTGCCCAAGCTCAGAGAAGGTGCTGGGATGGTAAAAGATCGCCTCCTCTCGCGGGTCTTGGCACTCTAACAGTCGGTTCACCGCAGGGCCGGTACCAAAGGGAACACGGTCGGAGGTCCGTGCATCGATGACGAGTGTTGGTCGATCGAGACAGACCACTGGAGCAACCTTAGCCAGTTTGTTGAGTAGATAAAAGTCCTCACCTGCCGCGCGTTTTGGAAAACCTCGAACCATGGCATAGGCGTTGACATCAATCGCCAACGTACTGCCAATGGTATGGAACGCGAAAGGGGAGCCCGCCCTTTTCAGCCCATCGACATAATGTCGCAATCTCAGTTCATACAGTTGGGTCGCCTCACCAAGGGGCGTTTGGTCACAGTGATGTCTAAAGGGGTAAATACAGGCACTGTTGGGCTGACTCGAAGCAGTTATGGCGGTAAAGTAATTGTCGGGTAATTGCGTGTCAGCATCCGTATTAAATAATACGGGGTTATGCACCAGTTTCACCCTGATCAGTTCAGCCGCAATGTCATTGCCTATTTTTCGCGCCAGCCCAACGGCCTCTTTGGGAGGTAGCGGCTGCGACGAAAAACGATCGACTAAGAGTACGCCAGACTGAGAATTGGCAAGATAGCCATAGGTTAAATTACCCTGTGCAGCGGGATCACATAGCTGTGCCCTGATCGACTTAAATAATGTTTGATTAGGGCGTTTGTCGAGATCGTTGTCTGGTTGGTTAATTACCAGTACCAGCAGCACTGACCTGCGGCACAAATGGCTCTGTTGCAAGCAATTAAAGAACTCGGTCGTCTCGCGATAGGCCGGTATGATCAGGACGTTATCATGAGCCTCGATAGCCAGATCCCTGAGCAGGAGTATCTCCGACTCAGCATAACTCGCGCAGTACTTTGCCAGTGCCACCATTAATGCAGGTAGGCTTTAAAGGGCAGGGATTCGACGATCTTGGCCTCGATATCAAGCAGGTAGTCTAACCGCTGATCAACCTCGGCCGGATTAAAGTACTGATGGGCTAAGTCTAGAAACAGATTGCGATGTTTGTCTTCGGAGTCGGTGATGGTTTGATAAAAGGTTTTTAGCTTCGTTTCTTCCTCCGGTAACGCCGCAGCAATAAGACCAAAACGCTCAGCCCCTCGGGCCTCAATAATACTGGCGACCACTAGGCGGTCGATAGCGTTTTTGTTGCGACTGCGCTCCACGTCACCGCGGCCCGTATTTTTGGTTGAGCCATTGCGTGCATCGCTACGGATCTCGTTGCGCAAGGCGTTGACATACTTGTCCTTAATGTCAGGCAGCATCTCTAAACCTCGCTCTCGCATCAATTTAATTACCTCGCGAAAGTGAGCCAATTCTTCGATGGCGAGATCGATCATGGCGCTGACCAGGTCGGGTTTGTCTTTGTATTGCAAAGCCATAGACATGGCCATACCTGAGGCCTTGCGTTCGGCTGCTGCATGGTCGTTTAAGAAGCGATCAAAATCGGCAAGTACGGCTTCGGTCCATTTTTCGGATGTATCAATTCGGAGTTTAAACATAATGGGTTAGGTTTTGGCTTAGACTAATAAAGGGACGCCATCATAGCATTTACTCGCTTTATTAGTGCCAC
>TARA_B110001452_G_scaffold118341_1_pt1 | contig 13238 bp, 10 predicted proteins | sample TARA_B110001452 | Tara Oceans TARA_B110001452 (sample SAMEA4396971) | marine metagenome | biome: Polar Biome; feature: [DCM] deep chlorophyll maximum layer (ENVO:01000326); material: water (ENVO:00002006), including particulate matter (ENVO:01000060) such as... | depth 25 m
GAGTCCATCCGAACTTGCATTGCCTTGCTTGAGCCTAAACTCATAGCGGTCTCCGCCAAGCCATGTTGAATTCATGTTACTAATCAGGAATGTCGAATGGGTCCAATCACCATGACGACCATCGGAATCGATGTGGAGCATCCTCCAGTTGTACATGTGTCCGGCTTCAAGGCTATTGGCACCAGTGAATGAAAAATCTCCGTCACTTGGCAAGAAATCTGAATCAACACGAGTATCAACATAAGCGATACGATCATGGAATTGACCGTCTGTTGACAGTTCAAAAATCATATCATATGAACTGGATGTGCTAGCAGACCAGGTCAAAGTAGGAGTCGTATTTCCAGTGAAGTTGTGTCCTGATTGATTCCAAAGGGTTTCTCCATCGTAAGGAGAAGTGAGAGAAGGTGCAACGGTTACTGGTGTACCCCATTCATATGTGATGTAGAGATATGGTTTGTCAGATTCAGAAGTTGCATCGGAGGAATAGAAGGTTACAGAATCAATTCCAGCATTTGCAGAATAAGCACCATTTTCTGAGCGCGTTGTCATTGCCAAATCGATTACACCCGTGTTTCCATTATCCAAGTGTTGTTGTAATGTAGGGGTCAAGTCGAACGAAAAGTCATCACTGATCTGTGAACCAAAAATGCCCGTATCTGTCGCATGACTAATCAATCCTCGGCCTCCGCTTCTCCACAATTGACTGGTTTTCTTTCGCAGCCATGTAAGTTCATCTTCATTCCATGCACCATCATTGTCCATTTCATGTAATGCCAGCGTTGCTGAACCGCTTGAAGTGGATCGGGTAAGATTCAATGAAGCCTCAAGAATTGTTGCATTTGAATGCATTCCTAACGCATCGAATGCCAATCTGAAATGAGGAATAGTCTCTTTGTTTGAAGATAATGTAGCATCCAATGTAGTGGAGGACCCATAATTGGTATTCTTATTATTCTCATCTGCGACCGCATCTTCGATGAAATTCAGGTCTGTTGATAGATCATTAATGTCGACTGCAATTGTAGCTGTCCCATCTCCGTTATCGATGATGTCGTGTTCAGGGAGGAAGAAGGAACCTGTTTCCCATGAACCGAGAATTCCTGTTGTATCCATTGAACGCATTCGATAATGCATGTAGGTTCCGTTCTCAAAAGCAGCAGAGGAAGGGATGGCAAGAGAACCTGTAGTTCCTGCCAAGGTGAATAAGTTCGTGTGAATATCTGAATTATAAAGCCAGGCGTAATCGTCTTCCGTGCTCTTGAAACTGGAATCGAGTGAAACTTGAACTTCAGCGAGAATACCGGAAAACGCATTCCACGTCATCGACGGGTTCAAATCTGCTGAAAGGATGAAATCTCCAGTCATTAATGGCGCACCATCAGAAACGAAATCGGGAGTGATTTGGCCCCCATTACCAGCAGTTGAGGCTGAAGAGTCAACGATCATTGCTGGCCTGTTAGCGACATTGAGGGTTTCATTGAGTTCACAATCATATTGTGCTTCATGAGCAGAAATTACCAGGTCGAGAGAACTCTGGCTGGAAGCTACTGCAGCCTGTGTCAAGGCTGTGACATTGAGTTCGACTGTTGAGGAACCACCGCCAATATTGAGTGGGGCTGTAAGATGGAATGGTTCCCATCCATCACGATCGGCTGTGTCATCCACACCAGGTTGAGCCCATGCAAGAACTCCATTTCTCGAATTCCAAGTTGCACTCTCGTTCCATGATGCGCTTGTTGCCGCGGGATAAACAGCCAAACCATTCGAAGCATCACTACTGCTGCACACAAGGTCAACTCGTGAGGAATGAATCGTATCTGTCGATGCATAATTCAAAGGGAATGAAATCAAGATTCGGCTATCGCTTGTTCCTGAAACACCTAGCAATCCAGTGTCATCGCTGGAAAAGTCATCGTTTGGAAAATCTGAATCGATGTATGTGTCTGTTGTAGGATTAAGGGTCGAAGTAACATGGAGAACCGTTTGCTCCTCCTCAAGTTGTTCGGGAGCAGGGAAGGCTGATGGGACGAACACATCGGCGAGTAAAAACATCAAAACCATGATTATGGCTGCTGAAAGATTTTGGGGATTGGTGGTAGTTCTCATGGCGCTCGCTTCGGCTAAGATGTGGAAGGTTATGACTGATTCGCTCTACGCCCCCCATAGGGGGGCGCTCAATATAGTCAATTCAAATCCAACCGAATGTTGAAGGAGGCTCGGCATTCTCTTGACGATATGAGCGAGTTATGGGTTGAGCGCCATCGGCCACAAAGTGTCTCTGAAATACGTGGCCAATCCTCCGTAGTAAGTCGATTAAAGGTCTATGCAGAACACAAAGAATTCCCACACTTGCTTTTTGCAGGCCCACCCGGGACAGGAAAGACCACCGCAGCAATGGCACTAACCAAAGACGTCTATGGGAAAAATTTCCGTGACAATCTTCTTGAAATGAACGCATCCGACGAGAGAGGATTGGATAAAATACGTTCAAAGGTCAAACAATTTGCACGTACGCAGCCATATGGTGATGCGAAATTCAAAATTATTTTCCTTGATGAATCCGATGCTCTAACAAACGATGCTCAAGGAGCACTTCGCCGTATAATGGAGCAATATGCCGAGACATGTCGATTCATTCTATCTTGCAACTATTCTTCAAAGGTGATTGAACCAATTCAATCACGGTGTGCAGTATTTCGATTTCGCCCCCTCGCTGATTCAGATGTACTGGCTCAAGTAAAGTACGTCGCCAAAGAGGAGAAGGTGACTCTCGAAGATGATGCTGCAGAAGCATTGGCTCGAATTGCCCAAGGTGATTTGAGAAGGGCAATCACTGCCCTACAAGTTTCAGCTGCAATCAGCAACACTATTTCCAGATCGGTTGTTTATGAAACATCAGCAACGGCTCCACCTGAAGCATTGCATCAATACATCATGGCATGTCGGGAGGATGGGTTTCACGTTGCACGAAGAAGGTTACAAGAACTTCTCGACAGATATGGTTTGGCAGGGACTGATTTTGTTGGTCAACTACACCGAGAATTATACGGTGTTGATTTTATCTCGGAAACCGACAAATTAGATTTGACTGAGGTCATGGCTGAAGTTGATTACCGTCTTGTTGAGGGCGGTGGCGAGCGCATACAACTCGATGCTATGACCGCTCGATTGGTATCCATGCTCAAACCCTGATTCTTTCACTTTCACTTTCACATTTACTGCCTGAAGAAAGTAACAGTATCTTTGAACTGACGCAGGAACATGAACCAATCAACTCGAATCATGTTTGACGCCCTATCTTGGACACCTCTTGCCCCTTTGGTCAGGACATATCGACGTAAACAAGTCGAAACGATGACAGCGGAATTACGAGTAACAATCGAAATCGATTCGTTGTTCGAACAGATTTTGATGAATCATTCAGATATGCTCTCTTGATCAAACGGAGATGCGTTGATTATTTCTAGAGTCCAAGTGTAGGTCTGAACATTTTCCCAAGGATCTCCTTCTTCCGTAATCACCACTTTGATTGTATGAGTTCCTTCGCCCAAATCAGTTCCTAAAAAGATTGCAAAGGGTTGATCTTGGTCTCCATGAGGAGTCAAGTTTGGTGAACTCTTATTCGAGCTTGAAGTACCATTCTTAATCGCCTCAGCATTATCATACCAGTATGATTCATTCACTTCCCTAGTTGATACATTTGCTTGATATTCCCGAGTCACTTCAACTGAAGCCCCATCGGAATTTTTGTTATCCATTAGACCGAATAAAAGCCATGCGTCCCCTTGCAGAGTAGTTGTTCCGTTGGTGTGCCAAGTAAGTGTCGTCCCTTTGGTAGAAACATCAAACGGATATTCAATTGCTTCACCATCGTCTGCAATTACAGTCCAAGATTTCGCTAACTCAGGGGCTGCAATATCTCCAAATGGTGGGTTAACAAGCAGGAAAGATAATGCTAGGAACGTGAAGGTGTGAAGGAACGCAGCCTTGAACCAAGTGCCACCGCCGTAATGCTCAACAAAGCGTTCTGGCATAACTGTTCGATGAAGAGTCGGAATAAGGAAGATACATGTCAAAGGGAGAATGTACAGAATTTTTGAGTTCTCTGGATCGGTTACGCCCATCAAGACATATCTCATGAGGAGAGTAACCAAAAGTGCGAATCCTAAAACCAGCCACATCGAGGCCATATCTGCCTTCTCTTTAGCGACGTGCTTTACTGGGTCGAACGGTTCGATTCCAAGGTTGCGGCCAGTCCGACGTACCTTCTTTTCCTTACCATCTCCTGGCGCTCGTTGTCGACGCTCTCCTTGCGCCGCCGTCATCGCTGTGGAGAGGTCGACCATACCCCTGCGGATGAGTGAAAGCGAATGAAGGATGCGGTCAGATTCCTTCGAATACAACCCGCATTATTCAAATGGGGGTTTTCGCAGGCGAGGTTAGGCCGGGGTGGCGTAGTTGGTAGCGCGTCGGACTCATAGGGCAGCCTGAAGGCGATCGTATGACGTGCAAACCCCCTTGTGGTGTCTGAGACATCCGAAGGTCGCGGGTTCGAGCCCCGCTCCCGGCACCACCATCGTAGCGTTGAAGGGCTTGGCTGTGCAGCAACCATCATGGCTGAAGCACCTTCTGTAGGTTCGAGAGTAAAACTGCGACTCGAAACGCTCTCTGGAGATACCATTGTAGAAGGCGTCATTTTACCGCCTGCGGTTGAGCAACACGTCACTGTTAAATTACCAAATGGCTACAATCTGAGCCATCCACTTACCCAAACGCATGTCATAGAGTCTGAGATAAAGGAAGCTCAGCCTTCTACACAAGCGTCCCAACCGGCTCACAATCCGGACCTACCATCCATTCGAATCATCCACACAGGTGGAACAATCGCTTCTAAAGTAGATTATGTTACAGGAGCAGTTACTGCTCAATTCGAGCCCTCTGAACTAGTACATCACGTTCCTGAATTGCAACGAATTGCAAACATTGACGCTCACAAAATAGGCAATATGTTCAGCGAAGATATTCGCCCAATGCATTGGAATCAAATCATCGATGCTACTGAGAAAGCATTCCAACAAGGATGTGATGGGGTCGTCGTCACACATGGGACTGACACACTCCATATCTCATCATCCGCAGTAGCATATGCATGGTGCGGAGAAGGGAAGAACACACCTGGACGAATTGCTTTTGTTGGGTCCCAACGATCGAGTGACCGTGCTTCATCAGATGCTGCTCAGAACCTCATCGCAGCAGTAACTTGGGCTGCTCAAGGCCCAACGCCGAATGGGAATCTATCTGATTGTGTCGTCGTTGCCATGCATCGAACAAGTGATGATGGAGCATGTTCAATTCACGCTGCAACAGGTGTTCGAAAACTCCACTCGAGTCGTCGTGACGCGTTCAGACCGGTAAACACCCAACCACTCGCAACAGTAACAATCGATGAAGGGATCATTGAAATTCAACTCAGCGAACATTATCAGAAGAACAGAATGGAACATCCAGTACGTGAAAGAGCAACTGCAGCATCACGATTCAAACCTGATCTATCGATTCGCCAATTCATGGCTGGACCATGGTTACTCTCTGCTGAGATTAACGAGGCAATAGAATCGAATGTTGATGCCTTAGTCTTCCACGGCACTGGACTTGGCCACGTACCAATCGAAAATCCAAATGAAGATGCACCTCAGAACCTCGAATTACGCTCGTCAATTCAGAAGGCGATTGATAACAACATCCCCGTCATGATCGTGAACCAATGCATCCATGGCCCAGTGGATATGAATGTCTACTCCAAAGGAAGAATCCAACAAGAAATAGGCATGTTAGGGCACGGAATCACGACATCACCTGAAGCTGCAATTGTAAAGCTACATTATGCTCTATCAACGGACAAAAATGTCCGCGAAATTCTCGCAACCAATCTCTTTGGAGAAGAAATCTATCAGATAAGAGATTAAGCGATTCGATGAAGAACCTCATCGACCCTCATCTGTCCATGGCGACTCCTACTGGTGACCCCGTTAGCGAACTTCGCTCACGTCGAGAAAGTGCTCGATTAGGGGGCGGATTGAAGGCACAGGAAGCCATCCGAGCAGGAGGAAGAGGAACTGCAAGAGACCGTATCGGGATGCTATTAGATCCCGATTCATTCATTGAAGTTGATACATTTGTCACGCATCGAACAACTGACCACAATATGTTCCTTCATGAAACACTTGGAGACGGAGTAATTACAGGACATGGAACCATTGATGGCCGTAGAGTTCACTGCTTTGCCCAGGACTTCAGCGTTCATGGGGGTTCAATGGGAGAAATGCATGCAAAGAAGATCGCTAAAGTCGTTGAAATGGCTGAGCGGACAAAAACACCACTCGTATGTGTCTGGGATGGAGGGGGCCAACGTGCTCATGATGGGCTCGATGCACTTGCTGGAACTGGAGAACTCCTCGATCGACTTGTCCAATGCAGTGGTAGAATTCCAGTCCTCAGCCTTGTCCTTGGACCTGTCGTTGGTGTTTCCGCACTGGCTGCAAGTCTGTCTGATTTCACAATACTTGGAGAAGAGCATGGGCAGTTATTCCTATCCTCTCCACTCGAAACTCCTGAAGTGCAACAAGGTGAAGTTGACGCATCTGGACTTGGAGGCGCATCACTTCATGCGTCAAGGTCGGGAATTGCTTGTTTGGTAGCAGATGACGAAGAAGATGCATGTTTCCTCGTTCACGAGATACTATCTTATCTTCCAGACCACAACGATGCTGAACCTCCATTCGTAGCGACTGAAGATCCAATAACCCGTCTCAATGAAGAATTAGAAACACTCGTTCCTGACAATCCCAATCGTCCCTATGACATGGTGAAGGTTGTCGAAGAAGTTGTTGATGATGGAGAATTCTTAGAACTCTTCACAAATTACGCAGAAAACATCATCATTGGATTCGCTCGACTTAACGGACGTACAATCGGTATTGTCGGCAATCAACCAAATGTTCTCGCAGGCTGCTTAGACATTGACGCATCGATCAAGGCCGCTCGATTCATCCGACTATGTGATGCATTCAACATCCCTCTTGTAACGTTCGAAGATGTTCCTGGATTCCTTCCAGGTGTTGTTCAAGAATGGGGTGGGATCATTCGACATGGAGCAAAACTCCTCTTCGCCTATGCTGAAGCAACAGTCCCCAAACTTACACTCATCACGAGAAAAGCATACGGCGGAGCCTACTTGGCAATGTCATGTAAGCATTTACAGAGTGATTACAATGTCGCTTGGCCAACTGCTGAACTTGCAGTAATGGGTGCAGAAGGAGCGGTTAACATCATTCATCGAAGAGAAATCAACGCAGTTGAACCAGAACAACAAGAAGACGTTCGTCTTCGACTCGTCGATGAATACAAAGCCAAATTTGGTGATCCATACGTTGCAGCAAGAAATGGTTGGCTTGATGATGTCATCGAACCTTCAGAAAGCAGATTGCGTCTTTGCAGAGCATTGAATATTCTACGCTCAAAGCGAGAATGGAGCCCACCTAAGAAACACGGCAACATTCCTCTATGATTCGTTTATTTTCCGCTCTGCTCGAGCCAGTAAGCCGCCTGATTGATCATCAGGCTCAGGTTGCTGAGGAGGCTTTCGAACCTGGAACAGCATCCACCCAACAAGTGCAACGAGTGGCACAATGATCACAGCAGCAATGAGGGATGAGCTTCCACTTGATGTATCATCCGAATCTGCAGAAGGAGTCTCTGGCTCAACTGGAACCGTGTACTGAAGGCGCAATGAAACATCTGCAAAGGCTGGATCTCTTGCAATGATATCAAACTGTAGAATCGAACCTTGGACCAATTCTCCAGTGAAAAGTTGAGTACACCAAGAAGTGATTAATGAAGAATCACAATTCATTATTCCACTTTGAAGTACACCGTCAAGATTCATGATGACATCCATTTGTGAATCAGGATCTGTATCGCTCCAAAGCCATTGCAACAGAAGTGTGTTTTCAGAGGTCTTTGTGATTGACCCATTCGATAGAACAGGACGATCCGGTTCAGCACTTATCGTCAAGGTAATTCTCTTTTCGAAGATAATCTCACCATCAGTGACATTCAGCCACCATCCATTGTCAATTCCATTTGCATCAATCAATGCAGAAATGAGCAACTCTTGACCAGATATCGCCATTTGCGACTTCGTTGAACCATCTGATTCTAATTCCCATACCAACGCATCTCCATCGGCATCAACAGCAAAATCAAGAAGGCTTACGAGAAGTGTCTCCTCCTCCCCTAGAGCAATATCCCATGACGATTCAGTAACATCAAACGCATCGTTCATTGCATTTACTCGGAACGGCACATCAAGTGAAAGAGGTGTATTGAATCCATCAGAGGCAGTTAGCGTGAACACTTCTGCCCCGTTGGTATTGGACAAAGGAGTAAATCGAATCGTGTCATTTGAAGGTTCAACGAACCATGAAAGCAACTCACCTTCTCCTTGAGTCAATCCGTTAATTTCCATTGCCAAAGGAGCCCCTTCAGGGTCAGTGATGTATTGAGACGCATCAAACCAAACAGCAGGACCATCTTCGTCAACCACTTGTTGTACCACCGTAGAGAGTTGAATAAGCGGGTCATTGATTGGAAGAATACTGCCGTTTAGGGTGACGTTCAACAGATCAAGGATAGCCCCACCTGCTTTCAGTTCCAACGCGACTTTCGTAGTCCCCTCCCATTCTTCATCAAGTGGATGTGAAAGTGTGAATCCCAATAAATCGGCATCGATAATGATATTGAAATGTGATTCATTATCAAGAAGTGTGGCGTTGATGATTTCAATTGCTTGGCCATCAGGGTCGATGGCAATCTCAGAAGAATCGAGATGAACATATCCCCGTTGTGGAACAAGTAGTTCAGGGTAGGGATCAATCAATCCGATTGGATCATTTGTTCTGTTAAAGTCGAACGTAATGTATCCGGAACCGCCTTCTACAAAGACCTTCAATTTGATTTGATGAGCTCCCGGAGAGACACCACTCATTGGCACAACGCACCGAGCCTCATCATTGATGATGACTCCTGAAAACACAGTAGAATTATCAAGAACACATTTTGTTGAAACGGTCCAATTTGAAGGGATATCGTCGTATTGATCACCGTTTCGCATAGACCATGATGCTAAGAAAACTGCTTCATCAGTTGGACTGAATAAGGTCCCATTCAAACTGATAGGTGTTGTAAGAGGAATAAGTTGCGCCTCATCGAAGTCTTCATCCACATACCCATTCGAATCGACCACTGTATCGACATCATTCGGACGGTTGAACGCCTCACGGAAGGACGAATGGTCTCCACGCAATGTTAAGTCAAGATACGGGAGAACATGCTCCATTGCATGGTCGAGTTGTTCCTCTTGAGTGAGTGAAGCATCTCCATCATTGAAGTCTTCAAGGAAGGAAGATGAATCTTGATACTGGTAATGATTTGCTCCAAGTGAGTGGAGTATTTGCCACGCGAACCCATCCACGTTTTCCAGTACTGGAAGAACGTGTTCTGTTGCTGGTGCTACTTCATCAGCACTTCCTGTTATGAACAGACCAATATTTGGAGCAGGTGCTTGTATCGTCAGTGGCTCGTTTACTTCCTCAACTTCAAGAGCAAGTCCAACAATAGCTCTCGGCGGTTGGACGGTTTGATTTGTTGCAAGTGTAAGCCAATTGATGTATCCATTGGTTGCGATAACAGCTCCTACGCCGTGTCCAATGAGGCCCCAATGAGCTTCATCTACGGAACCAAACATTCCAAGCACTGCCTCATTCGACTGGTTCGCATTGTACATCCATGCTTGAATTTCCTCTAAATCGGAGATCAGATCATTGATTTCAACACTGGTTTGCCATGAGGGAATGTACACCATCGTACCCGTTTGTGCAATTCGTGAGCAGAGAAGCATGTAGTTTTCTGGAGTTTCATTTTCATCAACGATGAGAACCATCCATGGGAATGGACCGTTCCCTGCAACTTCACTGTCCTCTCCTGAAACCATTGCTGGATAGACGAGGCGATGATCTTGCCCTGGAGGTCCTTGTTGATTCACTGAAAAATCAATCCATCCGACTGGGAAATCTGGCCCTGAGTGAGGCGATTGGAAATTAGAATCCTCTTCTGGAAATGCTTGCACTCCCGAAAAGGTTGCTAAGACAAGCAACCCACACATCACCAAGGAGCGTGCGCTCATAGGGTTGGCTGGCTCTTCGGACATTTCATTCTTCCATTGATTTGCTTCTCGAAATGGCCAGTTCAAATTCACAATCAGACAGCCATGACATGAGTTGGGCAAGTGTGGGCAAATGTTCAGCACTTTGCGGAGCCCAAAGACGACGCCATGATTCAAGATGCTGTCCAGCCAGCATCCATCTTCCATCGATTGTAGAGTTCTTTGAATCGAGGATGGAGTCCCTTTCTAGAAGTGAACCGTTCAAGGGAAGATAATCTGGCGTAAGCGTTCTCTTTACAGCGAGATGTTGATCGTACGTACCATCAAAATCGATGAGCAGGTCAAGTTGTTTCACATCTGCTAACTTTTTGCTAATCAGAGACGCATCGATTTTCCTTCGTCCACCAAGCGAAACAACATGGCCTCCCGACTCAAGCCAAGCATCTGCGATTGAACGTGCAGAACCGCCGCCCCCATGCAGACCAAGAATCGCTCCGGAACCAACATCAATTCCGTGGTGAATTGCAACATCAACCACACCTGCACCATCTGTTGTAGCACAATACCAACCGTGGCCAGTCCATCGCAGCGTATTAACTGAGAGAATATCCATTCCTTTGTCAACAGGCGTGAAAGCCATACTTTGCAACTGATGCTTCAATGGTGAGGTAAGATTCAACCAAACCTCTTCACCGTGATACTGCGATGGAAGATGATGTGAGGCTGGCGGACGTTTTCGTGATGGTTCGACTCCTTCAAATGAAGGGCGTATATCTCGGGTTAGAACTTCCCCAACAAGTCTTGTAAGTTGTACCGAGTTCTTGTTGAGTCGACTTCCGAGTAGAGCCCAATCCGGATTATGTTCATCATGCTCGATATATCCCCATCCTAACACCTCATCCACGTGCACAGATTCAATCAGTCGTAACGATCGAGGAATTAGATTCGGAATCTGGTTCTTTTTCTTCAAGTGATGGAATACCAGATGAAACAGCATTGGAGAGAGTGAATGCGATATGGGCGAGCCTCCCACCGCATATCGTACCTCGCCCATGTACCCTCCATGGAACTCTTTATTGATGAACATCTGTCCCCAAAAACATGAGATTTTGTTTATTTCCGTCGGCATCGGATTCAAGAGGAAGGAGTGCATAGCATTACCATGGCGGCAGCAGAACGTGGTTCATTTCTCTGGTTTATGTTCGGAATTACTCAATTTTTCCTATCGATTAAACTCATGGGAGAGGTAGAGGGATGGGTTACAACCCTGTTTGGAGGTGGAGCTGCTGCTGCAATAATGCTCGCCATCGTTGTGTTCCGCATGGAGCAAAAGGAATTACTATTGAATCCACTCAAACTCAATCGTGAAGTCAATGAAGATGCAATCAAGAATCAAGGCAAGGGCGTTGGTTTCGGTGTCATAACCTGGGTTGTTTCCCTGATTACCCTCATCTTCTTCGTCGACTTTTGATATCGATTACTATGGTTTCCCCAGACATCACGACCTTTCGAACCATTGATGATGGTGCTGAAGAATTGTTTGGTGGATTTTGGCCGTTTTTGAAACGTACACTCCTAATTTTCTTGCCACTATGGACATGGCTTCTGTGCTGGAGTGCTGGATTCAACAACATCATATCGGCAACTCTAGCAGGACTCTCCATATCAGTCATTGTTGGCATCGAACGGTACAAATTAAGCCGAACTCCCAGTAAAGACAATTAAGGCCAACCTTGGATTGAGAATTATGAGTATCTTTGAATGGCTTGCAGACCTAGCAGGAATCGAAGCACCAACCTTACTAGAAGTCATCTTCGTTAGTTGTGCTATTTTGGGAGGAATCCTTTTCTTCATCATGATGATTTTAATGCTCGTTGGAGACATTATTGGAGGAGTCGGAGAAGCGGTTGGTTTTGACGCAGACATTGGAACAGATCTCGGATTCGAAATGTTAAGCATTCAAGGGCTTTCAGTAGCTGTGATGATGTTTGGACTCACTGGTATGTTTGGCCTATCGGCGACAGGCAGCGACGTAGCTGCCGTATTGTTCGGAGGAGCAGGTGCGGCCGGTGGAATGTACGGCATGGCTCAAATGATGAGAGGAATAAGCCACCTGCAAGCAGATGGTACTATGAATTACGATGATGCTATTGGCCAAAGAGGCCAGGTATACTCTCGAATCCGACCAAATGAATCTGGAGAAGTTCAGATTCCACTCGGTGGATCACTCAAGAACGTAATCGCACGTGCAAAAGATAAGTCAATGCTCATTCCTAGTGGAGAATTCATCAAAGTTATTGACCGTATTGGATCAACAATGATTGTTATCCCGCTTGAGGATGCTTCCGAAGAATAAGCGTCACCAAGGGTTTACGGACGTAGGCAAAGCAGTTAATAGGATGGGTTCTGTAAAACTAATATGGCGGACGCATCGACCTGGGCAGTTTTCATAATTTTTGCAGTATTAGCAGTTGGAGCATTTGGATTTATCCTTCTTGTAACTCGTTACAAGCGATGTGCTTCTGACGAAATCTTGGTTGTCTATGGACGTATCAAGGGGGGTGCAGCATCACGTTGTATCCATGGAGGTGCCGTCATGGTTTGGCCTCTTGTCCAAGAATACAAGAAAATCTCACTTACTCCAATGACAATTTCTATCCCATTGGATAACGCCCTTTCTCTGCAAAATATTCGTATCAACGTACCCTCCACATTCACTGTTGGTGTAAGTACAAACCCATTGATTATGGCTAACGCAGCAGAACGTCTTCTGCACCTTACCAAGGAGGCTATTGAAGCAATGGCACAAGAAATCATCTTGGGTCAACTCCGACTTACCGTTGCAAGTCTTACAATTGAACAGATTAACCAAGACAGAGATTCATTCCTCGAACTCATTCGAGACAACGTAGGTGCTGAACTACACAAGCTCGGTCTTTACCTCATCAACGTCAACATCATCGATATTACTGACGAATCAAACTACATCGAAAGCATCGGTAAGAAAGCTGCA
>TARA_B110001452_G_scaffold26753_1_pt1 | contig 13233 bp, 5 predicted proteins | sample TARA_B110001452 | Tara Oceans TARA_B110001452 (sample SAMEA4396971) | marine metagenome | biome: Polar Biome; feature: [DCM] deep chlorophyll maximum layer (ENVO:01000326); material: water (ENVO:00002006), including particulate matter (ENVO:01000060) such as... | depth 25 m
AAGGCAGGCGCTCGTACCTGCCTTAGCTCCACAGCAGGACGGCGAGCTTCCGATCAGCCAGGAAGCTCTGCGCACGCTGAGGCGCAGGAAAGCGTGGGTCACCGTGCAGGACCTGGGGATGCACATCATGCATCTCGTGCAGGCGCAGACTGGCTGCGGTGGAGGCTTTGAAGAGCTTTTCAAAGCGGCGGTTGTGGACCCCCGCATGCGCACGCAAATCAACGCCATGATGGTGAAGCACTTCACGACCTTTGTCTGGTGGGAAGCCGCGCTGAACACGTGGTACATGCAAACCTCCGAAGGCTGGGTCCGCGCGCCCGCGGGGACGCCAGTGAAAGACATGAAGGTGCTGAAGCTCCCACTCGAAAAGTCCGTGACCAACGGTGGGTCGATGCTGCACGGGGGCTCGAGCAAACCTGCAGATCCCATCAATCACCGGCTGGAGGACTTTGAGATGGGCACATCGGAGGACCGCAACGCGACGCCACCTCGAGCTCCTACGGCGCACGAGGGCACCGCATTTCCGTCGTGGAAGGATGTGGCGTGGAAGCTTGCGGGGTCGAGCAAGACCCTCGGTGGCTGGGACGATCAGATCACCGTGGCTCATGGACAGAAGGTTCGCGACGAGTACGTGACAGCCATTGCAAAACGGGTGTCGGAGGATCCGAATGGTCTGTTTGGCATGCACAAGAACTCGGTGGCAAACTTCTGGAGTAATGACAAGGGTGAGATGTGGCGAAAGTCGGGACCGGGACAAAAATCAGTCGAAGGACCACCGTCATCAGTTGCATTGCCGCCTGAGGCGCTCATGTCGGCCACACAGGATCCATGGTCTAAAGAGCACCTCACGGTGTCGGGGGAAACGGGGCATTTTGGCGCCTTTGGGAAGGTCGAGGCCACCTACTGGGGACAAGAGAAGTTTCTGAGGAAGGGAGACAAGGGCGTACCCCCGCTGACGGACGAGGATGTCGCTCCGTATCTTCGCGAGGCCGATCGAGAATTCATGCCGGTGCGCCTGAAAGCGCTCGCCCGCGCCGAGAAAAACCTGGATGACGTCAATGAGGCGCAGCGCCTCAAGGAGGCGGGAGGACTGCAGAGGGTGTACATGCAGATGCTTCAGCGTCTGAAGTGGACGGCGCACAACTACGTCAACGGTCCGGCTCCCGATCCCGAGAAGACGGTCGAGAGGGCGACCCCCTGGGGCTACAAGGCGTATGCCGCAGCGACCAGCGCGCTGGCTAAGACTGAGGGCGTTTCGGAAGCCGACTTTGAAAAGCTGCAGAACGAGCATATGAACAGCCTGATTGCGCGCGTGCTTTCCGAGGTCAAGCCGTTTGTCGACGAGATGCTCGTTCTCGGACTGCCTTGGGACTCAAAGATCGACTTTGAGACCCCGCATCAGGGCGCGCCGTGTCCAACCAAACCGGAGCAGGACAGAATGTTCATGAGCCCGCAGTGCGCGACGCTCGCGGCGCACACGTACAAAATGTACTCGGTCTTCTACTTTGGAAAACCGTACAAGGGCACGGGTCCCACGGCAAGCAGCTACTCTTACGCGAAGAGGAAAGACGTCACAGAAGAGGAGGACGGCGGGGGGCTCGGCGAAGGTGGCGGACTCGCAGTGGAATACAACGTGCACAAGAAATACCAAAGCGACGTTCGTGCGCTGCGGGACCTCCATGATCGCAACATGGCCGATGTGGCGGCCAGCAAGGAGTATATTTGGATGAAGGCATTTGACCTGCCCATTGAGCTGTGGGGGGCGAAGGATCCCATGCATCGGCTTGACCCCAACGGGGCCACGCGCAACTACGACCCGATTACGCTGAGCAAGCTGCACACGCAGTTCAACATTTACGAGGGGCTGTACGGGAAGCGCCTCAAGGAGATGCGCGAAGAGGTTGTCTTTGGAACGCTGATCGACAGGATTAAGAACGACGAAGGCGAGTCGATCAGACCCCAGGTAGATGCTCTGCAAGCCCAGACGCTTGCGCTCAAGAACGCCATGCTGAAGATTCTTGACAGTGCGGACGCTGCGATCGTCACGCTGTTGATCGACAAAACGACTCGTGAAAAGTTTGAAGACTACCAGAACGATACCGAGTGGCGCCGAGCGCTGTCCAGACTCTTTGAGAACATCGGCATGCAACTCATCATGGCGTGGGAGTCGATTGTATCCTCTCCACTGGACATCACAGAGATGACCTATGTGAATGGTCAGCACACTATGCCCGCGATGGAGGATGTACAGGGCCTTCTCAAAAAACTGGAAACCGCGATCGAGGACGCATGCCAAGGGGACACCTTCGTGGTCTTTGATCAGATAGAAGGCTGTAAGCACCCCTTGGTCGTGAAGTATACGCAAGCGGCGGTCGATGAGGCGCAGAAAGTGAACGCGGCTCTTGAGAAGAGCGAAAGATACAAGACGAGCGTCGTTGGGTTCATGTCGAGGTTCCACCCGATGGTGAACTTCATTGCAGAGTTGATGCCAGCGCTCCTTTCGGCAAGTTTGAAAATATGCGAGAACCACAACGCGCGCAGTAAGCTCTCCGACGACGTGATTGCGATCGTCAACAACGGCAGCGGCCCCGACGAGATGAGACTCCAGCTGTGCGAGATTGGTCTCGTTGAGATGCGCATGAACGCCGTGACTCGCTTCAATAACGAGGCAACGTTCCAGAGGCACGTTCAAACGTTCGACAAGAAGCGTGCGGAGTGCTTCGCAATGAAGATGGGCCGCCCCCATGCGAACGAGGTCGAGTTGGACCAGACGTACCATCCACTGGTCAACCGCAGTTTGTCGCGGAACGCGTTTGTCGCGTTCCTGCAGTCGACGTTCATTGGAAAGGCGATTTCAAGAGAGTACATCGATGCAATTCGGAGTTACACCGCCGGCAAGCGAGCCAAGGGGATGCAGACGGTTGCAATCGACCTGAGCAAGGGGATGCGCTCGCACGCTCCGACCTCGGCCGTGCAGCAGCGGAGGCTTGGTGGAGTGAGTGAGAGTTGGCCGGGGATTACGAAGCTGGATCGACGGACGAACCGCGTCGTGTACGACATGATCAAAGACATGGGTGACATCAAGGAGTACTTGGACGAAGTGGTGAAGGACTGCGGCAGTCAGTACTCGGTGGCAAGGATGTATCAGGCAGAGATGGAGCGCACGCTGCTCAAGACCACCGCGATTGTGACGAGGGACACGACCGTCACAAACTTCATCAACTTCCGCCGGCCTGGGATAGACCCAGAAACCAGACAGGCCATCACTCCAGAGATGGAGATGCCTGAGGACCAGGCACTGAAGTTCAAGTTTGCACGCGCGGCGGTCGGGCTGCGTCTGTCGGAGAACTACAAGACGCGGTTCATTGAGTACCAGCGCGATCTTGGAGAGCAGGCCGCGTCTCTGGACGCGTGGCAGACGGCTGTGGCGCTGGCTCATGACATCGCGGGGTTCAGGGCGTGGGCCGCGTATGCAATCTTTTGGAGCGAGGAGAAGGAGGAGAATCGCCGCACGATGACCCGTGCGGATCTGGAGGCGGCGCTGTCGCGCACGCAGGTGGAGGCTCACGCCACGCGTCGCGCGTCGGGAATGGTGTTCTCAGGAGACCTGGCAGGGGGGAACATCATGTCCGTGATCCAGTACTACGTGGTGATGGCGGCTGCTGGCGAGAACCCGTACGGCACGTGGCGATACTCGGAGGAGGGCGACGTAGAGCTCTCGACAAGTTTGGAGGAGGCCCTGCGAACCTACGCGGATCCAACGTCACTCGAGCAGCTGGTGGATCTGGAGGAAGTCGAAGGCGTTGGCCATCGGAACGAGGGTGTCGTCAGTCTTCTGCGGGATCTTCTGGGCGAATGGACCAAGGCCAAGGACAAGGCTGCGGAGGTGTCGACGGGTTACTTTGAGGCGCAGGAACTGGAGGTCGTGGTGGGTCCGTACACGCACTTAAATCAGCCGTACGCGGTGATGCTGGATCTGAGCACCGGTGCCGCACAGCGAGGCAAGCACGTGCATTACGACCTGGTGATACTGCACGAGCAAGACGCTGCGACGTTTGAACACGTCAAGGACCTGCTCTACGAGTTCAACAGCCTGGACGTTACTGCGCAGACTTCAGACGTGGATCTGTCCGAGCAATGGTCCTGCCACAGGTGGACGGACGCGAGCGGGCGTCCGTTGGACTCGTTCCGCTTCACGAGGGAGCAGTGGATGGACGAGCAGAGTGCCACGTACACGGTCGATGGGAGGGGAGCTCTCCCCCACGTGTACTTTGAGCAGATGTTCATCCGCATGCAGGCGGGCGACGTCACCCTGGACAGGGGCGGCCTGAACAAATGGGAGCAGGATCTGAGGAATCGCAAGATCGGCTTGCTGGAAGGTCCCAACGCCAGGTTCCCTGAGCAGCTCATGGACAACACGTGGTACGTGAAGGTGCCGGTTGGTGTGGTCGAGGTCGGGGAGGTTCCGTACCTGACGTACCAATGGGTGCCCGTGCTTCCGCACCGCAAGCTGACAGGAGGCGAGTTTTGGGTGGCGCCATTGGCGCCGGACGTGTACGACGAGAAGATCAAGAAGATGCTCGCCGGGGCACCCGGTGTCACGCTGTGCCCAGAGACGTTCAACACGGCAAAGGGCAGGACGGTGACCGGCGAGATGCTGGTCACGCCGTACGCGGTTGGCGATATGGACTATTTGTGGGGAGTCAACTTGCAAGAGGTGTACCGTCAGCCCGATCTGATGGAGACCTTTGACTACGTGAACCCCTTGGGCGTTACGCTGCGTGATGTGATGGAGAATCTGAAAGGACGGCGCGGGACGTACCGAGGGTCGCAGGACGGGTGGCAGTTGTCGCCCGAGCTCATCGATCTCAGGAGCGACGCGGGGTCGATTGTCGTGTGGCTGCCGGTCGCCCTGAACAGGGAAGTGCAGATTGGCGAGATCGTGACGGGCCCCGACGACGATCCGGAGAAGATCATGGGCCGACGGTTCCGCGGCCTCACTCCGGACGAGATCGGAAAGAGCACCTCGAGCGCGGTGCTTGCGATGCCGTATCTGTTCCCAGAGAAAAAGGACATGATGCTGGTCGAGCAGGGACCCAGACCGTTGGCGCCGTCGGCCGGCAACCAACCAGGAGATCCTAATTCACCCGCGGTGTCGATGGAGTCTGGCGACGCTCAGCCGGATGTGGCGGAGCGACGAGAGCTCACCGAGGAGGAGAAAGCCGACGCGGAGAAGGTGTTCGAATGGCGGTATCTCAAGTACAAAGAGAGGCTGGAGGCAACGGCCTTCGACGACCAGGCGCAGTTTGCGGCCGAAAACGAGCCCAAAAAGGCCGATGCAGCGAGGGATGTTCGCAGGGCAGCCAACGCCAACGTGCGGCTGGAAGACATGATTGTGATGGAGGAAGAGGAGGCGGCCAAGCGACTGGCCAGGGATCAGGAGGAGCATGACCGGGTGAAGAGGTACACCAGAAAGGTCGAGGGCTACGACGCGCTACGCAAGGAAGTGGAGACGAACGCCTCTGGAGCTCTGCTGCAACGCACCGGCGGTGGCCGAAGGGGAGTCGTGACGGAGGTCGTGGATCCAAGGCCGGTCGACATGTCCAACGTGCAACCCGGCGACGTCGTCGAGTATGCACAGTGGCGTGCTATGCGCGACGCGGGGACGCTGCCGGCCGGCGTGGCGCCGCTGATTGGGGTCAATCCCAGGAAACGCGACTCTACCCCGTGGAAGAAGCCGAAGCGCAAGCCACAGATGCGCCAAGTGAAGCGGGTGAACACGTTCATTTGCGACATCCCACTGGATAAGCAACGGGAGAACGAACCAGCGGTTTTCGAAGCTCGCGAGCAGTACAGGGCTGCGGAGCAGCAGCACAAAGCACGCATGGCGGAATGGAAGACGAAGCGGGACGACGCGCTGAGCAAGAAGCAGAAACCCCCACTGGAACCGGTGGAGCCCGATATAATGCGTATCTACCGCTCCGAGCCCACGCCAAGGGAGCAGGAGTTCAGGTACTCGGAGCCGGTGGACACGCTGGTGGCGTATCGCGGCAGAGACGCCTACTGGGATTCCGACGACGGGGTGTGGTGCTTTCCGCGCGGTGAGGACGACGCGCTGCTCAAGACGCGGACGTACAAACAGAGGTGGTCTATCGCGGGCAGAAACGACGACTGGATGGGCGATTGGCCAGTCAGCGATGACGAGGCATGGGAGAACGAGGGGCTGGGAGGCGACGTCGTCTCCGCCGACGGCAAGAGCCAGTGGCACAATTACTTTTACTCGAAGGAACCCCCTCTCAACGTCATGTTTCCCGGACCCGAGCCGCCGGTAAGACCGCCCGACGCGGACGATGAATCGTTCGTGTTCCAGGCTACGCCCTACACGGAGCACTTGGCGCTGATGCAGGCCGAGATGCCCCCAGAGGACGGTATCGGAGACCGCAATTACTTCCTCCTCTACAATTATGACTTGGGAAGGACTGTCTCCAGACCGGTGATGATGCCAGACTCGGAGGAAGACGAGGATTTGTGAGCCATTTCGATGTAACGCGCGTGTGCGCGTGTGTGGGAAGGGGTCATGTTTTTTCCGTTGGTGTGTGAGTTGAGAACCGAAGACTTCTTTTGCACGGTAAGAAGTGCTACGAAACGACCCCCCTCACCTCACTCCACTCTCTCCCTCATCCCTGATGGACCCAACCCCGAAGCACGTCGGTACCATGGCGATCGGCGTGCACGCAGCCCGGCGCTGCGTGAGCAGCTAGTGCGTGTCTTTCTTTTCCAGTTCTCAGCCTTACGCAGCCGTCTTTCGTGGAGCCTTGGCTTCCATGGCCTTGATGGCGTCGGCGGGGCCGGCCCACTCCTGGTTGTTGCGCAGGAACTGGAAGACGAAGAACTTGAAGACGATGGACCAGGAGACCGTGCGGCGCCACTGGATGCCCAGGTCGTCGAACTCATCGCCCGAGTAGGCGTTCTCATCAGTGTTCGCAGTGCAGACCTTGGGATCGCTGCCGGCGTCGAAGGTCTTGCAGTAGCCCGACGCAGGGCCACCGGCCATGAGCATGAGGAAGAAGAAGAAGATGGAGATGAGAACGCCGGAGGTGACGAAGGTCATGGCGTAGGGCGGGAACTCACCCTCCTTGATCAGGCACATCTCCATCTTTCCAAGCTTCGCCATGATGTGAAAAAGGGTTGCTCCAATGACGACGAGGAGCGCAAACACGTACGGCAGGTATCCGAACAGCCAGTAGTCGTACATGACCTTGTCCCAGCTCGCCTGCTCGTCCTCGGTGGTGCGGAATTGTCCGCGGATCATGAAGAAGTCAACGACGATGCCAGCGATCCAGGCGCCAACGTGCAGGAGGGTGCCGACGGCGCCCCACACGTTGGTGTTGCGGCTGAGGGGGCCACTGACGAAGTAGGGCACGAACCCCGAACCGGCACCCGCGTACGCCGCCTTGGCACCGCCCTCCACGGCCTTCACTACGGGCAGCAGGGCTTCGTCCGTGTTGGCGGTCTTCTTGTAGAGCGGCAGAACGGCTGTGTCGAGAGGCATTCTTGAGGTTCGCTTGCTGCCGCTTGCGCGGGTCGCAACTCGTGTGGTGATCTTCTGTTTAGATAGTAGATGAACAGGAGGGTTATTACAGGACACGCACACCACTCACGGCACGCTGAATCCGGCTATTTCAAGGGTTCCACAGGAAGATGGTCCCATGCGAAGGCTGCATGCATATACCGCTTTCGGTCCAGGCGACGCTGCGCGTCGCCAGGTCGGAGACCGGTGCCATTGGCAGCGCCCGCAGCCCGTGTCGACAGTTGCGCATGCCGGTGTCCAGTGCCACGACGTTGTACTTTGGAGCCAGCTTCCCGAACGCGGGGCGGCGATCGAGCACCAGAGCGAAGCGTCCACAGGGCGAGAAGGTGACCGAGTAGGGGAGCCGGACCGCGTTGTGGTCGTGTTCGAGATCAAACGGGGTGTTCTCCTGCAGCCCCAGTGACAGGTGCGGAGTGAGGTCGATCTTCTGCATGCTGACAAAGGATACGGTGCAGGCCCTGGTGAGCACCTCGAGTGTGATTTTGCCGTAGATGCGGTGCAGGCACACGACGTAGTCTCCGGCCGGCGAGAGGGCCGCGCAGGACGGCCCTCCGTTGGGGTCTCCGACGCCGTTGTCGTCGAGACGCCACACGGACGACGGGTCGACGATGTGATGATCACCGTGTCGAAAGTTTACAAAGTGTGCGTACTTCACCGGGAGTGTCTCTGCGCGGTGGTCGTGTTCGATGAGTGTGACCACCTCTTTGCCATCGGCGGATGCGGAGCACGTCTGTGGGATGCCGATGATCGTCTCCGCGGGAAACCCGGCGGCGAGGGGGTTCCTGCGCGTCCACTCGCCGCTCTTGCCGTTGCGATGGTAGGACGCGTAGGTGTGCCAGGGCTCCCCACTGTACGGTGGCACGGCAAAGTACCCTGAGTAGTTGCCGATGAGATGTCCCGAGGGGTGCACGTAGGCTGTGGACCAGCAGACGTACAGCTCGTTCTCGCTGGTCCACCAGAGGGACTGCGCGTTGACGGCGTGCTCAAAACGGAAGGTGGTTGGTTTCGGATGGCGAAAGGTGCCGTCGTCGGTGAGCGTGTTGCTCACGGAATCCCAGACACGTACGCGGCTGTAGGTCTCCCACGAGTCGTCTGGGAGTGGCCATCCGGAGCCGCGCACGCTGACGATGTAGGCCAGCATCGTTCCGTCGGGACTGGCCGCCATCAGAAGAGGCTCGCTCTCTCCGGCGAGCGTGCCAAGATCAAGCGACGTGCGCTTTTCTGCGACGGCGTGCAGCTGCGGATTGGAGCGGGAGGTGGTCTCTGCGATGTCGACTCGTTCGAGCATGTGCAGGTGCGGTCGGCAGCGCATCTGCTCGGAGCGCAGCACGCCGTGTCCGGACGCCGATCGCTTGGATCCAGCGAGAACGGGACGCTTGCGCGTGTGCATGAAGAGCGTCTTGCCGTCGTTGGTGGGTGTGATGGTGACGCACCCCTCCTTGATGGGTAGGATGGAGCACCTCACGTTGCTGAGATGGCACTCGCGTTTCTTTGCGAGGTGTCTGACCAGGGCGTGCGTGACGGTGTCGCGCTGATCGGCACAGCACTGCCCTGCACAGTGTGTGGCGAACCCCTCGTAGGCTGAGCGCAGCATGTGCACCTGCTCGGACGATTTGATTTCCATGTGCATCTGCTGTGTGAACGCTGTGTCGGGGTTGTGCTGGATCAGCCGGCGCGCCGGCGTGACTTGGGTCGCGCCCCGTGCGACAAACTCGAGGTGGACCGCGTGTCCAAAGTTCTTGAACACAGTGAGGAATCGCGTGCAGGTGAGAAGGAGGGAGAGGACGTCGGTGAGACCGTCTTTGACGCTGTTGTTCAGCTTTCTTCCGTAGAGCGAAGAGATGGGTCTGAGCAAGAGATGCGCGATGATGTCTATGATCACGTCGTCGTCCAGGCGCGACAGGTCGCCGCAGGCGGCATCGCCGGACGCGACAGCGGGTGACGAGGCGCATTTCGTGGACGGTCTGGACTCCATAACTGCACGCTTGAAGCGGCGAGAACCGTCGCCAGGCGAACAGTTCATCAAATCATTTTCTTTCATTGTGGGCGCGGACTCGATCGAAGCATAGCGCTGCGGACAGGCGGTCACGGGACCGCTATCCTAATTACGCAAACGTCCAGGAATACCAAATACCGAAGAGGGATTGACAATGGCGAGCGACGGTGTGCAACCACCGCTCCCTCCGCACCCTCCGGCAGGACCACAGTCTCTGCAACCTGCGTACGTGCCCCCGCCTCCGCCTCCGCCGCACATGACCGCGCAGCAGCAGCAGCAGCAGCTGTTCACGAGCGGGATGCCCCAGATCAGCACGCTTTTGATGCGCGAGGCGGAAGCTTGGAGGGCGCTGTTGCACCTTCACGGCGTGACGCTGGAGGGCGTCCGCCAGGTCGTGGCTTCGACGCTGACGGATCCCGAGGCCACGCTTCGTATGGACGAGCGCCAGGACGCCACGGACCAACGCGAGGCGCAGTACTACGCGAGCGTCACGCACCTGGTGTCCCAATGCGACGCGTTGGTCGGTGAGCTGATGAAGGTGCGGGGTCTGCGAAAGGCCAAGCGTCAGTTCGAGCTGGAGGCGCAACGCGAGCTGATGAGAGCACACTCCGACGAGGTCCTTGCGATGGGGTCGGGGCTGGCCAGCAGCGGCGCGATGAGCATGTCCGCGTTGACCGCGGAGGTGCGATTGGCGGGACAGGCGTTGCGCGCTCAGATCACACAGGCCCGGGCGTTGCTGCAGGCCATGCAGCAGGCGCGGAGCTCGTCGCTTCCCCAGGGCACGTGTGTCGTGGTTGGCCTGCGACACGCAAACGCTCAGAGCGCTCCCAGGCTGCACTCCGTCGACAACGTGTTGCGGGTGGTGTTTCAGAAAGACCAGTCGGTGACCGAGGAGGGGGTGGAGGCGGCGTTGCTGCGTCTTTCGCAGACGGTCGAGCCTCAGCAGCAGCCGCCGGTCTCACAGCAGCAGCAGAGACCGTCTGTTGGAAGGACGTTTGCACGCAGGAACCCTGAGACCTCCGGTGCTGCGCGCACGGTAGATTCTGACGCTATGTCGAGTGAGTCATGTGGGTCTGTTCAGGGAGGGTCGTCCGCGGTTCAGTAATGCAGCGTTTGGATATCCGCACAAAGCAGGAGAGTGAGTTAGCCCTGAAAGAGATGATGACCGAGCAGAGAAACCTTGGTCAGATTGTGGACCGTCTGCAGCGTCGGGCGGAGGCGGAGGCCGCAGGCGAGCGCGGGGGGTGTTTTGCGGGCCTGTTTCGTTTTCTGAGCAAAGTGAGACCCGGATCGCGCGACGGGCAGATGGCGGTGTCGCAGACGGCCGTGGAGCTGGCCTCGGTCGTGGCGGGCGACGCGAGCGGCGTCGCAGCGTCGGCGTCGGCGCGCAGGGTGCATGCGCACTCGGCGATTTTCGGTCTGGCGAGCAGCAAGAAGGCCGATCCCTCCGCGAAGCTCGCGGAGGCGGCGGATGCGATGGAGCAGCGCATCACGCAGCTGCAGACGAGGGCGGCGCAGCATCGCGACCAGGCCGCGGCCGCGATGAAGCAGGGGCAGAAACAGGCGGCGCTGTTGATGCTCAAGAAGGCGAAGATGCTGGAGCGCCAGGCGGAGTCGAACCAGCAGTCTCTGCTCGCTGTGGAGCAGCAGGTGGACATGCTGGCGCAGGCGCACATGCAGCGCACGGTGACGGCGGCGTTGAGCGCGAGCTCCAAGGGGCTGAAGAAGAACAAGAAGCTGCTGAAGAACGCGGAGGACGCGGTCGAGGACGCGTCGGACGCGAGGGACATGGCGGAGGATCTGGGCCACGTCATGGCGGAGTTTGCGCAGAACGGCGGCGCCGCTGCAGACATGGACGAGGACGATCTGCTTGCAGAGCTCAACGACATGGTGGCGTTTGACGAGGACAACGGGGGTGGCGGCGGTGCGAGCGTCGGTAGCTCGGAGCTCAGCGCGGCGGAGACGGAGCGCATGGGCGCGGAGGGCGGAGACGAGGTGTCGCTCAGCCAGTCGCAGCTGGCCGCGATGGCTCTTGAGGCGAAGCACGCGGAGTGGGACGCGGCGGTCGCCGTGAGGGAGAGCATGCCGGCCGCTCCAAAAGATCACGCGCCTGGCTCGAAGAAGAAGGCTCGTTCGGAGGAAAAGGCGAAGCTGCTGTCGACGGCGGCGAGTGCCTGCTGAATGCGCGCCGCCGCATGCAATAAACTGCAGCGGAAGACACACACTTGAAGCAAAGGGTAGGCGTGTGGTGTTGGTTGGCGATCGTGAATGGAAGAATTCAAGCCCCTGCATGACAACACCATCAAGCGTCAGTCCTCCACCTCGGGTAGCGCCGGCGCGACGTCCAAGGTGTTCCCGGCGGTGGTTGGAGCGTGCTTTCTCCTCACCGCTGGTGCGGTGATAGGAGTCAGTGTAGGTCTTGTGCAGATGATGAAGGATGAGATGAGCAGTAACATGAGCCCCGGCCCGTCCCCTGCGCCGCCCTCATGACCAAGGCGGTGGGTTTGTGTCGACGGTGGTGTGCGTGTGCGGTCGCAATAAAGACGGGTGTCGAGTATGACGCTATAGAGGAGCGTTGCGAGCGCGATAGTTTTACACACGCACACCGACGGACATGACCGCGGCGGGGGGCCGCCAGGCGCACAGCATCTACACGAAAGAGTCGAGTGCGGCGCCTGATGTCGAGGAGGCGACGGACGAGGAGCTGATGGTTTACTTCCGGGCGCTCTGCGCGACGGAGGCGCAGCAGCGCAAAGCCGTGACGTTTGCGTACGTGAGTTGGTCACTGGCCAACGAGGCGGCCGTCGTTCCGGCCGCCCTCAGCCAACGAGAGCAGGAGGCCACCGACGGTCGTGAGATAACGATGCACCTCAAGGAGCTCGATGGGATGTTTGCTGAGTACGTGGAGGAGAGGAGAGAAGACGTCGAGTACCTGATGGAGCTGGGGCTTGCGCGAGCGCGGGTCGGGATGGCCGCGCGGTGTGTGTACATGCTTTGCGGTGCGTGCATGGACGCGCACATTTCCGAGGACATGAAGCGTGGGCTGATCATTTCGGTGAAGACTCAGGCAAAGAGGCGGATGGAGAGGGTGGAGCGAGAGGCGCTCGAGAAGTTGCGCCTGAACAAGGCGGCCGCCGAGGAGGCCGGCCGCGAGCCGGAGTCGGCCGCCGATATTAAGTCGTTGTTCGCGGTGGATCGCGTGGGGCTGGGGCGCAACCTCTTGCACGACCCGCTGCAGGAGGGCAATCAGGCGACTGCGTTCGAGATGCCCATGCAGTCTGACTCAAAATGGAACGTGGAGCTGAAGGCGCGGCACCTTCAGGCGACGCTGAACAAGAAGGCGTCTCCGATGCAAGGGTACCGTATGGCGCAGGATCAGATTGTCGAGCAGGACTCGGACTGTGGCAAGGAGAAGTTCTTCTCGTTCACGATGCTGGCGGGGGGGAACTCGCTGATGCTGGCGAACGGAGCCACCCACTGCACGCTTCCTGTAGGCGACGATGATGTGAGGGCGCGCCGCGTGCCTGGTGTGATGACGGTGCACGACAAACAGGGAAACGTGGTGCAGTTCACGACGAGTGCGAACAAGAAGGCCAACATGGTCGTGGTCCCTGACGTTGCGGAAGTGATGCTCGCTATCCACAAG
>TARA_B110001452_G_scaffold89681_1_pt1 | contig 13173 bp, 11 predicted proteins | sample TARA_B110001452 | Tara Oceans TARA_B110001452 (sample SAMEA4396971) | marine metagenome | biome: Polar Biome; feature: [DCM] deep chlorophyll maximum layer (ENVO:01000326); material: water (ENVO:00002006), including particulate matter (ENVO:01000060) such as... | depth 25 m
CATGCCAATCACGGGTGGGATGGTGAGCAGGATGCAAACCCAGCGGCGCACGCTGATGACCTCATGGAAGAGGACGGACGACGCGACGGAGACCCCGATCGTTCCGAAAGCGCACCAGGTGGTGTACGCCACCGAAATGGGAATGCATCGAAGGGTCCACGAGAAGAGGAAGAGACTGGCAGCGTAAAGAAGGTACGCGGGAATGTAGTTGCGCGCGTCGTCTACTGTAGGTGGTCGGATTGGGAACTTGTTTGATGCACAGCGCCGTTCTTGTTTCCTTTGAGTTTGTACTGTTTACGCTGCTAAAACGTCGTCGACGTCGACGTCCGTGGGTCGTCGGCGTAGTGTTCGCATTCCACCTGAAGTGACTGCGTAGAATTTCTCCGTAGGGGTATCCGTAAGATTGAATATACCGAAACCGTTCGTGGGAGAGAAGCCGCTGATTACATTCTCGGTGACATGCGTGTTACGTAGAAGTACGAACCGGACAGTGTCATGACTAAACATGTCGCGACTCGCCTGAAACTCACCATTAAACGTACTCCAATTCGACCTCCAAGAAAGTCTAGGTATGTCCCCCTGAGGGTAGGGGTTGAAACTGAAGCCAGCGATTTCGGGAGTCGTCTGTGTAGACATTTCGTCCATGCGGTAAAAGTTTGACCATGCTGTTCGGTCCGAGGACGAAATTGTCACGGTTGGTAGTGGTAATGGAATGGAAATAGGTGACATTGGCCGCATTTCGGATTGCACTCCTACATTGACAAACAATTCGTTTCCCGGGCTCATTTCGAAATATGTTTCAGTATACCTGCCATCTTTTTGGTCAATGTATCCGACAAACACGATGGTTGAGTCAACCATAAATCGTCTGGTTGTAATGTATGTCTTGGGCGAATCCTTGTCATCCCTGACAAACAATACGTGTTCCGGAGTCCAGACAACATTTGGGTTCATAGAGCCTGTAGGCTCTAACGTTTGTCTTATTACATGTTCGTGTACGTTTACGTTTGAAGCACGATACCTTCGTCGACGTAGGGACCGTTTTGGAGACCTGCGCTTCGTCTTACTGCGTCGCGAGCGTTTGCGCCGCGGGGACTGGCGACGTGGCATGTGTAACCCTTGTCAGTGGGAAGCGGAAAAAAAAGTGCGGCATTCCGTGACGAAAAGATTTCAGATGCCTATATAAAGGACGAATGAGTGCCATTCGTGTGAGAAAGTTCGACCCGTCGACGATCAAGGAGTCACGCATCCTCTTCATCATCGGCAAGCGGCACACAGGGAAGAGCGTGCTCATGAAGGATTTGCTGTACCACATGCCGCGTCCGGACTACGTACTTGCCATGGCGCCCACTGAGGACACGCTCCAAATGTTTCGCGAGTTTCTTCCCGAGTCGTGCATCTTCGACCACTTTTCGCAAGAGAAGCTGGAGCGTACGGTGACGCTGCAACGCGAACTGGTCAATCGTGGCAAGAAGAGGACGGTTCTCATCTTACTGGACGACTGCCTGTATCAAAAGGGAGTGCTCAAGTCCAATGCGATGCGCTCCATCTTCTTCAACGGACGCCACGACCACATCTCACTCATGTGCGCGGCACAGTACATGATGGAGGTGGACCCGTCGCTGCGCACCAACATCGACTACCTCTTCACCATGCGCGAAAGTATTCTTACCAATCGTCAGAAACTCTTCAAGTACTACTTTGGACAGTTTCCCAAGTTTGACGAGTTCGACAAGGTCATGTCGGCATGCACACAGGACTACCGAGCTCTCGTCCTGGACGGGACGATCTCCACTGCCACGACCGCTACTGACTGTGTAATGTGGTACCGTGGCGACTGCAACGTGCCCTCCTTCCGCTTGTGCAAACCCATTTACTGGTCCTGGTCCAAAAAATACTGTTTGACACAGGACGCCATCCGCCGCGCACAGTCGCGACAGTTTGAGATCGAATCGGTGCAACGCGAGCAGAACGGGTCGGTGGTGGGGAGTAGCGTGTCCACTTCCCCTCCCGGCAAGAAACCTGCACCCGCTATCATGCTGGTGGAAAAGGAGGAGGAGTGAGTTTTTCGTGGATTGAGAGCGCGTATATGTTATTCGGGTCTGGAGGACGGTATGACGTACGTTTGAGCTCGAATATTACACAATTTTTTATCACATGAACGTGTAAATGAAAGATCACCTTCGTTCATTCGTTCCGTACGACACATCGTACACTATTCTCCCACTTACACATGTGCATCTGGAATCAGGATTTGAGGAAAAACTTGGATTCAAGGTGAATTCGAATCAGTACAAGTTCTTGAAGACTCCTGCCAAGAACAAGTACATGATCATCGTATTCCCGACTGGAGTTTACACCATTAGTCCTACGAGTTCCCACGTGGTTTCGATAGCATTCGGAACTGTGAGTGGGGATACACTCGAGCTTACGCACGTGAGTGTCAACAAATATCATCCGTACAATCAAAGCGATCGAGGTCAAAACTGGGGTACCCATGGCATTGTCAAGGACGTGAGTGGGCGTCTGGTTCGTTGGAGGTCGGACGACTCCAGTTTGACCAAGTTAACGATGAAAAACCACACGCGATACGTACACGGTACCCCAAACCCGTACGCAGTGTTTGCCATTTACAAATTTGCAACCTCCTCCAAGTTTGGGACCATAAATGTCGTGAAACAAAACCCTGATATGCCGTGTGCAAAGCTTTTTCACAGTGGTTACGACCACACGACACACCCCGCGATCCAACTCCTTTACGAGTCTCTCGGGTTTGTGAAACCAATCGAGCACTACCAATGGGACAGCACATCGCGCGCGCCCCTTTCCAATGCGTACGGGCGTCTGTTGGAACACATGCAGGCAGGTCTGCGAGTGGTGTAGGACGTCAATTATTTTCCCATATGGAGATCATCATATTCTGGCAATAAAGAATTTTATGAAATCTTTTATTCCTGAATCGACGACGCAGGATGTGGACTTGAATCGAATAAGGAATTACTTTGTTCATGAGGTAATACCAATGTTCAATCTCCAAAGTCGTAGCTCTAATACACTTAAGCCAACTGGTCAGGGGTGATGGCGTGAATCACGTCCTCCACGGTCGCGGTGATGACGCGCAACCCGTTGGCGGACGTCTTGTCGGGTCGCGTGCGGACTGGCAGTAGGTGCACCTCTTGCTCCGTCACGTCCACGTGGTACTCGATTACGTCCCGATCGCTCGTCGCCGCGACGCGGGACGTTTCAAAGACGACGTTGCGGTCACAGAGACGTGCGGGAAGAGGCGCTTCCGCCGCGTGCACGTGCGGAGGCACCCCGCGCAGATCCACCGTCGAGTGCTCCTTCCACTTGAAGACGCTGTCGTCTTCGGCGGTTCCCATCGTGTACGGGGCGTCCATCGATTGTAGGATGATCCCGTCTACACGATGTTCGGAGTCATTGCGCTCATTCCACAGACGCGTCGCGTGCATGCGTTCCACAAAGGTTTTAGGTTTCATTTCCACATGTGGGTCGAACTGTGCCAGTACAACGCTCTGCGTTTCGAGAATGCGCGACTCGGTCTCGGTCCGCAACTCGGACGAGAAGCGCGTCAGTCCCGTCGCTATGGCGAGACGTTCCCCAAAGGGTTTCGTCATGAGTCGCGTCCCGCGATCGACAACCGCATCGAAGACAAAGTAGATCATCGTTTGCTCGTCGGGTTGTTTCCACACCAATTCCCCTTCCAATACAGTCCCCTTTAGAAAGTGTTCCTCTGGAGCGGCAACCTCCACCTCGTACATGTTACGCGACCGATCGATCATGAGCGCGACTCCCTGATCTGGCTGCCCCATACGCGTCGTCAAAAAGAGAATGTAACGCACACCGTCGGACTTGAGGCAGATATGGTACTGTTGCGTGCACAGACGCGATGCCAGTGTCTTCGAGATGCTGCGCGGATTACACCCCGGGAAAAAGGTGGACGACGCCGCGCGACGTCCATGCACACCCCAGAGCGCCATGAGAGAGCACCAGTAGTGGTTCACCTCACGTGAATCCATGAGTTTTGCATGCGACGGGATGAGACGTTTCGATACGATCGCTGTATGCTGTAACATTGGTGCGTGTCACACGACTCCCTCCTCCCTCTCGGATACTGACATTATTTTTCACACATTCACATCCGGTGAGATACCGTACGACCGTGACGCCAGGTACGCCGAATCCAACACCACATCCCGCGACCCCGTCTGTAAGATGAGTTCGTATGCAAGTCGTTTATAATCCTGTGTGCGCATGAACTCGTCCACAATGCGATCGATCGCGCCGTGATTGTGTAGTAGTGTTGCGTGCTTCAATAGACGTCTGAACTCATTCACGTTGAACTTAGACATGCTCACCTTGAGTTGGTACATACGAGGGTGTTCTAATCTTCTGCAGTCTCGTCCTCGTCTTCATCGACGACACCCGTATCGTGCGCGTCCTCTTCCTCATCGTCTCTCACCATGTTTGCCAGGATGATCTTCTTGGAGATGTCCTCAGGTATGGTCTGCTTAATGCATCGGGCAACGGTACCACACCGTTCCATGGCGCGGAGCGTCGTCATGAACACAAATTCCAGTGTGGGGGTTCGTTTGGCGATCGCCTCTTCAAAAAGACACCTATGGCCATCCGACATTGACGCGTTATCCATACAGCGATCCATGGAGGCCATGGTAAGCACATCCAGACTGCGGCGGTTGTATCCATGACGGACAAGAGAGTCGGTGTATCGCACCACGTTGGGATTTGTCGTTTCTTCTCCAATAATGTCTGCAAGGAAGACGCGCACGTCCAACGTATCGCGTCGATCGATGACCCCGTGCGTGCACAGCACGTCGTACGTGTCAATTTGCTTCGTGTACCGTTGCACACGCTTGTACGAGACGGGGCACTGGTTGAAAAGTGTACGTGCCGTGGTCGTATCTCCATCCCCCAATGCGAGTTTCGCCTCCGTGTACAGGATCTCTTCATTGGAAGGGTGTGTGAGTGTCGCAAGGTACGCGAGATGGCTTTGCGCCGTACGGGGTGTCATGGAAGAACTCGTGAGTGTGGTGTGGATGCGGTTGGAATGCGGCTTGGTCATTCTTCTTCTCGTTTGGTACGTTCGTTTCAATGTGTACCAATCAAAGTAAGCACACACACACACACACGCAAATGTCGCAGACGAACCGCATTCTCCTTACGGGTGGCACGCACAACCGCGTGCTCTGCTCGCACTCGCACATGTGCCACCACTGTGGGTACATTGGGGGTGGAGAGGTCGCAAACGTGTGTTCGGAGTGCGGCATTAAGACCCACTCGTCGTGCATTCCTCCATTCAAAGAGGGGGTATGCGATGGGTGCAAATTCCCTGATGAAGAACCGTGTGAGGTTTGTTGCATTGCGTGCAACACATCGACGGAGGATGTGGACCGTCTCGTGCCACTTGTCGCGTTTCACGGACGCCGTTGGACACGTGGAATGGACGACACGCGACCATGTCTCCCCGAGGACTGTGAGATTGCACAACGTCTCCGAATCGATCCTGAGACTCGATTCCAACCGTCTCAGCTACCGGAGGGTGAATCCGGGTGCGAACCGATGCGCATTGTCGTAGACGATGTCTCGTATCTCTCGCATCCAATGATGGTGCATTCATGGTGCGTACAGAGTGTGTTTCAATTCATCCCGGCACCGACGGGATCGTCCAGTTGGCAGAGTGTTGTGGAATCCATCGACGCACCTCGCCACTGCGCCTTTGCGGAGACGTCGACGCAGTGCAAGATGGGAGGTATCAATTCCGCGTTCCCATGCGCGTTTTGCGATTCCTCTAAAGGGTTTCAGGTCTTTTGCTACGGACACACCAACTCTTCGCGTGGATGCACAAACTGCAATTGGTGTATCCGTCCTCACTTTACATACACGAGCTTCCACCCCTCGTGCGCCGTGCGTGCCGGAATGTATCGCATTATCGACCCTGTTGACGGAGGTTCGGGAATGATGTGTCGCAAGAGCATGTCCTCCTTTCTTCCGAAGGTGCATCGTATGCAACGGACGCGCCAAACGAGGTCGCGTGTCCAACGCGTCGAGCGGTGGTTGGAGCAGTCGAGTGGGTTCCACATGGACCTCGTGTCACGCATCGACCCGTCTACTCTCACGATGGACATTTCTCAAACGCTCTCGGTGGTCGGTGCGCGGTACGACACGTTCCCGGTCGCTCGTGCCCGACGCGTCGTCCACAAACGCCATCGCATGGAGAAGGTCGTGGAGGACGTCACCCAACAACCATGCAACGGCACTTACAACCCCGACACGGCGTCCCGTGCGGAAGATGATAACAGCGGATATCGACAGGAGGACGACTATCGCGAGGATGGCGAGAATCGCCATGAGACCCATGAGCGTTCGGATGGTTCCGTGCGAGGAACGGGGCATTCATCGACGTCCGCGTCGCATACTGGCACCATGACTCTGGACGAGTCTTCCGAACTGATTCGCAATGTGTCACCACGCCTACTGGAGGCGATTGACGTGCGTGTCAGATGGATGGTGTCACGCATCGTGGAATGCGAAATACGAATGGAGTTGGGGATAATCGCGTGTCGGGAACTGAGTGGTAGTGGCTCGTGAATGTATGAATTTTTTTTTAGAGTGTGTTCAGAAACACAAACACCACAATATCGTACACCTATGTCTGGACAAGTTGCAAAGTCTACTGAAGTAACTGTGAATGATGACGTGACAATCGAGAACAAGGAGCTACTAGACGACGTTGTATCTATCACCATCGAGGACAAGGATTCGAAGGCGGTGAATAAGGCGGCACAGACCACCACGTCGGCGTCAGTCCATGAGACTGGTATGGAGCCCCAGGACGTCGTAAGTGTACCGATTCCAATGGCGACACCATCGTCGGCAAAGCTGGAGAAGAAGGAGGCTGAGACCGCACCCACTCCGAAGGTGGTGCAGGCTCCGAAGGTGGTGCAGGCTCCGAAGGTGGTGCAGACCCCGAAGGCGGTGCAGACCCCGAAGGCGGTGCAGACCCCGAAGGTGGTGCAGACTCCGAAGGCGGTGCAGACTCCGAAGGTGGTGCAGACTCCGAAGGTGGTGCAGACCCCGAAGGTGGTGCAGACTCCGAAGGTGGTGCAGACCCCGAAGGTGGTGCAGACCCCGAAGGCGGTGCAGACCCCGCGCGCTCCGAAGAAGGCCCTTGACCCTATCGTCGACGTCCCTACCGACAAGGCGTTGAAGAAGTCGCAGGACCTCATGCGCGAATTCGACGTCGCCTCAACGCAGAGTGGTATGTGCGTCGGGTATTTCAAGGTGGAGGGTACAGACACGAAGGTACTTGCCGCGTGCGCCAAGGCACCAGACAACACGTGTCCGGTGGCCTTCAACTCCGACTCATGCGTCGCACTTAAGCCGGTCAACGTGGACGTCACCGAGGGTGCCAAGGTCATGATGTTTTAAGTTGCGACACAACCTGTCGCAACAATCCTATTTTTTTCAAACCCATGGGAAACGTAGTGTCGTTGTGTACGAAACCTCCGTCGTGTGACGTGTGCACCGATCCAACCTTTCGAGGGTTGGGGATTCCCGCATCGCGTTCGTGCTCGTTCGCCGCCATTTTGAAACGCATGGACGAACTGGGTCTTCCGTACCACACCTCTGTGAGTCTTCTCCGTGGCTTCAACGAACACAAGACATGGGACATCTACCTCTTCTTCTCCAATTGGTCGGGTCCTGTGACCGCAGCGTGTGTGACGCGCATGATGGAACAATTCCGCGCGTCTCATAGGGAGTGGATGTCCAAACTCAAGGGGTACAATGGTTTTACCACCCAGGTCGTGCGTGTACGTCTGTTCGGATTCGTCTTCTGCAGGGGCGTGCGGACGGACGCCACATTTGACAAAAAGTACCAATCGTACCCTACAGTGCGAGAGTGGATGGATACATCGGAGGTGAGTCCATGGGTGGTGTCCGCAAACGCAAGCACGCGTAACATGTACCTCCCCGATCTAGATCTACACACCATACGCGTTGTCGGCAATCGGACGCAGCAATCTGGTGCTACCTTTTTCCCTCCCTCATGGGACGGCTCTTACAGACACCCAGAGGGTTGTGTCGGCTACCAGACTCGATTTTGGAATGGAACCGACGTGTGGAGCGCCACCGCGCAACGCCACTACCTCCGAGTGTCCAAGGTACTCACAGACCCCTCGAATGGGGACTTCGGAGTCCATTTGAAGATTTTGAAACACGAAATGGGACACTGTTTCTTTCTAGACGACCTGTACGATAGAAAAAAGTACCCAACTCCACTCCCCCATGTGGTGTGTTCTTGCGAACCCGATGGACACTGCTCTGTGAAAATGGACGACTCCATTATGCACGGCGGGTCCGTGATCACCCCCTTTGACCACGCACAATTGCGACACGTGTGGAACGCGTCTCGTGCTCTGAAACGACTCTCCTAATCATAACACAGTTCGGGAATATCGACGCCACAGAGGGCGATGCCGCAGAGAATACTTGTATTCTTGACGATGTAATCATTATTGCCGTCGGGGATGCGGATCCTCACCTTGCTCATTTCCTGTACATTCAACTCGCGGAGTGGAGGCAAGTACTTGTCAGCCGAGATATTCGGAAGGCGGGGCAAGTCATTGCGTGTCGCACGCCACGCGATGTACTCGTCGCGGAACGCATGCGTCTCCATAATGAGCCTTCCTCGCTGGGGATGCACTCCAATAAAAATGTCGAACTTGACACCCAAGGACTCATCGATGAACATCATGACGGGGTTGGAGAGGCCACGTCCAGTGTTGTAGAACGTTGCAAATGCAGGAGGCAGTCGCTCTATGCGAGACATCGGATCAATGGTGCCGTACTGGTCTACCATGTCAAAGTAGGCCAGGACCATCTTGCGCTGCACCACGTCCATGATCCGGTCGATCTCCTCCATCACATTGCCGTCGCGGGGTTGAATGGGGGTGTCCATTAGGACACCGCAGAGCCGACGCGACACCTGATTGTTGTTGTTCTTCCAATGCTTCGGAAACGCATTTCCCACCCAGAAGTGGTGCGCCTTACACGTCCCAACCCACGGCGACTCGTGTTTGACCGCGAAGCTGCCCTCCTCTCCACTGCAGCTCGTCTGCCACTCCTCCTGCACAAGTTGCAGGTCCTCCGACACCTCGTTGCAGTAGATGACGCGCGCCTTCCCCCTGTTGAGCACCTGTGACATCCCAAACTTTTGTTCAATGTTGCTCGACAGGATGCCGCGAAGGTGGGTGGGCCACAACTTTTGCATGACGAGCATGATGGTCGACTTTCCCGTCCCACCATATCCGATGATGATGAAGGTGGTCTGGTAAGTGTCGAACTCGTGTACGGTAAAGAGTGTGCGCCCCTTTTGTCCCCACAGCATAAATTTGTCGTGCGTGCAAAACGACTGTGAGTCGTATATCTTGTCGAATTGCAATGTGGAACAGTCGCGCCAGTTGCGACCCGTGTGAACTCGCATGTATCGACCGCGCGTGAACCCGTCGTCGAACACGGGAACTAGGAGCAAGTCGTGCACACGCACGTACGACGTCGGCGTGAGTGTGAGCGTCGCCGCCATGTCTTCGGAAAGACACGTCTCACTCTTGTACAGGTTCGCGCGCAGGGTGTCTCCAATGTCGTTGGATACGGAGAGCAGCTCAAACCCATCTGGAATCGCCGCCACCTGCCTCCACCGCTGTCCCGTGTAAGGTTTGACGAACACAAAGGATCGGTGATGGATGCGTTCTTCCGTGCCTCCGAGTGCGACCCAGGTGTCCATGTCCATGCGGTAGCGACGCATGCATCCCCGTGAGTAAAGAGGGACCCACGTCTGACCATCCGAGTTCTTGATGCAGTGCGATCCCGTAACGACGACGTCGTCCAACACATTCTCACGAAGGAACTCGTCGCTGAGCGGGAATCGTTCGATCTTGGTGAACGCGTCATTGTCTCGCGTGGAAAGTTTCATGAGCGTTCCCACTTGGCGGTAATGCTCGTTCGGCCCCGTACGGATAAAAGCGTTCTGTGGAATGTCCGTCATGGCACGGAAGAAGTCCACCTCCGCCTCGTTGAACTCCAGGCGCGTCGCGAGGGCGTCTGTGAGCGCGTCGCAAAAGATCTCCGTCCCCTTATTGAGTACGTCGTCCTTGCACCGTTTCCACAGTCCACCGATGAGGTGATATTCTCCAGCGGCGCGCTGCCATGAACGTCCCCATGCACCCGGTTCGCCGTCATCGGCGTCCCCCGAAAACGAGCGCTGCATATACGCCGCGAGACGGTAATCGTCCAATCGGTACTTCTCACCGTAACACTCGAACGCCTCTGCCTCGTACCATGCGCGTTGGAGAAAGCACAGTTCGTTGCCCTGCACCAACTCCTCCGCCTCCGCAAACGTGTCATACCAAAACGCAGCATTGAGATGCACGACGCATACATCCTCTGACGTTGGTGCCGTGACGAGGTGTTTCTCGTCCTGGTAAACGAGTCTGCGGATCTTGTTGACGCGTGCCTCCATAATCGACCATACGGACTTCATCGCGTACGGCCATGCCATGTCGGTCGCCGCGTCGTAGATGACCGCACCGCGACCGAGCGCGTCGCCCTCATACGAACGGAGGTGGCAATTCTCCTCAATGTCAGGCGCCTCCGCAATGGGACGCTCTGTCAGATACTTGACCATTTGATCTTGGTTCCCCCCAGACGCAGTGTGTGCCAACCATGCAGCAAAGTTGTCGTCATACCGATTGTTATCATCAATGTACTCCACGATCGAAATGGTGACTTCGAACGCCTGTGTCTCCAGGTTGGACGCCGTCACCTTCCGTGCGAGAAAGTTCTTGCCAGCGCGTCGGAAATTCTCTCCCGCAAGGACGCTTCGCAGTTTCAAGAACGAGTCCTGCCACGAGTTGAGCTTTGCCTCACCCGCGTCCATGAGTGTCTGACCTCCCATGACGTCGGTAGCCTCACCCTCCGGCAACACGCTCTCTGCTCCTGGGATGCCGTTGCGCATTCGGACACAGAGTGTGTTGTTGGTGATGAGGAACTGTTTTGCCATCTGGTAAGTCTGCATAACGTCGCGCAATTGATTGCGGATTTCTCCCTCGGAGTCGATGCCGTAATCCCTAGTCCAGCGTTCCAGTTTTCGCCAGCGAATGTAGTCCTTGCCAAACTGTTGCATGATGTGATTCCATGTCAGTCCCGCCGTGTCAATGGGTATGTTCAGTAACTCAAAGATGCGAGATCCGACCGTTTGTGGGGTAACGTCGCGCATGCACCACGTTTGACGGTACTCGCCGAGCAGACGCCGTACATCACCGACCTCCGGAACCTCGTCCTCAGCACGCTCACCGTAGAATAGATGCTGGAGCGTCCAGACATCCCCATCCGTCACGTCATCATTCATTACCCGTGCCATGCGTGTTGCGATGTCCCCCTCTCGCCTTTCGTTGGTACACACCACGACCACTGACTCTGACTTGTAATGGTACCAACTCAAAAGGGATGCAGCGTCTTGAGACTCCCATTCACGATGCGTTCTCCATCGGCGCAATCCGTGAGGAACTGGTGCGCCATGGCGTAAGCATCGTGCGGGTCGTCGACGACGCACATGCTGCGATCATCGAACAGGACACTTCGCACGTTCCCATGCTTCTCCGCGAGGACGGTGGTACTCCCCACGGTGCACGGGGGATGGGGGGCATCGCCAAGGGGTACGGTGCGGCGTGCGATCCAGCGGTCGCAACGGTGCGTGTCATGGACGAGATCCGAGGTTTGTTTGCGGGTCTTTACGACCTTGCACCATCGGACGTCATGTCTGGTTGGGACGCCATCGCCATCACCGGGAACGACGCGGGGCGGGACCGTTCTCCGACGACGGCCTCTCTGAATCACGACAATGCGCAAAAGGCGTATCAGTCGCTCACCAACTCGACCCTCCAACCACACGTCGACGTTGGTGTGGACACGCACGGATCCAAGATGGAGGACAAGATGAAGGACCTTCATCCCATTCTCCCGTGCTGCGTGCAGGGGCAGTACGTCGTCACCTCCGTTGCTCGCGGCGGTGCCACTCTCGTCGTCTCTCCTGGTGCGTACGTCGACGCACTGCCGAATCCCGATTGGTTCACCGTCGAAAACGGACGCGACTTCTGCACCTGCACCCCCTCCGGATACGACGCCCTTCGCGGCACATGGCGTGCCGTCGAGGCGCCGCGTGGGTGCGTCATCCTCTGGCTCTCGCGTCTTCCGCACGGAAACAAGCTCTCCGACTTTGGAGTGGACCCACATCGCTTTGTCATCTACGTCTCCTGGCAGGCGCGCGCCCTCGTCACCGACGAAGAGCGTCGCGTCCTCAAGCGCAAAAAAATGGACGCCGTCACCACAGGCGCCACCACTGACCACTGGGCGACGAATGCGAAGCGCGTCTACCGCGGGTCGCACTACTCCAATGGCGCCAAGAAGACCAAGGTCGTCTACTCGGCCGACAACCCACCTACCTACGACGATGCCCTGCGCGCCAAGATTGAAGACGCGTTTTAGGAGAGCGCGTGCCGTCACGCTGGAGAATTTGGCGTCATCCATGTTGAACGAACCTGGTTTCGATGACATGAAAGGAATAAAGCAGAAAACAATTAAAAAAACATTCATTGAATCCATGGGTGATGCTGCAACTCAGTATGATGTAGAAATGGATTGTCCTAGTCCCTTCCTGTCGCGCGTTGTCGGTGCAGATCCTCCAACGCATACCATCAAAATGGAGCGCATGACATGTGATTTATTGCATCAGATCCAACATGATCAGTCAATCAACCACAGTCAATCAACCACAGAAATCTACTGAGCGACATGCTATGTGGTCTCCAAGCATTACGCGTGCATCAATTCACTCACCGTGATATCAAAACAGAGAATGTATTGTACGATGAGACAACTGGTGTGTACAAGCTCACATATTTTGGACTCGCGGAAAACTATAACAAGCTGCGACGGTCGCAAAAGGGTAGTCCAGGCTACATACTTCCAAAGTCTACTACTATAATTCTCATATGGTGGCAATACAAGAATTTATGAACTATTTTACTGATCCACAGACGACGCATGATGTGGACTTCAATCGAATGAGGGATTACT
>TARA_B110001452_G_scaffold189562_1_pt1 | contig 13163 bp, 11 predicted proteins | sample TARA_B110001452 | Tara Oceans TARA_B110001452 (sample SAMEA4396971) | marine metagenome | biome: Polar Biome; feature: [DCM] deep chlorophyll maximum layer (ENVO:01000326); material: water (ENVO:00002006), including particulate matter (ENVO:01000060) such as... | depth 25 m
ATACCTAAATGTTACCTCCTAATTTTGTTATTTTAAACATTAGATCTAGTGTCCTGCGTTGCCGCTTTGTATATGATCATTCCAAAAATGATCTTGTTCAGAAAATCGGCTAAATTATAAATGATATTCACACTATTCACGTCTATACCACCGCCGAGGTGTTCAATAAAGTATCCCATTGGATAAATAGCCCAACCTATGGTTAGAATTAATCTATTTGAAAAGAAAGCCATTTGAATATTTTCATTGCCACATTTTGCATTCGCTCTTCCAGCTTCTCCAACATATAGCTCACCAAGAACATACAACCACCCTACAAGACCTACAATAAAACCAAGAGTTTTACTCATGTATCCTGCTGCTCCTAAGAATTCTGCAATAATAAAGACTAATGTACCAACTAAAAGCCTCCAAAACATTCCTTGTTTTACTTTAGTAACTGACATCAACATTGCGTAAAAAACCAATACTTGCATAGGAAAATTTAAAAACCAATCAACGTATCTTAAAAGTGTAGGTGCAGAGCCACTCACAACCCAAAGATTTTTAATAAAGAAGTAATGCACTGAAGACATTAGGCAAACAACGGCAATCATAGTCATAGGCGTGTGCCATCTGACATGGACTTTGCTTCTCTCAAAAAAGAAGAAGAGCGTGGCACCGATCATAGCCACTGAAATTAGCCAAAATGATCCTCCGACAATGTCGTAAGGAAGTAACATCTTATTCATTAAATAAATTCCTATTCTTAAAGACTATATTAGTGTTCTTCATAGTTTTACAGACCTTTTTGTTCCAGAATATGAAATGAAATAAATATTATTGCAATTGTTATAATAAGACATTGTACTAAATCTGATCCCTTATATGAGGAGCTCTAGAATAAAGAGCTACTAGTGGGAGAATAAGTAAGCCGAAAATAAATTGTTGGCCCTCGAAACTAAGCCCTAGTCCCGCTAAAAATGTGCTTATAACTTGTAATGCTAAGCAGCCGATAACAGTATAGCCATAACCTCCTTCTCCTCCTAGAAGGGAGGTTCCTCCAACAGCAACTGCTGCAACAGTTAAGAATAAGTATTGGTCTCCAACTCCGATAAAACCACCACCACTCCAACCAAGAAGCATTGCTCCGGTTGCCGCAGAGGTAAATCCACTAATTACATAAACGCCAATCCAATATGTTTTTTCAGAAATAGAGAGTCTTTCGGCGGATAATCTTTTTCCACCAACAGCGTATAAATTTCTTCCCCATTTAGTATGCCTCATACCCACAATTAAAAAGATAGCAGCGAGTATCCAAATTAAAATAACCGGAGGTATCGGTAGACCAAAAAATTTTCCATTGAGTGATGCTAAGTTCTTCAACCAATCTGGCACAACACCAAAAACCATTCCGCCTGTAACAGTAGCCAGAGACACTAAAATTTGTACTCCTCCTATGCACATAAACCCAACTCCCATTGTTACAATCAAAGCCTGTCCTTGAAGTCTATAGCTTATCAAGCCATTAAATAAACCTACAAGAATTCCAAAAACTAAAATAACAATGAACGCAAGCCAAGGAGGAACTCCGAGAGAAATCATTGACATAAGACCGACGTTTGAAGATCCAATCAAAAAAGGAATTGAAAGGTCAAGACCCCCTAACATTACTACCAAAGTTTGACCTATTGTGGCCAAACCTAAAAATGCAGAAAATACGAGCATAGATTTAATATTTTGAACTGATAAAAATCCATCAATTGAAACCGATCCAATGATAAAGAGGCCTATTAAAACTGAAACACCTATAATAACACTTTTATTAATATTTAGAAATTTGTAAGCAACAAAAGCTAGTATCAAGAAACCCAAAAATATAACTGCTGAGACTACAGTTCGTCCAGAGAAAAAACCTGGGACTAAAAAACAAAGCATGATGAATAGTGCAAGCACTAATAAAAAACCAACAACAACTATCCAGTTTTTAGAAATGATTTCAAAAAATAAACTTCTTTTATGTTCTTCTGGGTCTTCGATAGATTTTTCCAAATCTTGCTTATTAGAAGATAGGCCGTAAGACCACTTAATAGAAAAGTGGTGCCAACCCCATAGAACTAATGCCACAACAGCAAACGAGTAGAAGACAACTTGTATCCAATCCGTTCTATCCACGTAACCAAGAACGGCAGTACCTATGCCTGCAGCAATTGCAAAAAATATTCCAAGTCCTTTAGAAAAGTTAAAAAATCTTTTTTCCATTTTTTATGTAAACCTAATTTTGCCTATCATCTGATAAGCCTCCCCACTTTTCAAGCCCTTCCTCTGATTTTAATTTAACTCTATAAACGTTAAAAGCTTGCCAAATTAAAGGTGCTGTAAGAATACCTATAGAAGCGATAAACAAAATTTTCCAATAAGGAAAACCTATTCCGTAAAATAGTGCCGACCATGTAATCGCACCTATACTTAATATAGGTATGTAAGGTCTGAGCTTCTTGTAACTCATTTGCCCTCTCATTGTTAAATATGTAAAAAACTGGAAAACAAAGATGGCAAATACTGTTAAAGCAATTTCTTTTAAGAGAGAAGTATTTTCAGGAATATATGTGCCCCTTACAGGTCTTTGGTATTCCATAGTTGAAGTATCTATTATGCCGAGTTCAGTAATTATGGGCTCAAAAAACTTAGTGCCGTCATCTGATACAATTATTCCTGAAGGTGAAGCTAAAAAGTAAATAGCCACTAAAGCCATTAGTCCAATGAAAATAATAAAAACATTACTCAAATTTACTTGAGAAAATAAAGTTGGTGTAGTTAGTAAAAAGAGTAAAAAACATATTAAGATTACAGCATACCCATCAACACCAAAGAAACTCTCCCTGTTAGTGTCAACACCATAATAAGTAACAGCTGAAAAAATAATAATAGAAGAGACAATAGCAAATAAAATTAAAGTTTGAGTTTTTATCTCTTTTCTAAATTTGGGTAATGCAATAATGACAATTGCAGATGTAAAAAATATAATACCAGCAAGCATCGTGATTGCGTATGCCAGACCAACAAGCCATCCCGAAGTTGTAATATCAGGAAGCGCTGATCCAATTTTTAAATATTCAGATGAGAAATACTGTGGGGCATAATTTAAAATATATTGCAGATTAGAACCTAAATCATGATGAACAAAATTTGCTACGCGTGTGCCGCTAAAGACACAGCCAAAAAATATAACAATAGACGCAATAATAAATGAAACAGTTGATGCGTCTCTGCGCTTAATTAAAAGAGATAAAAGATAAATTAGAGATGCAATTCCAATTGCAATAAACATCCAAATTGTAGAGTCACCTCCTTCTGCACAAGCTTTACCTGTAATTAGACAATCACTTCCCGAAGCAAGAGCCTCTTCAAACATTTCTGCTTTTCTAGATTTACCTCCAAAACCTCCAACCGTACCTCTTGTAACTTGATCGAATTTCATATGAATTAAAACAGCTGTGGCGCTTAAAGTTCCTATAATAAAGAAAACAAATACTGATAATTTTTTGAAGGCTTTCTGTATGTAGGGTAATGCAATTAAGATTAGTAATGAGGCGACAAGAACTGCACCATAAGATAAGTCTACTACAAAGCTTTGGAGGCTCTCAAATCTAAAAGTGGATAATATAAAGTTTATTAAATAAATATTTAACGCACCTAGAATTGCTCCAAAAGCTCCACCTCTTCCGCCCACCAAACTTGAACCTCCTAAAACAAGAGCTGTAATTGCCATCAAAGTATATGTAGTTCCTTGGGTAGGATCGCCAGAGCCAATAAGGCCAGTAAAAGCTATAGCAGCTAAAGCTGCATAAATACCTCCTATTATATGGGCTCCTATTCTAACTAGATAAATTCTTACACCGCTTGTATAGGCGGATTTTTCGTCGGACCCCATCAGTTTTAAATGTTGCCAAAATGCTGTATGCGTTAAGGCGTACCATATCAGTGTTGCAAATATTAATAATATTAAGGTTGGTTGAATAACTTCTGTACCAGAACTCCATGAAGACATCCACTCCGGGGCCCTTCCACCAGGTCTTGGCAATATTACTAAATTAATACCAGAAAAGGCTAAAAACATACTAAGAGCAATAATAATAGGCTGAACTCTTACAAATAAAACAATTAGGGCATATAAAATTTGATAAATTATTCCAATGGCGAAAGCACAAACGAAATAAGAGACAGGAGATTGAATATAGCCAGCACCATAGAGCTGAATAGTTGTTACATTAATAAAACCTATTAAAGGGCCCATTGATAAATCAACAGTAACTCTTCCAGATAATGCCAGCGCTGTAAGCGCATAAGTTGCTAGGATTAATGGTGTGGAGACCATAATTGCAGTACCAATTCCTGAACCGGATATTATTTGAGGACCTCGAATAATTGCAAAAATTAGTAATGCAAAAAAAATGAAAATTGGAACAATTAAATATTTGAGAGCTTGTGTGTCTGAACCAGCAATTTGAGAGGACTTAATGGTTGTCATTGGTGCAGTTGTCATAAATTAATCAAAGAAGACAATTTTCATGTCTTCTGATCCTCTAGATGTTTTAATTTTTTTTATAACTTTTAAATCATCAGTTTTAACAATTTTAATTGAATTAATATCGATTGTATTTTGATGATTCATTATCTCACTTTGTTTTTTGTTTATCATGTCATTATTTAGTAAATCTAAATTATTTTCAATAAACTTTGTATTATGACCGCTCTCTTTAAAGGTCTTATTTTCAAGGAGAGAAATAATAAAAGGGATATTGGTTTTAATGCCCACAACTTTAATTTTTTTTAGAAATGTAATTAATTTATTAATTGCATCGTCTCTTATTATATCATGAGAAATAATTTTGCCCACCATAGGATCATAATAAAAACTTACCTCGTCTCCCTGGTTAAAACCCCAATCCATTCTTATACCATCAGGAATATCTGGAATAGTAAGTTGTGAGATTTTTCCAGGTGATGGTAAAAAATTTTTGGCAGGATCTTCTGCATAAACTCTGCATTCTATAGCATGACCATAACTGGTAATATCTTCTTGTTGAAGAAATTTTTTCTTTCTATCAAAAGCAAATTGTATCTGCATAGCTATTAAATCACAATTGGTGATTAATTCTGTTACTGGATGTTCAACTTGTATTCTTGTATTCATTTCCAAGAAATAAAATTTTTTTTCGTTTAGATCATAAATAAATTCTACTGTTCCGGCACCCTCGTAGTTAACATTAGAAGAAAGCTCTACTGCAGCTTTTGACATAGACTTTATAATACTAAGTTCAATATTTGGTGCTGGCGACTCTTCAATAATTTTTTGGTATCTTCTCTGCATTGAACAATCTCTTTCATGCATATGAATTGCTGATTGTTTCCCAAACCCAAATATCTGAATTTCAATATGTCTCGCATTTGTTATAAATTTTTCTAAAAAAATGGTACCATCACCAAATGCTTTAGTGGCTAAATTACTTGTTTTTTCCATTGTTTTTTTTAATTCTGAAAAGTTATGGGCTACACTCATTCCAATACCTCCTCCCCCTGCACTAGCTTTTACAAGTATAGGATATTGAATTTTTTCACATTGTTTTTTTAAATCTTCCTCGTTCAGACTTAAGGGATTATTAATACTTGGTGAAACAGGTACATTTGCTTTTTTTGCTAATTCTAAAGCTTTAGTTTTATTTCCCATTTCTTTGATATTTTTTGGTTTAGGACCAATCCAAGTGATTTGATTTTGAATTACTTTTTCTGCAAAATCTGCGTTCTCAGATAAAAAACCAAAGCCAGGATGAATAGCATCTGAGTTTGTTTTTTTTGCTGCATCAATAATTTTTTCATGCACAAGATAACTTTCTTGTGCTTTGCTTTGCCCTATAAAAAATGCTTCGTCTGCAAGTCTCACATGCTTACTATTTTTATCTACTTCAGAATAAACAGCAACCGATTTATATCCAAGCAACTTACATGTTTTAATAATTCTGCATGCAATCTCTCCTCGATTAGCTATTAAAATTTTTTTCATTATTCGCTAACTATATAAGGTAATTTATTATTATCTTTAGATGAGTTGTCAGGTTTTGTAGAAATGTTATCAGGTAGATTTTTTCTCAATTCTTTTAAAATCTCAATTGCGTTAGGGGTGTCTGAATGGACACAAATTGTTTCGCAGCCTACATTCATATCGTTTCCATTAATTGTCTTAACTTTGTTTTCTTTAATGGCTCTTAGACATCTCTCTACGGCAATGTCAGCTGGGTAATGTTTGTTTCTTCCTTTTGCAATTACAAGATAACCCGTTTCGTCATATTCTAAATCAGAATAAAACTCTGCAATAAATTTTACTCCTCTTTCCTTATAAACCTTTTCATGAAAAGTATTAACCATACCGAAAATACCTACATTATAAATTTCTGCTGCATCAGCAATCCCATGTGCCACATCCTCTTCTTTCGCAGAAACACCGTACAATGAACCGTGAGGTTTTATATGATTCAGAGGTATTTTAAATTCATCCAAAAAAGCCTTTAAAGCTCCTGTTTGATATAAAACTAGGTTTTTAATTTCTTCCCGCTGCATTTTCATTGGGCGTCGCCCAAAACCTACCAAATCAGGATATGAAGGATGAGCTCCTACTTTTACGTTATATTTTTTAGCCAATTCAACAGTTTTTCTCATTATATTGGGATCAGAAGCATGAAAACCACAAGCTACATTTGCAGCATCAATAAAAGGCATGATTTCCTCATCTTCTGCAAAGGAATAGATGCCAAAGCCTTCGCCCATATCACAATTTAAATCCACCATTTAATTTTCCTAACTTTAATCTATATAAAATATGTCAATTTTGTGAAATTATTATCCACATTATGGAACATTTTTAATATATTTTACAAGTTTGTTAGTAATATGAGAGTCATATAATAAGGAGGAATTTAATATGGTATGGCTTAAAAAATTTGTAGCTATATTAGCTGTTTCTTTCATAGGAATAACCGGCAGTCTTAATGCTGATATTCTTGATGAAATTCCAGCCGATATTAGAGACTACGTTTACAACCCAGACTTCATGGACCCTAATCAACCACTTGGTGAAAGTGTATACAGAAATTGGAAAAGTGATAGACCACTACCGTGGACTATTGGTTATGCAAGTTCATATGCTGGTAACCTTTGGAGAAAAGGTGTGATGGAAAGATTGTATGGTGACTATTTACCTAAGATGAAAGAAGCTGGTATCTTAAACGATATCGTTGTTACCCAATCAAACTTAAAAGACGCTGTTCAAATTCAACAAATGAGACAATTAGTTGACCAAGGTGTTGACGGATTAATAGTTTGTTGTTCAAACCCTGTTGCTTTAAACCCAACAATTAAATATGCCTATGATCAAGGTGTTCCTACAGCATCCATGACTGGTTATTTAACATCAGAATATGCAATTAGTACTTCTGTTAACTATGCGATGGCTGGTTACAATATTGCAACTTGGCTTGCTGAATCTATTGGCGGTGAAGGTAATGTTATAATTATGGAAGGTATCCCTGGAGCCTCAGCTTCTGATTCACAGCATGCTGGAATGAAAGCTGGATTTGCAGAATATCCTGACATAACTATTGTTGCTGAAATTGCACATATGTGGACTCCGCAAATTGCTCAAGCAGAACTACAAAAATGGCTATCAGCTAATACAACTCAGGTTGATGGGTTAGCAGTTCAGTCATCTGGTGAGTCTGGTGCTCTAAATGCGCTTGAGTCCTCAGGTCGACCAATGGTCCCAATGGCACTTGGTGGCGAGATTGGTGCGTTCTGTTACTGGAGAAATAATCCAGACTTTATTGATAGAGCAATTTATGCATGGCCTCCAGGAGACGATGCTGAATTTGCGATGAATGTTCTTCTAAGAACTATGCAAGGACAAGGATTAAAGATGCAATCTATTCTTGTTCCTCCATACGAAGAGGATGTTGAAACTATTCAATCATTCGTACCAGAAGACTGTGATAGAAATTCAAGTGAATTTAGAACAGTTGGAATTGAGAACTGGGCAAGTGATGATTATCTTGACAACTTCTTTGATAATGGCGAAGCATTACTATAAAGATTAGTTAAGTCAGTTAATTTAACTAATGAGTGAAGAAAATAAAAAAGATAGCGCTCCTGCTGAAGAGCAAGCGCTATCTTCAAAAAAATCTGGTGGCGATATATTTGTTCAAAATGCTAACAAATCTTTTGGGGTTACTAAGGCCTTAAATGGCGTAAACTTCAGTGCAAACTTTGGAGAGATCCATGCAATTGTTGGTGGAAACGGCTGCGGTAAAAGCACTTTAGCTAAAGTAATTTCAGGGGTGCTGCCTCTAGATAAAGGTAAATTATCGATCATGGGTCAGTCGCCCAATTCTCCAATTGAAGCTCAAAAAATTGGAATTTCTACAGTATTCCAAGAGGTTATGATAGCAGAGGAAGCAACTGTTTATGAGAATTTATTTATAGGTTACGATACTCTATTCAGCAAAAAATTAAACCATAGGGAAAAAGTTGAAAAGGCTGCACAAATTATGCTTGAGCTTGCTGGAGAGTTTGTAGATCCCTACACTATTGCAAATCAATTATCTTTAGGTATGAAAGCATGGATCACTATAGGTAGGGCCTTCTTAAGGAAGCCAAAAGTTTTAATTTTAGATGAGTCATCTGCTGCTCTAGACTTTGATTCTACTGAAAGACTTTTTGGGAAGATGCGTGAACTCAGAAATAATGGAGCAGCTATTTTTATCGTTACACATAGAATAGCCGAACTAGTTAGAATTAGTGATCGCGCAACAGTTATGCGTGATGGAAAAGATGTTGGAGTATTAGCTGGCGATGAGATCACAGAAAAAAACTTACTTGCACTAATGACTGGTAATAAGAAAATAGAAACTGCTGCAGAGAATAGATCAACACCTCCCAATTCAAAGAGTGAGGAAATTGTTTTGTCAGCTAAAAAATTAAAAATTTGGGAAAACGAAGGCACAATTGATTTTGATTTACCTAAGGGTGAGATTTTGGGTATTACAGGTTTAGATGGACAAGGGCAGGATAATTTTGTCAAGGCATTAGCAGGTATAGAAGAACCGATTAGTGGTGAGGTAGTTGTTAAACAGTCTGATGAAGAAAAAGAGTTAACAAAAAAAGATTACAAGAAAGTCTTAAGTTTATTAGATGCAAAAAAAAGTGGTATTGCTTATGTTTCTGGCGATAGAAAAAAGGAAGGAATTTTTCCTAACATGAGCATATATGAAAATATGGTGATACCTTTATATAAAGGTGAAAAAGCAAAAACATCAGGTGGTTTTTTAGGATTTATAAAATGGACTGAATTAAATGGAATTTTTGACTGGGAAGTAGAAAGACTCAGCATTAAAACAGGACCAAAAACAAATGCTATTACCTCATTAAGTGGTGGAAACCAGCAAAAAGTTATGATTGCCAGAGCTTTTACAACTACGCCTAAGATTTTAATTCTCAATGATCCAGCTAGAGGTATCGATGTAGGAGCGAAAAGGGATTTGTATAAGCATCTCAGAATTTTTGTAAGTGAGGGTGGGACTGTAATTTTTCTATCTAGTGAACTAGAGGAATTCATCGGGTTATGTCATCGGGTACTAGTTTTTAGAGATGGCCGTATATTTGAAACTTTTGAGAAGGAAGAGATTGAAGCTAATATAATATTAGAAGGAATGTTTGGTCATTCAAAGAAGACTGTCAGTAATAACACTATTTCAAATCCACAGAATAAAACGTCTAGTAAAACTGACTCTTCTTCTGATAAAATTGTAAAAAAAATAGTTGCTGAAGTGCCAAAACCAGAAAATATCAAAGTTATTGATTTTAATAATAAGATCGAAACAAAAGATAAGATAAAAATTAAGTACTTCTAAATGGTTAAGGAATATAGTCAGAAAGATTTAGATAATTTTGAAAAAATAAAATTATCTGAACAAAAAATCTCTCAACCCATCAAAGACAAACCTTATAGGTATGATACTAAATTATTAGATAAAAGTATTACAAAGAAAAAGAAACAGAATTACGATGAAAAGGATAAAAATCAATTTTCTTTAATTGAAAATAGTCTGTCAGTTAGTCAAGGAGACAAGGAGCCAAAATATTTTTTCTCTCAAAGTAATATTGATGACTCATCAGGTTATAGAGTGATGTACCCCCATAATATTAGATATGGCAAATCAAAAGTTAAAAGACCGTCTATCAAAGTTCATATAAATGAAGATGGCAGTTTACCAAAATTAAATTGGGATAATGATACTGATTCAAAATCAGAAATTTTTAAGGGAATGTACGATGAGCCAAAATATTTACCAGGTGGTGACAAGTACCTTCTTGTTGAGTTTGGCAATATTATGAGTTTAGAATTAAATTTTAAAGCTCAAGGTTTAGCAAAAGCAATTGAACAAGCTAATATAAAAGGAATTTACGAAACACTTCCCTGTTTTGCCTCAATGATAGTTCACTATAATTCAGACGAAATAAAATATGGTGATTTAAAAAAGGAACTTAAATCTTTAGTTGGTAACCTTAAGAGTTCTGATGATACTATAGTTAAAAGTAGATTGTTTAAATTTCCGACTGTTTATTTGGATAAATGGACTAAAGAAGCAGTTGAAGACTATACGGCTAAAATTACTTACAAAAAACCTGACCCAGAATTCATAGTAGAACTTAATAATCTTGATAATGTTGATCATTTTGTTCGTGTTCACTCTAGTACGGAATATTGGGTTGCATCTCTTGGTTTTTGGCCTGGCCTACCTTTTACTATGCCCCTTGATCCCAGATGTAAGCTTACAGCGCCAAAATACAATCCACCAAGAACTTGGACGCCAAAAGGAGCCGTAGGAATGGGAGGGTCTTCTACTGCAATTTATCCTGACAAACTTCCAGGTGGTTATCAGATTTTCGGAAGAACACCTGTACCCATTTGGGATTCTGAAAAAAGATTTTCTATATTTAAAGATAGTGTCTGTTTATTTAGACCAGGTGACAGAATTAAATTTGAACCATGTGGTTATGAAGAGTTTGAATCAATAGAAAGAAAAATTATTGATGGAAGTTATCAATATGATGTTATGGAAAATCACAAATTTTCAATTAAAGATTATAAAAATTGGGTTACAAAACTAGATTGGAAAAAGAAATTTTAATATGTTTGAAGTCGTTAAAAAAGGTTTGGAGACTTCCTTGCAAGATTACCCTGGAAGAGTAGGTTTTTTAAATCAAGGGTTCCCGCCTTCAGGACCAATGGATAGTTGGTCATTTCGTTTAGCAAATTTATTAGTAGGAAATAAAGTTGGAGAAGCTGCACTAGAATGCCAGTATACGGGTCCATCTTTAAAATTTGAAAGTGATCATGTGATTTCTATTTGTGGTGGAGATATGCAGCCAAAAATTGATGGGACTGCAGTTCCATTATGGGAAAGCATCTTGGTAAAAAGAGGACAGACTCTAGAATTAAACTTTTGTCTAACAGGTGCAAGAACGTACATAGCTTTTTCCGGTAGTATACAATCTGAATTATGGCTTGGCTCAAAATCTACATTTCATAAGGCCGCTGTGGGCGGTATTGATGGCCGTGCGATTCAAGAAGGACAAAAAATATCTCTTGGGATTTCTAACGGTAAAATTGGAAAAAAAATTAAAGCTGACGTCATCCCTCAAATGTCAAATAATGGTGTATGGGAAATTGAAGTAGTGAGAGGGCCAAATGATGATTGGCTTGATAACAATGGCTACCAAACATTTTTAAATACAAAATGGAAATTGCAAGCAAGAAGCGACCGCACTGGTTTTAGACTAGACGGACCTTTGTTAAGTTTTAACGAGAAGGCTACAAATAAATCACCCGATCATGGGTATGAACCTTCTAACATTATTGATCAAGGATACCCTATTGGAGGAATTAATTTGGCAGGACAAACGCCCATTATTCTTGTCAATGATGGTCCTAGTATGGGAGGATTTATTGTACCTTTCACCGTTCCATCTGCCTCATTTTGGAAATTAGGACAAGCAAAACCAAACGAATATTTTAAATTTAAGGAAATATCTGTTGAGGAAGCTCAAGAAATGAGAAGTTTCCAAACTTCAATATGTTCAGAAGAAAGTATTATATAAGGAGTAAGAATGGGGGCATCAGTTATAACGTCAGTACCGGGTAATATATGGAAAGTTTTAGTTAGCGTTGGAGATACAGTGAGTGAGGGAGACGTATTGTTTATTATGGAAGTAATGAAATCAGAAGTAAATCATAATGCACCAGTTAGCGGAACTGTCACTGAGGTAAATGTACAAAATGATCAGGAAGGTATAAGCCCTGGAACAATCGCTATTGTTATTGAATGATAATGTCTGAAGATTTAATTTTATATAATGGACCAACTTCACCTTTTGGAAGAAAATGTAAAATAGTAACTTTAATTTTAGAAATCCCACATCAAGAAGAAAAAATTAATATTTATAAATCAAGATTCTTAGATGAACATAACCCATTAAGACAAGTGCCAACATTAATAAGTGGAAATAAAGCAATAGTAGATAGTGATAATATATGTCTATATTTAGATTCAATATCAAATAAAAAGTCATTATTTCCTAAAGATAGATACTGGGATTGTATGACAATGATCAGTGTTGCAAATGGAATTATGGATAATGCTGTTCAGAGATTTATTGAGATGTCAGCGATGTCACCCAAAGAACAACGAGTAAAAGCGATAGATAGATTTGAAAAAAAAATATTAAGATCAATTGACTGGATTGAAAAAAAATATGATGAATTTGTAGTTGAGGAAATTACAATGGATCAGATAGCTGTTGCTTGTGCGCTTGATTATACAAGTTTTAGATTTTCTAGTGACTGGAAATTAAAGAATACTAAACTTAAAAATTGGTTAGAACAAATAACCAAAAAAGATTATATGAAAATTACATTACCAGGAGAAAGTTTTAAATATGAATAGATTTTTTAAATTAAAAAAATATAATAATTCTATTAGTCCAATGAAAATTTTAATTTTAATTTTAAGCTATGTTTTTTTATTTTCATCTCAAGTGAGGGCTGAATATGAAATGCATATTCCAAATTGCAC
>TARA_B110001452_G_scaffold184345_1_pt1 | contig 13134 bp, 11 predicted proteins | sample TARA_B110001452 | Tara Oceans TARA_B110001452 (sample SAMEA4396971) | marine metagenome | biome: Polar Biome; feature: [DCM] deep chlorophyll maximum layer (ENVO:01000326); material: water (ENVO:00002006), including particulate matter (ENVO:01000060) such as... | depth 25 m
CGCCTAGGCAGTAATAATAATAAAATGTTTGACCTATGTTTGACATACTGATTTTTTAGTTTGTAACTAACTGGAAATAAACAGGTTAAAAGCAAGGTTTGAATCCACTTGTGGATCATGAAATAAACCCTCCGGCTCCACTAAGTGATTCTCTGAATAAAAATGGCTTTATTTAACAGAAAGAGTAGGGTTTATAGTTGTAAAAATGGTCAAACATTTTTGAAATGATTCTCATTTCGACAGCATTTGGATCTAGACTTACTTTGCTAGGGCTTTAACTATTTGTTAAAAATGATAACCTATTGCAATGGCTAAAGAGTGTGAAGTATGTGACGGTCCCATAGAATCAAAAATGTAAGCGGGCGAGATGTCAACATTTTCGTTTAACTCTATTATATATTCAACTCCAAATCTTTGAACCAATAAATTTTCATTTTTTTCAAATTCATAACCCATTCCAACAAATAACCCAAAATTATAAATTTCATATCCTAAAACAGCTGTACTTAAAAAGGCATTCTTTCTCACTTTACTTAATCCATTCTCTGCCTTTAGAATATAACTCATAAATTCAATTTCATTAGTCCATTTAATCGATAAATTTTTTGAAATAAAATATTGAATTTCAATTCCATCAGTGGGAATTAACTGAGAGGGATTATCCTCTTTTTCATGATAATGATGGCTAGATATGTGTGTTTGACTGAAAGAACCCGCAATTCTAATTTTACCATGGTTTTCATGAGATTCAATTTGATTATTATCTTCTTGATGTTCTTGAGAAAAAGTATAAATTGGGAATATAATTAACACTGCAATTATTATTTTTTTAATTTCAATAAAGTTCATACTTATTATATTTGTGTTTATCTCTCATAAACTTAATTAAATTTTTATTATTTAAGAAAAATGCCAAATAAAAAGTGAAGATTTAAGAAATAATAATTTTTTATAAATGTTTTTAAATTTATCAAAACATAATTTTGATATTTTTGAAATATAAATGATATTTTGTTGAAATAGATCTTAAAATATGTTTACTATTTATACTGCTTCAAATTTCAAGTCTGAGTTAATTAAAATGTTGCCAAGGGTTAATTTTAGTCTAGAATTATTAATTAATCAAGATGACATTTTAAATATTTCAAAGATATTATTTGAAATTCTTGAAAAAGATATTAGCACAATTATTATTATTTCGTCTGAAGATCAAGTTAAACCATTAAGAGTTTATAATTTTATTAATAGACTTATAGATTGTGGAGCAAAAGTATTTTGGAATACTGACGATAAAATATATAGTTACCAAAGTCATTTTTTAATTTTTGATAAAACAAATGTCATAAATAAAATATTTTTTCAGACTGAAGATGATTTTAAAAAACAAGTTTTTTACTTTAACAATATATTTGAAAAAATATTAAAAGATTCAGAAGAAATATTTTTTAATGATGATAAAATCAAGATTGATTTTAATGCTGACAAAACAATAATTAATAAAAACCAAATAGTCAAATTAAATTGGAAAGTTGAAAATGCTGACTATTTCAATATTAGTCCATCTATCAAAAACCCAATGGAGAGTAACTCTATAAAATTACAACTCCAGATTGATACTTTGTTTAAACTTGAGGCTTCAAATTTAAATGAAAATGTTTCAAAATATCTTTACATAAAGGTTGTAAATCATAATGAGCTAAATATTGATATAAAAGTTTTTGACCCAATGGTTAAAGATTTTATTTTTCTTAGACCCTATTTTAATTCAAAAATTGAAAAATATGTCTGTTATTTAGGTCAAAAAGTAGTTATTCAATGTAGGTTTAATCCTCTCATGAAAGTAAAAGAAAAAAAAATTGGTTCATTATTGCCTAATAAAGAATTCTCATTTATTATAAAAGAAAATAAGAATTTTTCATTTAGCTATAGCTATGAAGGGGTTGACAAATTCAAGGATGTTATAATAAATGTACATAGGGACAAAAAAATATTAGATTTAATAAATAAAAATTCTTAATTTTTTTTAATCTTTCTAGTGATTTTCTGAAAAAAGAATAATTTTATAATAATTTAATAAATTATAAATGTTGTTCACGAGTTTGGTATCTAAATTTTTTTTATTTTGCTCTGGTGTTAGCAAGGATATAATAATTCAATGTCCTAAGTATGAAATCATAAAATATTCAACAATTGGAGTTACTATTTTTTTTACTTCAATTTTGGCATTTATCTCCTCTTTCTTTGCTCTTTCTTTAATGTTTGAAAGCCCTATTTTCATAATACTAGGCGCTATTTTTTGGAGTCTGATTATATTTAATTTAGATAGATATATTGTAATTAGTTTAAGACCCTCGCAATCAATAGCAAAAAATTTTATTTTAGCCTTTCCAAGACTTCTAATTGCATTAATTATTTCTGTTGTTATTTCTAAACCCATAGAAATTAAGCTTTTTGAAAAAGAATTAGCCAATTTTTTTTATTCTGAAAAAACTAACAAAATTCAAATTCTTGAAGAAAAAATAAATTTCAAGATATCAAAAACAGAAAAAAACAAAGAAAAAATTAATCTTATATATATAGAAAAAAAAAAGATTGTAGATAAATATAAGGAAGATTACCTGTGTGAAGCCAATGGTAATTGTGGCACGATGTTGCGAGGAAGAGGATTGGAATATGAGTCTAGAAAAAAATGGTGGATTTCCGAGAATAATATTCTAAAGTTAGAATCAAAAAAAAAAGATTCATTAATTAAATTAGAAAATTTAAAAGCAGCCAATTTAAAAAATCAATATCTTACAAATAAAAATAAAATTATAAATCACTCTTATGGTTTTTTTGATAAAACTGAAGCTTTAAAATATGTAAATAGATTTGCTTCAAATTTTATTTTATTAATATTTGTATTGGTTGAAGTTTCACCAGTTTTAACTAAGCTACTTTCAAAAAAAGGTCCATATGATGCTTTAGTTATGAAAAGTGAAATAGAATATGAAACAGATTACTTAAATTCTTTAGATGCAATGGAATCCTTAAAGACAAAAAATAAAATATCAAGACAAGTGGATAAAGAAATTCAGTTAAAAACTGCAGAAATTGATTTGAAAATGAAACAAAATGGTTTTAAAAACATCTCTCGTCAAGAAGCCTTTGAAAGATATGAAGAATTAAAAAGAATTTCATCAAGTGAAGAATAAAAACACATCCATATTACTATTTATTTTTTTTGGTCTTTTAGCTACTAATTATTTTAGTCAAAATATAGATTTGTCAACTGGCATTAAAAACGTTAATAAATTAAATGCAAACTTTTCATCTAATAAAAAAATTGAGATAATTAACTCAAAGACTAAAATCTCTAGATCAATAGTTTCTGAGAAAATAATCAAAAACCAAAGCAACTTATTTAATCCGATCGAATTTATTGATAGTTTGAGAGATCAACTATTGAAAAATAAATCAGTTTTGGTGGATTACTCTAAAATTGATTTTATTAATCAAATTAAATTTTCTGATTTCCAAGATACCATCAAATTAGCGGATATTGCTGTGCTGTCTCCGACTGGCGGGGTTCCTTTAATTTACAATTATGATGTTCTTCAAAACGATAAAATTTTTTATGAAGTTTCAAATAATAGAATATACAAACTTAAATCCTTGGAAATTAAAGAAGGAGAGTCTTCTCGTTTTGTAAAACAAAATTTAAGTAAAAAAGAGTTTATAAAATCTTCGTTTGTTGTGACTTCTGATAACAAACTAAGTATTGCAATTACAAATGATAATTTTATAAAAAATATTGGTTTATTAAAATCTTCAATAAATATTAGATTAAATAAACTATCAAATGTCACTTTAAAAAAAGAAATTATTTATGATACAATCTTCACCAAAAAGAAAGTTGTAGAAACTACTTACGATACTATTTTTAAAATAGAATTTAACAATAAATATAAAATTGTTTCAAAATTAAATTTAAAAGGAAAAAATAAAATAACTCTACCAATAATTATAAATTCAGAAGATAGTTTAATAAGTTGGTCATATTGGATTGGTTTAAATGGTAATGACTCTATTGAAATTATAGACGATATAAATAATCCATTATCTTTATTTTCAGTCAATGAATTAAATAATAAAAAGACAGAAATTAATATTATGGAACAGTTGTCATCTTCAAACAATGATTTAAACATTAGTTTTGAAAATTACACTCTGGATAGACGAAGTTTGAATTTTTCTGATAATTATTCTTTTCATAAAGTTGACAATAATTTCACGAATGATATAAAGAAAAAAGCGATTGTAAAAATCTCAAATACTTCTACATTATATGATTTTAAAATTCATTTTGCAGTTGTTTCTATATCATTAGTCCCTGTGAAAGTTGAAATTGAGAAAGATGTAGGAGAGGTTAAAAAATTCATGAAATTAACACTAACAGGATTTTGAAGCTGGTAAGTAAACATATAAAGTTATTATTATTTTCCTTGCTCATTTTAAACACTTCATGTGATAAAATAAAAAAAGTTGACAAAGTATTGAAAAAATCATTTGGTCAACTTAACAGAGTTCAAAGAAAAAAAAATAATTATTCTAAACGACTAGGCCCAGGTAATAATAATAAATCAGATTCTTTAAAAACAGTTAATAACAATGAATCCAATTCTATTAATCAAAAAAACATGATTAATGATTATGGATACTTGTTTGAAATGATTAATGGTGTTGACCCCGGAAAAGTAGTAGATAATTCCGATATAAATGGTCCTTTAAAAGTTTTTGCTATTTCTGATACTGTAAAATCTATTCCTAAAGAAATTGAGGTTTTTGGTTGGCATCCACATTGGATGAAATCTAAATGGAAAAATTACCCATTTAATCTTTTATCGACCATTGCTTATTTTTCTTATAAAGTTGATCCAGTTTCTGGCAATCCTCAAAATCCTTTAGACTTAATTGGTTGGACAGAGACAGATTTTGTTAAAACAGCAAAGCAAAACAGAACAAAAGCACTTTTAACGGTGTCTCTTCATGGTGAAAATAACTTGATTAATTTCCTTGAATCCGACATATCTATATGGGAAAATCTCTTTTCAAAAGTTTCTTCATATGTTATCGAAAAAGATGCTGATGGTATTGATATAAATTTTGAATCACTTCCGTCGAGTCAGCGTTCAAATTTTTTAAAATTTATTAAGAAATTTAAAGAATATTTAGATATTGAATTCTACAAAAAAAATAAAGGATATTCATTTCTTTCTCTATCGATTCCTTCATCTCAAAATATGGTTAATTATTCTATCAAAAGGCTTTCAGATATGAAAATTAAAAATGGAAGCGATTTAGTAGACTTATTCATTATTATGGGCTATGATTTTCATTCTAAAACTATTCCAGGACCTACTTCACCACTTCAGTCTGATAATAACCAAATAAGTTTATTTAAAACCTTAAAAAGATTTAATTCTTTTGGGGTTAATAAAAGTAAAACTATACTGGCACTTCCTTATTATGGTTTAATGTATAATGTCGAGTCCACTTTTGATTCTCTAACTAATACTCAAGATATATCAGCTTCTTTAGATAAAAAACTTACATATAATGAGATTAATGAATACTTTATTGAGAGTTCTGATTTAAATTATGAAATTGAACTTGATCCAATATCAATGAGCAAAAGTTTAACACTTTTTTTTGAAGATAATAGCATGAAAGAAATCTTTTACGACGATTCTTACACTTTGTCAAAGAAGTTCGATTTTGCTATGACTCAAGGTTTGAAAGGTGTAGGAATTTGGGCTCTTGGTTATGACAATCAAAGAAAAGAACTTTGGAGCTTAATCGATGATTCTTTCACATCTAGTGAAAAATTATATGTTGATCCAATTGGAGAAGTAAATGGCTTTCCAATAAGACTTTCAAAATCATTTATTAAAGACAAAAATATTTATTTTGTCATCATTATTTTTCTAACATTTTCAGTAATAATAGCGGCATTAATTTTGTTAAGTGATTTTAGAATAAGAGAAAAGCTAACTTCAAGTAAAATAAACTCACTTATTTTATTGACAATTTTTTATATATTTTTAATTCCATTAATTATATTTATTAATGAATTATTTTACGCTGGTGGATATGGAATTTATATTAAAAGCGAAGTTAATTTATATATTGCTATGTTCATGGGTGCTTTATTTTTCTATCTTGGATCAAAGATTACATTAAAAAAAGAAGATAAACCTTAATAATCTTATGAAAAAAATATTTTTAAGAGAGGTTTTTTGGTTAATTCTTACTTCAGTTTTATCATTGATAGTATCTTTTTTATTTATGGAATTTGTTGAACTATCTTCTGCTGAAAGAGGGATGAAATCAATAGAAAAAGTCTTTTCAGTTCAACTTTATATTGTTGGTACTATTGTTTCATTTATATGTATTTATATAATTAGAATTATAGTTTATGCAATTAAAACAATATTTAGCTAAACGACTCTATGATTCATAACATTATAACAGCTATTTCATCAAGGGTTAATTCATATATTAAAAATAGGTTACTGATTAATGATGATGTTGTTATAGTCAAAAATTTAGTTGACTTAAAAGGAACTGTAAGCGATGGTGTCCAAAACAAAATTTCTGTATTTTTACTAAGTGTTGAAGAAGATAAAACATCAAAAAACAATTCTGCATCAAGAGTAATAAATAACCCTGTTATAACATTGAATATTAATATAATGTTTGCCGCTTATTTTTCAAATAATTCTTATGTTGAATCTTTAAGATACATTTCTTTAGTTATTGAGTTTTTCCAAAAAAACCCAAATTTCCATTTTTCTGATACACCCGGTCTTCTTCCTTCAAATCCCAAACTTCATGTCGAAATTTATAACCTGAATATGCCAGATACAATGAGGCTTTGGGGCGCAATTGGGACCAAATATCTTCCGTCCTGTGCCTACAGAATTAAACATGTTAAATTTGATAGCGAGCAGTTAAATGTTGATATACCACCAATAATGGGAGAATAATAATGCACAATTTAGACTTAGATGGATTTAAAATCAAAATATGAGTTTGTCTCTAAATTTAAAGAGGTTGTTAGGGTAGAAATTTTTCATGACTATTTTACAGATGGAAATTTAAAATTCTTTGAGATTAAACCAGAATTAGATACTATAAAATTAATGAAGAGTTATGGTCTTTTATTTAAAAAGATAGATAATGGATTTGTTATAATATCAGAAATTAATGATAGGTTTAAAACCTCTTCATTTAACAGCAACATAAATCTTGAATTCAATTTATTTTTCAAGGATGATTATTTTTTAAATTATACTGATTTGCCATTAAGCAATATGGGAACTTTGCTTTTTGAAAATAAATTCAAAAACATATTGCATAAAACTAAATACGTTACTAATAAATGTATCCACAACACTGATAATAAAATAATTGGAAAAATATCATTAGATTTTGATGAATCACATGGTTTCTTTGGAAAAACCTCAAAGGCATTAACTAAAAACCTATCGTATAAAATATTTTTTAAATCTCGTAATATCTTATTAAGATATAATTTAATTACATCGGCTAACAACGTAAAAAGATATTTCATTACAAATGAAGAAGATGATTTTAAGCTTAAGAAATTTGAAAAAAGACAATTAGCATCAAAAAAAACAGTTTATTCTTTTGTTATTGACAATCAATTTCAAACTAAAGAAATATATGACTTTAGATTCTTTTTAAAAAAAGATGATGATTTTTTTAAGTCATTTTTAGTTTCTTTAGCTCACCCAGAAAAGAAAAATATCTCCTTTAATAGTTCTGAAAATTTATTTTACGGAGACGTTTTTGTTAATATGGACTAAAAATGTTAATAACTTTAATAATTTTTTTTGCAGATTTAACGGTTAATTTTGCAATTTTATTGCGATTATTAGTTATACAATTTAGTATGAATTAAAATTTAATCATTTTATAAAAATTCAATAAATAAATTAAATTATGGCAACAAAATTAGCTACACCCGGTGTTTATGTAGAAGAAAAAAGTTCCTTTGGAAATACTGTTGTTTCTGTTCCTACAGCTGTCCCAGCTTTTGTAGGTTATACTGAAAAAGCATTAAGAGAAAATAAAGACTTAATAAACATTCCAACAAGAATAACATCTTTTTCAGAGTATAATCTTTTGTTTGGTGGTCCTGCAGATACTAAATTTGAGATTTCAACCAATGAGGATTCATCTTTCACTCTTAAAATGGTAAAGTCAACTCGGTTTTTGATGTATGATTCTATGAGACTTTTTTTTAATAACGGAGGTTCAGAGTGTTATGTGGTTTCTGTAGGTAATTATTCTTCAGGAGTTTCAGCAAAACGAATTTTAGACACTAAAAATAATGGTGGTATCATAGCTCTTGAAAAGCATCTTGAACCTACAATTTTAGTTGTCCCTGACGTTACATTATTGTCTCAAAATGACTGTTTTGCCGTTCAATCGGGAATGTTAGCACATTGTGGCCAAAAAATGAAAAACAGATTTGCTATTTTAGATATTTATGATGGAACAATCTCAAGAACTTACGGAGATGATGATGTTGTAACAAAATTTAGAGAAGGTATTGGTTCTAATCATTTATCTTGGGGTGCTGCATACTATCCATTTGTAAATACTAATGTTATTTCATCTTCTGAAATTGATTACACAAGAATTAGTAATCCAGAAGCTCTTGTTGAAATATTAAATGTTGAAGTAGAATCTAATTTAGATTCAAATAAAATATCTGAATCAAAGGCAGATGCTATACGGGAAGAAATTGCTAAAATTGCTGACCCCGAGTTTAAAGATTACGAATCATTAAATGCTGTTTTGTCATCTGTTAGTTTAACATACAATTTAATTACTTCAGACATTTTAGAAACTTTAAATGTTATGCCACCTAGTGCAGCAATGGCTGGTGCATATTCTATGGTTGACAACGCTTTTAATGTAGGTAAATCACCTGCTAATATTAGCCTTGGGTCAGTTGTCTCACCATGTCTTAATATCAATTCAGATGATCAGGAAGATATGAATGTTCCATTAAATGGAAAAGCTATAAATGCAATAAGAAGTTTCACCGGTAAAGGAACTTTAGTTTGGGGAGCAAGGACTCTAGATGGAAATTCTCAAGACTGGAGATATATTAGCGTTAGAAGAACTATGACTTTTCTTGAGCAAAGCATTAAATCTTCTGCAGAAGCATTTGTTTTTTCACCAAATAATTCTACAACGTGGTCAACATTAAGAGCTACTGTTAGTAATTTTTTAAATAACCAATGGATTGGTGGTCTTTTAGTTGGATCAAGTCCAGACGAAGCTTTTGAAATTGAGATTGGTTTAGGTACAACCATGACTTCAAATGATATTCTAGATGGTATTTTAAAAATGACAGTTAAAGTAGCGATTGTAAGACCTGCAGAGTTCATCGTACTAACATTTGAACAAAAACAACAAGAATCATAATAATAAATTAAAAATTAAATATTAAACTATGGCAACACCTACAGCAGGAGCCGGAGATGCTCAAGATGAGTACTGGCCCTTACCCAAATTTTATTTTTCAGTTGATATAGGAGATTTTACTGATTTACCTTTTCAAGAAGTTAGTGGACTTGACATTTCCACCGAAGCGGTTGAATACAGACATGGAAACAGTCCAGCATTCTCCGCTATTAAAATGCCTGGAATGTTAAAATTTGCAGATGTAACTTTGAAAAAAGGTGTATTTACTGACGACAATGAATTTTACGAATGGATAAGTTCAATTAGTTTAAATACTTTTGCACGTGTAACAGTCGTAATTAGACTATTAAACGAAAGTGGAGATACTGAGTTTACTTGGCAATTAAATAATGCATTTCCATTACAAGTAACACCTACAGACTTAAATTCTACAGCATCTGAAGCTGCAATTGAAACAATCGTTTTTGCTCACGAAGGCTTAGAAGTAGTCACAGGATAAATCTATTTTAACTAAGGTTTTGAAAGATGTGTCAATTATTTTTTTTCATTCGTTTTGAAAATTAATTTTTGACACTTTTTTTATCTATTTTTCTTATTTAAGTATTTTAACTATTTTTAATCGAGTACATGACTTTATTTTTAAAATGACTTAATTCTTTATCCATAGACAATATTTTATTTTGATCCTCTTTTTTTTGAATCATTACTGTTTCTAAATCATTACTATTTGCGAAATAGTAGTAAATATTATAGTCAGTCAAAATAAATCTCGACTTTGAAATTAAATTTATTACAAAGTTTTTATCATACTTAAAGAATTCTTTTCCAATAATCCTCCTTTTTATTTCATCGTTAAGTGATTCTATAAAATTGTTAATTTCTTCTATACTATTTTCTAGAAAAGTAAATATGATTTTAAAATTATTTTTTTCCTTAACTAAATTGGATAAAATCTCCATTTCTTTTCTATGGACTTCTAAATTTTTTGTTTTTAAAAGAATATAAATAAATCTAATTTGATTTAAATTTTTAAAACCTGAACTATTTAATGTCCAGTTTATATAATTAGTAGTGTGATTGAGTTCAGTTTTATTAATATATTCAAAAGGTTTTGTGCTCAGTTTTATTTTTAAATCATGAACTTTATTCAACTTTTCATTTAAATAAATAGCTTTTTTATAAAATTCACCTTGTAGTTTACTATTTTTTATCCTTGCTTTTACACCTCTTAAAACTAGTAGAGTAAATGTACTTACAAATAAGGAATTGGAAGTGTTAATGACTATTTTGTCAGAATTACTTTTATTTAAAAATATTATTGTTTGTAATAATGTTTTTAGATTAATAATCCTCTTTATTGAAGTAAAACTCTTTTTACTAAAGTATATAGATTCTTTTAAAATAGTATTCCAGTTTATTAAAACAATACTACTATTATTTTTGTTTATCTTATTAATATTCTTAACAAGAACATTTAGTAATAGAAGATCTGAAAAATTTGTATTACGATTCAAAAAAATTATGTATTTCAACTATTTATCTTTTTCTTGATGTAATTGAATGCTTGGTTTAGTTTTAGTCCTGAAAATGTCAAAGTTCCAATACTGCTAGTAGTTATAATAAATGACTTATCTTTTATTGTAAAACTATTTACATCAGAAATAGTACTTTTAATACCAAAGTTTATATCTGTTCTTGAAAGTAAACTTTTTGAATCTTTGTTTAGATCTAAAATACAAAAAGTTCCCTGAGATGAGGATGAAAATATTCTATCAAATTTTTCATCAAAAAACAATGAAATTATTTCAGAATTGTGCGCTAATATTCTTTGGTCATATTTTAAATATCCGTTATCATCATCAAATATATAAATCCACCCATTTAAGGTTGAAAAAACAAATTTATCACTAAAAGATTCAATTTTTGTAACCATATCATTATGAGATAAAACTTTATTTGAGCTTTCAAAAAGTAATGTATTTGTTTTTTTAATAATGTCATATTGAATAATATTACCTTTTTTAGTTAAAACATACAATTTATTTTTCTTGTTATATGTAAGTTGAACTAAATCATCTATTGGCCCAATTAAAATTTCTGACAAAACTTTTGTTTTTAAATTATATTCAATTAACATTTTTTTATAAACTGTATAAATTTTTCCATTTTGGTATTCTAATGATTTTACTTCACTTATCTCTTCCCTTTTCTTTTCTGGAAAAATTTTTGTTTTAATATTTTCACTTATGCTTAGGTACCATATTTCTCCGTTTTTTAAACCAGCGATAACAACATCTGAGTTAATTGGTTTTAATGCTGTAATTTCAGAACCTAATTTAAATGCTGAAAATGTTAAATTTTCTAACTCTTTATTTATTTCATTAGAGTAGAAAATTTCACCAGATTCTCCTGCACAAAAAATTCTATTATCCTTAGAAATTGAAACTATGTTTAAACGATTTTTTTTACTTTTATTTAATCCTTTTAATAAATTCAAGTCCTCGACTTCTATAATATTATTAACTCCATTTATTTTTGAAATAATATTATAACTTAATTTTCTTAATGAATTCTCATGATTTGTTTGTGACGCTAGTGTTAGTTCTTTAGTTGACTTTAAATCATTTTGATGAACTTTTATAAGGCTATCTTTTAATCTTTTTAGGTTTATAAATTTGCTGTAGAGTATCAAGCTTTTATTTGCAAAATTTAAAATTTTATCCTTGTCATTTCTTTTTAACAGTATAGTTTCTTTGGCTAATTCATTAATATCATTATTTAATTTTATTTCTTTTTTTGTAAGAGTTATAAATTTTTGATTAATACTTAATTCTTTTTTTGCTGAATCTATTTCGTATATTTTTCTATTTAAATTTATTTGCTGTTCAGAAATTTTTTGACCATCATCTGCAATTTTTTGATCTCTTTTGTAAAGCATATTCTGCTTTGATTCAATGATATTTTCCTTTGATTCTAATGATTCTAAATCACTTTCTATTTGTAATGTTAAAAATTTTGACTTTTTAATCATTGAATCTTTTTCGTGTTCTAGTATTTGTATTTTTAGTTCTTGATTTTCTAGTTTATTTACTTTTTTTTCAATTACGGTAATTTTATGATGTCTTTCAATTCCCCCAACTAGTACAACAAAAAAAGTTATAATTCCTAATATTAATTTTATTTTTAAACCTCTTTTTTTCTTTAATTCTTTTGCTATTGATATTTCTTTTTTAATCTCAAATTCATTTTTCTTGTTAATTAGATAATCTTTAATTAAGGTGAAATTAAATTCATATTTTTCCGACCATTTTTCGTTAACATTTTTGTTGTTAATAAGTTCAATTCCATGGATCAAGTCTTTTTGGCTTATTTCTTTATTATCTTCAATTCGATTTTGGTATTTTTCAAACTCATTAAAAAGTAAAATTTCTTCTTTAATAAATAAATTAAATCTATTCCATGACATGCATTTAGAATATTTTAAAATTATAATATCGCCGTCATTTATTTTAAATTTATTCTGTGATTTAATTTCGCTTATATTTTTTGTTACGATATCAAAAATCTCACCAAATTCAGTGTTTAACTTTTGAAATAAATTTATGAGCTCATTATCTTCAACTTCACAAT
>TARA_B110001452_G_scaffold100201_3_pt1 | contig 13129 bp, 13 predicted proteins | sample TARA_B110001452 | Tara Oceans TARA_B110001452 (sample SAMEA4396971) | marine metagenome | biome: Polar Biome; feature: [DCM] deep chlorophyll maximum layer (ENVO:01000326); material: water (ENVO:00002006), including particulate matter (ENVO:01000060) such as... | depth 25 m
AACAGATGTCCGAGCAGGTGACCAGAATGCAAGCGTTGGCTGATGATCTCATCATGATTTCAAAGCTTGAAGCCGACGTTCGGCAACCGGTCATTGAAGCGGTCAATGCTCATACCTTGCTGCGCAGTATTCTGACCGAAGCCGAAGCCCTTAGTGGTGGTAACCATACAATCACCTTGGACTGCGACGAGACAATTATTGTGCTGGCCGAACATACAGATATTCGCAGCACCCTGAGCAATATTATTTTCAATGCCGTGCGTCATAATCCCGCCGGAGCGGCCATAGCGATCAGGGCCAGCCAGAACCCAGACTTTACCGATATAGCCATCTCCGACGATGGGATTGGTATAGATCCGATAGAAATTCCGCGTCTTACCGAACGCTTTTACCGCGGGGACAGCAGTCGCAATTCAGCCACTGGCGGCACTGGCTTGGGACTCGCCATCGTCAAGCACAGCCTCAATCGTTACGGTGGCCGTCTGATGATTAATAGCCGGTTGGGTCAGGGCGCTGAATTTATCTGTCGCTTTCCAAAAGACAAATCCACGCCTTAGGTGGCACAGTTAAATCGGTAGTGCAGAAAGTAATCGCCTTCCTGTTTTGGATCTGGCTCGCTCCATTGCCCCTTAACTGACCAGCCCCGCGAACAGTGGTGCGCCATCTGAACATGGAGGCGTTGAATGGCTAGCGTGACCGACTGTTCAAACTTTGCCCCAGGGCGCAATGAATAACTCTGCCTTGCTGCGAAGGCCTTATTGGCGGTATGGTTCATAGATCCGGCTGCGACAATAGGGCGTTCTAACATTCCAGAGGCACGGTCCAGCGTTCCATCCCCATAAAGTTTGCTTGCCTCAGCCTCGGCTGTTTTTTGCTTGCGCTGCATATCGGCTTTTTCTTGCGCATCACATGCGATAATCTTCTCGACAAAGTTGGGCGAGTCCGCATCATCTGTATCAAAGTCGCAGGCACTAAAAGCGCTCGACGAAAATAGCCAGATTATGCTGGCGATACTGAGGAGAGTGCAGGTTGATCTTGAGTTCATGATTACATCCTATGGATAGATTATATAGGCAATTTTAGCATCAGGTTTGCCGTTGCCTAGGTTTATGGCTACTTTTAATAAATGGGCTGATAAGCTTATAAATGGGTCCACTTACTGGAGGTCACAAAATGTACCGAAAGATACTGCAGTTTTGGTTTAGTGACATTAAGTCGTCTCAATGGTGGGTTAAAGATAACGACTTTGACCAGCTGATTATAGATAACTATGCTGCGCTGCATGCCAGCATACATCAGTGCGAACTTTATCATTGGCGTGAAACTCCCCAGGGTCGCCTAGCCGAAATTATTGTGCTCGACCAGTTTTCGCGAAATATGTATCGCGATCAGCCTAAATCCTTCGCCTCCGATCCACTGGCTCTGGCGCTATCTCAGGAGGCTCTTATTACCGAGGCAGATCAAGAGCTAAGCCCCACAGAGAAAAGCTTTTTGTATATGCCTTTTATGCACAGTGAATCTGCAGCTATCCATAAGGTTGCTGTGGCACTCTATGAGGCCAACGGTATCGAGTCTAATTATCAATTTGAATTAAAGCACAAAGAGATTATTGACCGGTTTGGCCGCTACCCTCATCGCAATAAGATTCTTGGTCGCACTTCTACAGCCGCCGAGCTGGAATTTTTAAGTGGCCCGGGCTCAAGCTTCTAAAGCAATTTCTAAGCATAAAAAAGGCGAGCCATAGAGCTCGCCTTTGTCATCACGACTTAAGACTAGAACTTGTGTTCCATACCTAAACCAAATGCTGTGTCTTCGTCATCGGCAGCACCTGTAGATGAGTCTGTGTTGTCAGTATAAAACACATAAACCTTAGTGCCTTTAGCCAGCTTGTAGTCAGCGCCCAGCGACAGGGTTTCTTCTTCGTCGCCATCCGCATCATCTTCGATAGACCCGTACTGTGCTTTTAATATGGTTTTCTCGTCTAGCTGATAGGCCGCACTTACAAAGAAACCCGACTCGTCTTTGGTACCCAGATTATCTTCATTCTGCTGGTACATAACACCGACTTTTAAGGCGTCCATCTTGTACTGAGCAACCAACCGTATCAGGTCCTGACTATCGACATCCTGATCCCCAGCGATCGCCACATAAAGGTTATTCATAGTATAGCTTACCGAGTAAGACATCCCGTCAGTGAGGCCCGTGTCATCCTTGCCATCGCCATCCACATCTGCGCCCTCGCCAGGAATCATGGCAACCGTCGTGGAGAAGCCGTTCATCGTGGGTGAGGTGTACGCCACGATATTGGAGACTCGGTTCTCGCCTTCAAAGGTGCTTTTAATATCGCCTTCTAGATCGTTAAAAAGATCGATCTTATTCTGTGCCAGCTTAGTGGGAGTGTCGTGCTTGCCAGCCCAGACTGTGCCGAAACTACCCTTAATACCACCCATGATATTGCGCTGAGTAAAGGTCTGCCCTTTGCAGTCGCCATCGTCCACGCACATCTCAAATTCGGCTTTGTAAACCGCATAAAGACCGTCCGCAATCTCCGTCTTACCCTTAACGCCCAATCGTGAAGCATTGCTGTTGAGCTTATAGGTATCGTCACTACCGGTGTCTGCATTGACGATAGAGACATTGATTTTGCCGTAAATATCGCCGTCAATGGGTCCAGCAGCAAAACCCTGCGAGGCAAAGCCGAGAGTTGATGCGATAGCTACTGAAAGAATCAATTTGTTCATACGTAAATCCCCAAAAATGTCAGTGGTCGGGCTTATGCCCCAATTTTTTGGGCTCTAAGGAGAGAGCCACGGGATCAATATAAGTGGGTATTGTGACAGTAATATGACAAGTCAGGGCAAAAATTTACCATTGCCCATGTCGCCAAAAGGCCCTTTAAACTCACCATCATTTAAAATGTATACCGTTGTCATATTTCTGTCACACAACTCCAATACAGTGCTCTGACAGCGACAATTTAGTCGTAATTAATGGCACCATAATGTGCTTAAAATTTGGAGGTGATAATGACTCAGCGTACATTGATTCCAACCCTACTGCTAACACTAGCCTCAGTGACGGCGACCTCTTCGGCACTGGCCCGAGAAGGTATTGAAGTTGTAGGCTCTTCAACGGTTTATCCTTTTTCCACTGTGGTTGCCGAGCGCTATGGCCGCGCCACGGGCAAAGCCACCCCAAAGATCGAAGCAACCGGTTCTGGTGGAGGCCTGAAACTGTTTTGTTCGGGTGTTGGCAGCAACTACCCTGACATCACTAACTCCTCGCGGCGTATAAAAGCCTCAGAATTTAAGCTCTGCCAGTCTAATGGGGTTCGAGAGATCATCGAAGTCCAGATTGGTTCTGACGGTATCGTTATCGCCAACTCAGTCCAAGCGCCAGCAATGCAGCTAAGTCGCAAAGACATCTTTCTGGCACTAGCCGCGCAGGTACCTGGCGCCACTGAAGGCGAGCTGATCAAAAACCCCTACAACACCTGGAATCAGGTAAACCCAGCACTGCCAAACAGCGCTATTGAAGTGTTGGGCCCGCCACCAACGTCTGGTACAAGAGACGCATTTGTAGAGCTAGGCATGGAGGGCGGCTGTAAGGCTATTGCATGGATCAAGGCCATGAAAAAGACGGATAAGAGGGCATATAAAGCAGTCTGTCATACCATCCGTGAAGATGGCCGCTATATCGAGGCCGGCGAGAACGACAACCTCATAGTGCAGAAGCTTGAAGCCAATCCAGCAGCGCTGGGCGTATTTGGCTTTAGCTTCCTTGATCAGAATGCCGACAAGGTACAGGGCGCACAGATCGAATCTGTTGAGCCGACCTTTGACTCAATCGCTAACAAGTCCTACCCAATCTCGCGACCGCTATTCTTTTATGTCAAAAAGGCCCATGTCGGTGTTATTCCGGGTATTCAGGGATACCTCAATGAATTCACCAGCGAAAAAGCCTGGGGTGAAGAGGGCTACCTAGCCGAAAAGGGCATGATTCCGCTGCCCGCCGACACGCGCGCAGCCATGGCCGCTAGCACCAGAGGATTAGTGCCAATGACGGGCAATGAAGCATTGAAATAAACCTCTTTTATAGTCAAAGTACAGCCCGATTCATCGAATCGGGCTGTCCGGTTATTTAAGCTTTACTCCAGAGCATTTTTGAGGATACTGCCTGCCCTATGCAAGCGACAAACATATTAATATTGATACTTGGACTAGGGGCGTTGGCGTTCTTTTTAGGTCGTAGCCGCTCGTTGGCTCTGGCCAAACCGCTCGGTGGTATTCGCAAGCTCCATTCACTGCCGTCGTATTATGGGATGCATGCGGCTATCTGGTGTGCCTTACCGTCGCTGTTCTTGCTAGCGCTGTGGATGATCTTCGATGACCCGCTAATCAATAGTATTGTCGTCCAGTCCGTTGCGCCCGAAATCGTCCCTGTCGACACGGCCAGTTATAACCTACTCCTTAACAAAGTCGCCAACCTGGCTGACGGCATATTGCCGCGCAAAGGACAGAGCGCCGCACTAATTGCAGCCGCGGACCACATGGCGTCGTTGCGCGTCGTCTCGCGTTGGTCTTTGACCGCGCTGCTGACCACCCTCTCGGGGCTCGGATTACTGTGGGGCTGGTCGCGCATTTCCGCGTCTTTTCGCGCGCGCCCGATTGTTGAAAAGGTGGTGCAAAACCTGTTGCTCGCCTGCGCCTGCCTGGCAATTTTTACCACTCTAGGCATTGTGCTGTCAGTTTTATTTGAATCCATTCAGTTCTTTCGCTCGGTACCCATTTTTGAATTTGTCTTTGGATTAGAGTGGAGCCCACAAACCGCCATCCGTGAAGATCAAGTCGGCTCGTCCGGCAGCTTTGGCGCAGTGCCGTTATTTGTCGGCACATTGTTGGTCTCTGCGGTGGCTATGGTGGTGGCCGTCCCTGTGGGCCTAATGTCAGCAATATATCTGGCTGAATACGCTAGTAAATCGGTGCGAACCTACGTCAAACCTGCGCTAGAAATTCTCGCCGGAATTCCCACCGTGGTCTATGGCTTTTTTGCCGCCTTAACCGTGGCGCCGTTTTTACGAGACCTTGGCGCCAGTTTTGGTTTGTCGGTATCCTCAGAGAGCGCTCTAGCTGCTGGCGGTGTTATGGGGGTGATGATAATTCCGTTTATCTCCTCCCTCGCTGACGATGTGATTACCGCCGTGCCACAGTCGATGCGCGATGGTTCACTGGCCATGGGTGCGACCAAGTCAGAAACCGTCCGCCGGGTGATTATCCCCGCAGCGCTGCCGGGCATTGTGGGTGGTGTGATGTTGGCCATTTCCCGCGCCATTGGCGAAACCATGATTGTAGTAATGGCTGCGGGTATGGCGGCAAAGCTGACCGCCAATCCATTGGAGTCCGTGACTACGGTAACGGTGCAAATTGTCACCCTGTTAACCGGAGATCAAGAGTTTGACAGTCCAAAAACACTAGCAGCCTTTGCTTTGGGGTTAATGCTTTTTACCGTCACGCTGTTATTAAACGTTTTTGCCTTACATATCGTTAAGAAATACCGAGAACAGTATGACTGAGCCCCTCAACCATTTAGATAAAATAAAAAAATCGCTGAGCCGACGCAATCGAGCTGAGAAGCGCTTTCGCTGGTACGGTCGTCTCGCCGTTTTTATCGGCTTATCGGCTGTGGCGGTGCTATTTACCGACATCATCAGCAAGGGCCACGGCGCATTCCGCATCACCTATGTCGAGTTACAGGTTACCTATGATCAGGAATTGATCGGCGTTGAAAATCTGACCGACCCCAGTCAGCTAGCGAATGGCGATTGGAGCGCCCTAGCGAAAGAGGCACTGCGGAACGAATTCGATACAGTGTCTAGTCGTCGTGATAAGCGCAAACTTTATGGTCTTATTAGCAGCGGCGCTGGATTCGACCTAAAGGATCGTCTGCTGGCCAACCCCTTGCTGTTGGGCGAAACCGAAAAAGTGTGGATCCTGGCCGACGATGATACCGACACCTACTACAAGTCCTGGTTGGACGGTGAGCCCTATGCCGCCAGAATGTCAGACAAGCAAATCCAATGGATCGAAGAACTCCATCAACAGGATAAAATTAGACTGCAATTTAACAGCAATTTATTTACCCGTGGTGATTCCCGCGAGCCTGAACAAGCGGGTATTCGCGGGGCTGTCATGGGATCCCTGCTCACCTTAATCCTGACCCTGTTGCTGTCATTTCCCATTGGTGTATCAGCGGCAATTTATCTAGAAGAGTTTGCCCCGCGCAATCGCTGGACAGATTTTATTGAAGTGAACATTAATAACCTGGCTGCAGTGCCATCAATTATTTTTGGTCTGCTGGGCCTCGCGATTTTTATTAACTTTTTTCATGTGCCCCGATCAGTACCTATAGTGGGTGGTTTGGTATTAACCCTGATGACCTTACCGACCATTATTATTACCAGCCGTGCGGCGATTAAATCAGTGCCACCCTCTATCCGTGAAGCGGCCATGGGCATGGGCGCCTCAAAATATCAGGTGGTGCTACACCATGTCTTGCCGCTGGCGCTACCAGGTATGTTAACCGGTGCTATTATTGGTATGGCTCAGGCATTGGGCGAGTCAGCGCCCCTGTTGATGATTGGCATGGTGGCCTTTATCGTGGATATTCCCAGCGGATTTAGCGACCCTGCGACAGTGTTACCGGTGCAAATTTTTCTCTGGGCCGACAGCCCAGAGCGCGCCTTTATTGAAAAGACCTCGGCGGCGATTATGGTTTTGCTGAGCTTTCTGATTGTTATGAACACAGTTGCCGTATGGCTGCGAAAGCGCCTCGAACGGCGCTGGTAAAAAGGAATAACTATGACCCAAGCTCCATCAGTTAATAAAAACAAACCGGGTAAACAGGCTGCCGCCAAGACGCTTGACGGTCTTAGCGAATTAGACCATCAGAGCACTGTAGGCAAGTGCTTTTCTGACAATGCCAAGATGACCGTGCGCAATGTCAACGTGTTCTATGACGACAAGCAGGCTATCCACGACGTCAGTGTCGATATCCCCAAGAACGAAGTGATCGCCATGATCGGTCCGTCGGGTTGCGGCAAGTCGACCTTTCTGCGGTCATTGAACCGCATGAACGACACGGTTGATATCTGTCGGGTTGAAGGACAAATTTGTATGGACGGCGAAGATCTTTACGCACCCAAATTGGATGTAGTAGAACTGCGCGCCAGAGTCGGCATGGTATTTCAAAAGCCCAATCCGTTCCCCAAGTCGATTTACGAAAATGTGGCCTATGGTCCCAAGATTCATGGATTGGCTGACACCCGAGTGGACCTTGACGAGATTGTAGAAAACAGTCTGCGCAAAGCTAGCCTCTGGGAAGAAGTGAAAGACCGGTTACATCAGGCCGGTACCGGATTATCCGGTGGCCAGCAGCAACGACTCTGTATCGCCCGAGCCATTGCAGTGAGTCCAGAGGTGATTTTGATGGACGAACCCTGCTCAGCATTGGACCCTATTGCCACAGCCAAAATTGAGGAGTTAATTGAAGAGTTGAGTCAAAATTTTACCATCGCGATTGTCACCCACTCAATGCAGCAAGCTGCGCGGGTTTCGCATCGCACGGCCTACTTTCATCTTGGGCGGCTCATAGAAGTTAATCCAACCGAGCAGGTATTTACCCTGCCAGAGCATCAGCTTACTGAAGCTTATATTACCGGCCGTTTCGGTTAATAGGGAGAACATTATGTCAAAAATCTCATTTGAAAATCACATCATGAAACAGTTTGACGAAGAACTGGAAGAAATTCGCACTCGATTAATGGCCATGGGCGGCAAGGTTGAGCAGCAGTTACAAAACGCAATACGTGCTGTCACCGAAGCCGACAGTGCACTGGCGGAGTCAGTGATAAAAGAAGAAAAATTTGTCGATGAAATGGAGGTCGATATTGATGAAGCCTGTATTTTAATTATTGCCCGTCGCCAGCCTGCCGCCAGTGACCTGCGTCTGGTTATGATGGTCACCAAAGCGGTCAACGACTTGGAGCGCATCGGCGACGAAGCAAAAAAAATTGCTAACCATGCAATTATGTTGGCAGGCGAGAGCACAACGTCTCAGGGCTATACCGAGGTACGACATATGGGCGCCTCTGTCGTCAGCATGTTGAACAACGCCTTGGATGCCTTTGCACGATTTGATGTCGACGCGGCTATGCGCACGATCGACGAAGACAAAAAGATTGACCTTGATTACACCACCGCATTGCGCGAACTAGCCACCTATATGATGGAAGACCCGCGCAGCATCGGCCGCGTGATCAATATTCTGTGGGTGGTTCGCTCGCTGGAACGTATTGGCGATCATTCCAAAAACCTGTGTGAGCAGATAGTGTTTGTGGTGAAGGGCAAGGATATTCGACACCAGTAGGCGAGGGTCGTCAACGCGAAAAAAAAGGAGGCGACTGCCTCCTTTTTTACTGTTTACTTAACGACGACTACGCCTTGGCACTCGGGCGAGATTTGACCTCGTCATACCAGCGCTGCAGATCGGTGTGGTCTTCAGGGATAAACTTTTTAACCCATCGGGCAAAGTCGATAGTGATAAAGCCTGTAATGTCCGCCACCGAAAAATAGTCGCCTACAACAAATTGACTGTTGGCAAAATGGCTGTTCAGATCATGCATTAAATTATCCAGTCTGAGTAAGCCGCGCGCCGTCAATGCAGGAATCTGCTCATAGTCGTGCGGGCCTGGCATGGCACGATTTTTAAAGCCCGGCGTCGTATTCCTAAAAGCCTCAGCGACGGCCATCAATCCATTAGAACTCAGCTGATGGTCTGCAGACTCAACCAGTGCTCGCTCTATAGGCGTGCGGCCAAACAATGGATGCTCCGGGTGGAGTTCCTCAAGATAACGACAGATCGCATTAATCTGCGTAATACAGGTGCCGTCATCCAGTTCGAGCAATGGCACCTCTGACAGAGGATTGAGCTTTTTGTATTCAGCAGAAAACTGCTCGCCGGTGCTGAGATCAACCTGTCGAGTTTCAATTTGAATACCCTTTTCGGCCATAAACATTCTGACTCGACGAGGGCTGGGTGCTGTAGTGCAATCGTGAAGTATCATCGTAAAGATCCTCTATTTACCCGATTTTTTGGGTGGTTTGATTAGCGTTAGACGTTGTTCAATAGCTACCTTAATGCCCGTTACATCCAATCCCGTAACGGCCAACTGTTCCTCGTGCTTACCATGATCGACAAACAGATCTGGCAGACCTAAATGCAGCACTGGCATCAAAATACCCTGCGCCGCCAAAAACTCACTGACAGCGGATCCTGCGCCGCCAGCGATACTATTTTCTTCCAGTGTGACCAACAGAGTATGGCGGCTGGCAAGGTCACGAATTAACGCTTCATCAATAGGTTTTACAAAGCGCATGTCAGCGACGGTAGCGTTGAGCTGCTCAGCAGCCTCAAGGCCATTGGCCAACAGTGTACCAAAGTTTAAAATCGCGACCTGAGCGCCTTCGCGCCGAATAACCCCTTTACCCAGTGGCAGGGCGCTCATGCGCTTTTTGATCGTCGCACCGGGCCCAGTGCCTCTGGGGTAGCGCACCGCTGCCGGGCCTTGATGCATAAAGCCGGTGTACAGCAGCTGCCGAGTTTCATTTTCGTCAGAGGGCGCCATCAAAACCATATTAGGGATGCAGCGCAGATAGCTAATATCGTAGGCTCCAGCGTGGGTGGCACCATCTTCACCAACCAGACCGGCACGGTCCAGAGCAAACAGGACATCCAGATTTTGAATCGCCACATCGTGAATCAGCTGGTCGTAGGCGCGCTGTAAAAACGTCGAGTAAATCGCCACAACCGGCTTAGATCCCTCGCAGGCCATACCGGCAGCAACCGTCACCGCATGCTGCTCAGCGATCGCCACGTCTTCAAAGCGATCGGGAAACCGCTCGGCAAAGGTGTTCATACCAGAGCCATCACACATGGCTGGCGTAATACCAATCAGGCGTTGATCTTTGGCTGCCATGTCGCAAAGCCAGTCGCCAAATACCTGTTGGTATTTTGGTCTCACCGCGGCTCGCGCCCTGACCGGCTTGTCCATGGCAGTCGGCAAGTCGGGTTTGGGTTCAATTTTGTTCAGGGCATGGTAGCCAACTGGATCGGACTCGGCGGGGCCAAAGCCCTTGCCCTTGTGGGTAATCACATGCAGCAGCACAGGCCCTTTGATGATCTTCAGCTTGCCCAGCGTACTGACCAACAGGGGTAGGTCATGGCCGTCAATGGGGCCAACATAATAAAAGCCCAACTCTTCAAAGATGGTGACAGGGGACACCATGCTTTTCATATATTCTTCGGTGCGTCGAACAAAGTGGGTAGCCTGAGGCATAGAGCTCAGAACCTTCTTGCCACCCTCACGGATCTGGGTATAAAACTTACTGGCCCAGAGCTTTGAGAAATAGGTAGAGAGGCCACCGATATTATGGCCGATCGACATCTGATTATCGTTCAGCACAACCAGCAGATTTTGGTCCACATGAGAAGCGTGGTTAATAGCCTCAAAAGCCATGCCCGCAGTCATGGCGCCATCGCCCATAATCGCCACGGTTTTACGTTCATCGCCAAGCTGCGCAGACGCCATGGCCATGCCCAGTGCCGCGCTAATAGAGGTGCTGGAATGGCCCACGCCAAAGGTATCAAAGTCGCTTTCGGAGCGCTTGGGGAATCCAGACAGGCCGTCTTTGTAACGCATGGTCAACATCTGCTCTCGTCGACCGGTGAGAATTTTGTGCGGGTAGGTCTGATGGCCCACGTCCCAGACCAAACGATCGTCTGGCGTATTAAACACCGTGTGCAGGGCAATAGTGAGTTCGGTAACCCCTAGCCCAGCGCCAAAGTGGCCACCGGTTTTACCCACCGAGTAGAGTAGAAAAGCGCGCAGCTCGTCAGCCACCACCAGCAGTTCATCGACGCTTAATTTACGCAGGTCTGCAGGCGCATTAATGCGGTCCAGCAGCGGTGTCTCTGGTCGGTGGTGAGGAATATCGGTAAAGGTTTTTGGCATCAGTTTTTCAGTCTGTTCACGAGAGGGGATATTACACCAAATAGGCGCGTTAATAAGCCCGATTAACAATAAAGCTGGCGATAGATCGAAGAGATCCAGCGCGCTCGCCGAAGGGTTCAAGACAGGCCATGCTGTGCTGATAGAGATCGGCTGCCTGACTACGTGCCGCCTCAACCCCTAAAATAGAGGTATAGGTCGATTTACCATTGCTGCGGTCAGAGCCCTGCTGTTTACCCAGCTGCTCGGTCGAACTCTCCACATCTAAAATGTCATCTTGAATTTGAAAGGCTAAGCCAATTGCCTGGGCAAATTCTTTCAGAGCGGCCAGCTGCTCTGGGTCAGCCTGATGAGTGGCCAGTGCACCCATCAAAATACTGGCCTCAATCAGCGCACCGGTTTTAAGGGCATGCATCTGTTTAAGCTGCTCTAGCTCAAGCAGATTACCGGTGGCGGCCAAATCAATCGCCTGGCCAGTGACCATACCGTTGCAGCCACCGTAATTAGCCAGCATTGCAACCAGTTTCAGCGACACCTCAGCGGGAAGATCAGTCAGCTGAGTCAGCTGTTCAAAGGCTAGGCATTGCAGGGCATCGCCGGCTAAAATAGCGGTAGCCTCATCAAATTGAATGTGGCAGGTTGGCTTACCACGGCGCAAGTCATCGTCGTCCATGGCCGGCAGGTCATCGTGAATCAGCGAATAGGCATGCACCATCTCCAACGCAGCGGCAACCTTGGCTGTATTGCGGTCGCTGTCGGCAATCGCCTCAGCGGCGGCAAAACACAGGGCCGGACGAATACGCTTGCCGCCGTTAAACACCGAATAGCGCATCGCCGCAAACAGTTGCTCAGCAGGGCCGACTGGGGACGGCAGAATAGACTCGAGCTGAGCATCCACCAACGCCGCACATTGAATAAGGTAGTCTTTCATCAACAGTGGCTACGCATCGCCATCAAAAGGCTGACTGACAAGGTCATCACCCTGGCGCATTAACACCTCGACCTTTTGCTCAGCCTGCTTTAGCGCCTGCTGGCAGTCGCGAGCAACTTTGATGCCCTGCTCAAATGACTTTAGCGAGTCCTCCAAACTGAGGTCGCCACTTTCAAGGGATTCCACTAGACCCTCTAGGGTTTCTAGCTGCTTCTCAAAATCCATAGCTTTTATTTCTTTAGTCACGCGCTTTTACCTGTTCTGATATTATTGAGCGGTCGACGCCACAGCGCCACCCTAACCAACCGCACAGGGTGGGTCAATGAAGATTATACCTTGCCTAGGCCGCAGACCATAAAGGGTTATACTCTGTCCCAAGCTAACCGGTTTAAAGGTTTGATATTTAAGGAGTACTGTTTACTGAATATGAAAATTTTAAGGCTAAATGTTGCAGGCCAGCCCATCGAATGGCTCAACTGGGAACAGGCGGTTTGTTTACATGCCCGCGACCTAGTGGTCTGGAGCCTAGGAGCCACTGCTAGGGCGGTTCATGGTGGAACCCAACGCAAGACAGGATTGCGCTCGGTGGTTGATTTGCCCAGTATCATTGCCTGTGGCGGTGAGCGAATCGCCCGGCCACGCACCAACTACCCTCTCAATAATCCCGCGCTGTTTGCCCGCGACGGCTTTTTATGTCTCTACTGTGGGCGTGATTTTCCCCACCAACAGCTTACTCGCGACCATATTCAGCCTACCTCACGCGGTGGCACCGACAGATGGGAAAATGTAGTAGCGGCCTGCCGGCGCTGCAACCAGCACAAAGCAGACCAGACACCAGAAGAGGCCAACATGCAGCTAGTCGCGCTGCCTTATCAACCGAACAACGCCGAGTACCTAGCACTGATTAACAGCCGCCGAATACTGGGCGATCAGATGGACTTTTTGCGCACCCAGTTCTCCAAAAACAGCCGCTTTCTCTAGCGACAGAGCCCTCGGCCAATAAAGAGCCCTCAGCCAGCAAAGAGCCCTCAGCCAATAAAGAGCCCTCAGGGTATAAAGAGCCCGCAGCGAATCAGGAGCCCTCAGCGAATCAGGAGCCCGCAGCTAATCAGAGCCCTCAGCTAATCAGAGCC
>TARA_B110001452_G_scaffold255616_1_pt1 | contig 13120 bp, 8 predicted proteins | sample TARA_B110001452 | Tara Oceans TARA_B110001452 (sample SAMEA4396971) | marine metagenome | biome: Polar Biome; feature: [DCM] deep chlorophyll maximum layer (ENVO:01000326); material: water (ENVO:00002006), including particulate matter (ENVO:01000060) such as... | depth 25 m
GTAGAAGTAGGGGTAAAAGTTTTTAAATTTACGACATCTTCCAAGTATTATTACATTTAATACAATTTACAAAAATTGTAGTTGGTTCATCCGCGCTACGTGTTTGTAAAGAATAAGTCTTACATTCATTATTTTTACATTTAGAACACGTAAACTGAGTAGTTGTAAATTCTGCTGTTTTATCAATAACAATTTTATCATTTTTATTTTGTTCTTCTACAATATCTTTCCAATGTTCTTTATATAATTCCCAAGGCTTATTGTATATTAATTCATATGGCGTAATTTTTTTTTTTTTAATATCTGATACTATTTTTTTATTATATACTGTAGATTTAGGATTAATAATTTCAAATATATATTTTAATTTCAACATATAAGACAGTTTTAATTGATTGGAATATTCATATATATGCTGTTCTATTGTATCTGAAAATTTGTTTCCTAAAAATTCTGTTATAATTTCTTTACATAAATGCCTTTCTTTCTCCATTATATTAATTATATTATTATATTATTATATTTATAAATCAATTTATAAATTATTTTTTAATTGTTGAAAAAATTAAATGCAACTAAAATAAAAATAATATATCAATTATTTTATTATTTTTTTATTTTTTATTATTTTATTTTATTTTATTTATTATTTTTTTAATGAATCATGTGTTTTTTTTATACAAATTGTACAAGCCCCTAACCAAGCATCTTTATCTATATTTTTTAAATATAATTCGGCACGACAACATGGACAACTTTGACCACATTGACCGCCTAAATTACAATAATGAATGTGTTTATTCCAACCATTTATGTGAGACTGTGATTGTGGCATATTAGTAGTAGACTATTATAATGGATAACATAGAAGAATCAATTTAAAAAAAATATAATTCGGAAACAATAATAATGAATAAAATTGATTTAAAAATAAATAAACATTAAAATATAAAATGAATATAACTTATAAAACCGTTATTATTGATGAAAATGACGAAGAATTAAAAAAAAAATATGCTAATCATAATGTGAATTATATGAAAGATGTTGGCGTGGATTTATTTATGCCTAAAAAAATTATAGTACCTAGTAAAGCAAAAGGTTTTAAAGTTGGAACAGGAATAAAAAGTACGTGTATTAAAGGTAATGAACGTTCAAGTTATATGATTTTTCCACGTAGTAGTATGGGTGGAAAAACTCCATTACGATTATCTAATAGTATTGGATTAGTAGACCCTGATTATACAGGTGAATTACTTTTACTTTTAGATAATGTAAGTGAAGAAGAATATGAAATTAATAGAATGGACCGTTTAGTTCAGTTAGTAGGACCTTGTCATGAACAACCAAACGTAAAAATTGTATCAGAATTAGAAATAACCGAAAGAGGTGAAAAAGGAATAGGTAGTTCAGGAAGATAGACTTAGCAATTTATTAAAAAAAAATATATATACATATACATATATATATATATATATATGTATAGAAAAGAAGAAAAACAGCAAAATGGGGGTATGAAAACAGAATATGTGATATTAGTGGTAATGAGTCCATTTTTATTATTAATAGCATATCATATAATATATTTGATATATTTAATGATAACAGGAACATCTATTAGTTGGAATATTGATATTAAAAGAGAAATTAATAAAGGTAGAGACAGTGATTCGGGTATAATAAATTTTTTTCTAATATCATATAATATTTTATATAATATATTAATTAAACCATATATTGTATATTAATAAATAATTTTATAGATATTTTATTTTTTTTTTGTTATTTTTTGTTTGTTATTTTTTGTTTGTTATTTTTTGTTTGTTATTTTTTGTTTGTTATTTTTTATTAAAAATAAGTATAAAGTACAAATATAAAAATCAGTTCATTTTTTGAATAGTAGTATTTAGATTATCCATTTGAATAGATTTTAATAAAAACTCTTCATTAGAATTATAATCAATATATTTACCAACTGAATTTTTTTCTAAATTAATTTTAATTTTATATAAATCCATATAAAGTATTTTATATTTTGAAACATTATCTGCTAACATAAATTTATTGTTATCAATACAAAACTGAATACTATTATCTAAATTTTTTACAAATTTAGAATGTTTATAATTAAATAAATCAAGGGTATTTTGTGAAATCTCTTTTTTTGTTAATTTAATTATTTTATTATTAATTTCTATTGTTGGCTCAGACAATTTGTCTTTGATAATTTCTTCAACACTGGTTGTTGTAGATTTAAAGAAAATTATAATACTAATAATAAAAATAATAATAAAAATAAATATTGCAAAAAATTTAAATAATAATTCCATTTATATATATATATGATATATTTTATATAAAAAATAATATATATTATTAATAATGTATAATATTGAAAATACTAAAAATAAATATTATGAAAAAAAAACATTAATTACAATTAATAGTATTGATCGTATAAAACAACATAAATTAATCACTTCCATTAATCCTAATAGAGTAGAACAAAATGGTTTTAAAATAATAGATTATAATACAATTCTGGTAAATCATAATCATAATTATGAAATTACTGATACAACAGAAGTTATATTTAAAAATATACTTGGTGTTTACAATGCAAACTTAAATAAAAATACTATTGGTGGAATTCCAGTAGAATATTTAAATTATAATGAATCTACTGGAAAACCAATATTTAATATAGAGTTTATTTTTAACTATGAAAATAATGAGAAAATAAGTAATTCATATAAAATACATATTCCAATGAATATAAATAAAAATTTAATAATATTAAATACAGAAGGAGGGGGTTCTAATATACAAGTAGAAAAAATAAATCAGTTTATAAGAGGTTATGAAGATTCTAGTTCATATAAAATAATGTTACCTCGTAGATTTAATAATATAAAAAATGTAAAATTAATAAATTTGGAAATGTCAAATGCACAATATGCTATTCGAGACTTAATTAGTAAGAAATATAATATTAACGACGATTATATGAGTAATAATAATTTTATTCATTGGATAAATAAGGATAATGAAACAAATATAGGTAGTAATTTTTTAATTAATAATGAGAAATTATTAGCATTAGTAAATAATAATGTAAATAATGTTTCTACAAAATGGGAAAAAAATGAGACATCCGAAGAAATATTATATGAATATTTATCGACAGAATATTTAAATAAGATAAATAGTAATTTTGATGATTTACAGAGAAAATTTATTGATTTATTATATTTATTAAAAAATAAAATTGAAAACCCATTAAACAATACTACCATTACACAAACAATGGTAAATGTTATGATAAAACATTTAGATAGTTATTTATTAAAATTTTCAAATAGTGGAATAAATTATAAACTTTTTTTAAGAGACCGTTTAAACAACCCATTTGCGGCAATGTCAGCGGAAGCAAGAACCATAGCACTGGACTCAATGACATCTGATGAGAGGGTGGAAGCGTTGGCCGCTGAAGCTGAACCAGATACAGATACAATAGTTGATATAAATTATTTTATAAATGATTTTAATACAAAAGAAAAATTAATAAATTTTATTCATAATTTTACAGATTATAATTCAACGATAAATACATATAATAGTGATTTAACTATTAATTTTGATGAAACATATACTTTTGAAACAATAATACCTATTAATTATCCGGCAACAGGATTAAATATATATAATTATTTAAGAAATATAACTGAATATTATATAACTGAAGAACTTGAAAATTCTAAATTATATTTTAATTTTTTAAATAATACAGATACTCAATTAGAATATTATTATATAAAATATTTATTTATACAAAATATTGAATTATTAATAAAAGAGGTAGTTCAATATAATTATAATAATCTAAATAAAAATAAAAAATTAGAAATATATAAAAATGAATTTATGAATTATTTAATAGAACTAAATAAAAATATTAAAATACCATTAAATGAAACTCAAAAAAATATAATTGAATATAATTATTTAATATCTTTTACTTTACAAAATATTCCTAATAACACATATAATCTATATTTTTATAAAAAACCAGTAAATACAACTAATGTAATAAATTTTAGTATATCAGATTTTAATAATATAACTACTTTTATTAATTTTATAAAACAATTAAAATTATCAAATAGTACATTTACTTTAATTCCCACATATACTAATAATATATATGAATTACCAAATACAGTATATGACTTAGATAATACGACTACAAATACTACAAATATTAATATATCATTGTATAGAAATATTCAATATATTTTTAAAATTTCTAATACAGATTTAAAAGATAAAATAATAAAAGTCACAACAAGCACAGAAGTAATACCAATATTAGATTATAATTTTAATAATAATGTAATAACGAGAGATAATAAGATTTATATTAATATTTCAATAAATGAAAATATTAATAATTTGTATATAATAAATACAACAGATTCAAATAGAATAATTGCTACTATATCAGTTAAAACAATTGATATATATAAAACAGATTCAAGTATTTATGGATATTTACATAATTTATCATTAGAGAGTAATATAGAATATATTTATAATAATATAGTAACAAATTATAAATATATTAATGATTCATTTGTAACATTAATTAAGAAAATAAATAGGGAAATAATAAATGTAGAAGAAAATACTTTTAATTTATTAATAAATAATAAACCTAATTTACAAAATAAATATTATTGGAAGTTACCAACAGAATTAAATACAAATATATATATAAGTGAAACAGAACATAATGTTAAAATGGATAGTATGGTAGAAGATAAACAGAACCATACTGATATATTTAATATAAAATATATATCGAGAAATGATATAAATATTTTTAAAATATTTCCAATTTATTCTGTTCAAATACCAAAAGGAAATTATATGATAGATGATTTTATTTTGGAAATTGAAAATAAATTGAATTCAATGTCAAAAAAAATATACGATTACACTACAAAATTATTTATTGAAGATACCAAATATAATGTAAAAACAACATTGAAAAAAGATATCAATAAACCACTATTTTCAGTAGAATTAAATGAAAACAATAATTTAGTTTATATATACCAATATAATAAAATATATTCATATAGTTCAGTTGATTTAACTGAAGTGAATCAAAGTGGTCCATTTATAGTAAATGAGGGTTATCCATTTATATTTATTAAACATAAGAATCATAGTTTAAAAACCGGGGATGTAATTAACATTACCGGTGCGGCAAATATATTTAATATATCTACTTCTGAGGTAAATAAAAAACACTCCGTTTATACTAATAAAATATATAGGTGTCATATAAGATTTATATTACCATTAGAGGATAATATAAATGCTGTAGATATAGGTGCGGATTATTTATATGAGGGAAATAAATTTATTAATTATAGTTCATATAAATCAGGAATTAATAAAATATATAACATAAATAATGTAACAAAGGATAATATTGGAACAAATTCTAAAAGAATGAAATTAGATTATGATATATCAATATATGAATTACTTATAGAAAAAAATGATATAACATTAGAAAATGCGAATGAAACTAACACTGTTTTCGGAAGAGTTTTACATATTATGAAAGATAATGATACAAATAACTATATATTAGATTATAGTTTATTATCAGACATTAATTTTAAAATAGGTTCAATTTTTAAAACAGGTTCAACAAATACATATGCAATGATTGTACCCGAAGATTGGACTCAGAATTATTTACCTAAATACCATGATTTAGTAAATTCTAAAATAGAAGAAGTTAAAAATATATCAGAGGGTTATAGTATTAAAATAGATAAAATACCAAACAAAACTTCTTTAGTCGGTGTAGGTGGTATAAATATAACAATTTCTGTACCAATTGAATATAGTTTATTATTTAATAAAAATGATTCACTACGAGATGTATTGGGATTTGAAAATAAAATGACAGATTTTGGATTAGTTCATTCTAATACATATAATGTAGAAGATTGTATAATAGACCATACATATTTAGAAAATTCATTTAATGATAATGAACTAAACAAGGATAAATATGTAATGATGAAAACATTGATTCCACATAATTATAATATTGGTAGTATGATTTATATAAATAATCATAAACTAAATTATAATTTAATAAATACATATACACCAATTCGTTTGAATATAAAAGAATATGAACCTTTTATATCGTGGTATAATAATCTACCACTTGGAGATCAAATAAATATAAAAACTGAATTAGGTGATGAAATATTTAAAAAATATTGCGATTCAGGTATTTTAATATATTATACATATCCATATTCAAAAAAACAAATACAGGAATTGGGAAATTTAGGAATGAGTGTTCGTAAATATAATAATTTTAATTATTTTGATTATAAAGAAACACCTATACCAAATATATATAATTTGAAACCTGACACATATATATATGTGAATCAAAATCAAAAACAAATAAATAAAAATGTAGAAAATGTCAAAATTGTTTATAAAATAGGCTTACGAGACGGGTATTATAAAATATTAGGAAATATACCAATATATAATAAAAGTTATTATGCGAATTTCTTCAACAATACAAACTGTGCTATAATTGAATGTAATTATATAAAAATAACTGAAAATCCAAATTTAAAATATATAAATTATAATGAAACTATTTATTCAAATACAACAAAATATAAAGAAAGTGTTTTAGAAGGTTATTTAAATAATGGTGAAATAATAGCACCGTCATTAGATACAACTATTGTAGGAAACACTAATAGTAATTATAATAAATATTCAACTACTTTTAAAGAAAAAAATGATAATAAATTAGATGTATATTTTCCAGTAGATAATTCATTTTATTTTTATATAAATTATCTTCAAAATATTTATTATATAAATAATTCGTCTACAGGTAAAATAACAATTTATGAAGATGTAAAATATACATTTGATATATCTAATATAAACTTGTTAAATAAATTATTCATTATTTCAGATAGTAAAATTAATATTATACCATATAATTCTCATAATACCAATAATATAGTAAATATAAATGGGTTACCCGGGGTTGAAAATTCAAATATTGAGATAAATATATCACCATATAGTAATATTAATAACTTGTATTTTATAATTGAAAATATTACAATTTTAGAGTTAGATATAAAAGAAATAACCGTTGTAGAGTATAGTGTAGAATTATTAAATAATGATAATTATGAATTTACAAATATTATAAATAATAATATAACTATAAACCCTGTATTAAAAATAGAAGTGGGTACAAAATATAAATTTTTATTTAATAACATAATTAGTAAATACATAGATTCAAATATGTCTGAAGAAGAGAAAAACAATGTACTAAAAACTAAAACTATATCAGCATTAAATGGATATAATAATTTTATGATTATATATAATAAAATATTTAATACAAAATTAAGTAAAGATTATATTATTTATGATAATATAGAATTAAGTATAACATTATTTTTAATAAATAACAATTATGATATGGAACTTTGTTATCATACAAATAACAATAATACTATATTAGGTAAATTTGTATTTGGAATATATAATTATTATTATACAGATAAATTAATATTATTAAATAGTAATTATATTGATAACATAAATAAAAAAATATTAAATACAGAAAAAATAAATACAAATATAGATTCAAATATAATAAATTATATAGAATATAATAGTTCAAATAAATATTATTTTACAATTGTATGTAAAAACATACTAAATACGATTGATAATCATTCTTATATTATACCCCAGCATAATATTCATTTTTTATATGAAAATGCTAAAAAAAATACAAAAAAACTAAAAATAAAAAATAATATTGAAATAGTTGATATAAAAGAAGTAAAAAATAATATGTTAATATTAAAAAAACCAAATTATAATTTAGTTTTGAATAAATTAATTAAAATAGAAATTAATGTCCCCAACACCCTATTAAAAGAAGATGATATTTATTATATTGGTTATATAGATACTACATTTACACAAATCCGTTTGGCAAATTTAGTGGATAAATCTTTAATTGTTTTAAGTGATAGTGAATTTATATATACTATAACATTTACAATGAATAATTCATATTATTATATACGTCCAAATGAATTAATAAATAAATCGATAAAAATAAATTATTTAGCATCTTATGATAATTTAACAAATAAAACATATAACTCTGAAATAAGTAAAATTAATAATAATATTAAACATATAAATACGTCAAATAATATTTTTTATAATAATATATCTAATAACGTCCAAATAATCGAGAATAAAATTAGTAAAAATATTTATTGGAAGGGTCCAACTGGAAGTATATATATTGATTTAACCCAAAATACTATTATAAACTATATAAAATTTAATAATATAGATATAACAAATAAAAATCATCCATTTAAGGTATATTTATATTATATAGAAAACAATGTAAATAATTATATTGGTTTTATAAAAGATGTATTTAATAATAATATTATATTAAATACATATAATAAAAATAAATTTATTTTATATATTGAAAGTAATGGTTTATATAATTCAGAGGATTCTGAATTATATGTATCAGGTGTAGAGATAGGATATATTAATCCATTAAAAAATGATGTATCTTATATAAATAATTATATTAGTAAATTATGTGTAAATTCTATTATAAATAAATATACAATACCCGATATTTATATTGATGATAATACTATTAATGATACTTCAACATTATTATTAAATAATACAAAATCTTCTATTATTGAAATAATATTTACAACTAAACTGTCACTACAATATTATAAAATAATTCAAGATATAAATGATTTTAGTATTATTTTAGGGGGTAAAAAATATGAAACAATTTTTAATGGAACTATAAATACTATCCAATTATATGGTTCAGATAATATAGACTATTCAAATGAAGTAGAAATAACAGATGCTAAATATACAATAAGTTTAGATTCTTTAATAAATACTTCAGTATCTACTACAGCCGCAAGTGATACATATGTAATAAATACTAAAACATATAAAACCTTGGAGAAAACTTTTTTAAATGAAAATAAATTTAAATATTATAGGTTCAAGATATCAAGTAATCTTAATTATTATCCATATTTAAAACCTATAACTGATTCAAATTTTAATATACCTGGTGAAACATTATTATTACCTTCTATACCAGATGATTATACATATAATTTTAATACTAATATGGTAAATATTGATAAACATATGTTTAATTTGAATATATCTGGAATTATTGTAGGAAATTATGAAGAAATTGATTATAGTAATCTATATATCGAGGATTTGAATTATATAACAGGTGTAGATATAAAAAAAAATTATATAGAATTAACATTAAAATATCACTTATTAAATAGTCATAAAATTGGTGAAAATATTATTATTTCGAATAGTGAAACAAATGAGAATTTATTTTCAACACAAAATTTAATTGTTAATAATAAATGGCATACTCGTATATTTTATCAAGGATATAATAGTATATATAATAATAACCTAGTATCGAGAACTTTACAAGAAACAACACTTGCATTTGTAAAAGGTGGAACTATAAAAATATGTAGTAATAGTAAATATGTATTTAAATATACAAAAAATTTAAAAATATATAATGCTAAATTAGATGCTTCAAAAAATATAACTAATATAACTGAAATAAATTATTCGGATTATAGTATTATTAAAAATCATATAACTTATGATAATGTTATTTATACTGAATTTATAATAGGTAAATCAAAATATGTTAATTTAAATTCAGATATAATGAATTATAAATTAATATTATCACCATTAAATACAGTAGCAAGCAATACTTTAACTGATGTAAATTACAAAGATATAAATATTATTTTCAATAATAATAAAGAGGGTTTACCAATTGTCCAAGATTATTTAACAAATAAACTTCATATAGAAAAAATGAATGGGTTTTATATACCAGAGATTTGCTACAATACAATAGATACAGCTTATACAATAGATACAGCTTATACAACTAATATAAATAAAATAGATACAAATGAAATTATTAAACCAGTTATAGATAATAATTATAATACAATTACATATTCAAATTTAGATTTAGTATTTAAATCAGATAATAAAACTTTACATGTGGATAACAATAATTTATATAAAAATGGCACTCCTATCTTTGGATATTTTAACAATGATAAATGGACGGATACTAATAATAGTAATAATTATTATGTGAATTATTATTCGGTTACATTAGAAGGTAAATATTTAGGATTTAATGGCAATATTAATAATAAAATAATAAATACTGATTCATTAATGAATAAAAATATAAATGGTTTCAAGGTATTAGATATAGGTTATGATAACAATAATATTAAAAACATACTAAAATTAGATTTAAAAATATCAGATTTAGGTATAGAAAATCCATCTATATATTTAGGAGATTTGAATTTAATAACAAATGAAACAAAAAAAAATAATTATATTATTGGGTATGGTGGAAATGTATTTCAGAAAAAAATATATAAAAATATAACAGGAATTAATGGTCCAAAGCATTTATATTTATCAATAAATGGATTAAACAATACATTAACAACAAATAAAACAAATTATTTTAGTAAAATAATTTTAAGCAGTAATCCAGGTGCTCATTTATATGACACATTTGTTGAAAATGAAACCTATTTTGAAAAAGAACCACTAAATGAACTATCTGAACTAGAAATTAAATTTATTAACGATGACGGCAAATTATTTGATTTAGAACATTCAGAACATAGTTTTATGTTAGAAATTACTGAATTAATTAATGATTATGATAATTCTAAGTATCTTATTAATTAAGAATAAATAAGTTATTTTCTTCAAAATCTTTTAATTCCTCTATTTTATTTTGTTTTATATATGTATTTAATGTTTTAATATTTGCTAATTTAGTCCAATCTATTTTATAAATATATTGGGCTTTTTCATAACCACCTTGTCTTAAAATAGCATAAAACAATGTTAATGCGTCACAATGTCCTTTACCAATATGATTAATATTATGATGTTCTTCATTACTAACTACATAATCTACTGATTCTCCTTCAATTATATTATTTCGTAGATATTCTAAAAGTTTTTCTAAATAACCCCAAGTTTTAAGTCCAAGACAATAACCATTACTATCCCATAATTCTATTACTTTACGTTCTTTACGTTCTTTATTAAAATAAAGTAAAATAGCATGTTTATCAGAATTTTCGGTTACTTGTAAAGTTAAATTAATAATATTATCGTCTTTCAATTCTTCTACTATTTTTTTAAATGGATTTAGACTTGTTCCTCTTGTAGAACGACGAAGTGATGTATCAACTGCTTCTACTTCATCAGGAAAACCTAAATATGCTTGAAATGGAATATCATTCATATTTTCCGGCAGTGGTTTAATATATGGTGTATAATTTGCATTCACTTTTTCCATAAATGAACGACTCCGTTCTTCCCCTATACATTCACAACCTCCACGTAAATGTTTTTTTATAGCTAAATATTTTTTTTTATATTTTAAATATTTTTGATAATCTGATTTAGACATTATATATATATATATATTACTATATTATTAAAAAAAAATCAATTTAAATTAATTCATTTAATTTTCCATAACATAATTAGTTGCAATTTCATAAAATAAAGCACTTTTATTTTTATTAAGTTCTCCATTACTTATTACAAAACATGCTAATTCTCCATCATTTTTACATTTTGTTTGAATATGGTTCTTCCAACCTTCATTATTCCAAAATTCTTTAGAATTTAATTTTTTCACATTTTTATTCATTTCTTCTGATTGTTCTTCTATGATGATTTGTTGTGTATCCATATTATTATATTTATATTCTTAAATTTTTAACAAAAAAAAATCAATTTTATTATTTATTAATTTTATTATTTAGTAATTATTTATTTACTAATTAGTAATTAATCTTGGTACAATACTCATTGAAATTAATTCCTGAATTAGTAATTTACAAGCATAAGGTAAACGGATTTCATTAAACACCGTTGTATTAGGACAATGATCACATTTATATATATTTTTCTTCTCATTTACTGAACCAATCATATAACATTTATTACATACATATACTTTATAATTATCTGATACATCTAATAAACGTTCTTTCAAAAACGCAGAAGCTCCATGACTAATAATACAATCACGTTCCATTTCTCCAAAACGCAAACCACCATCACGTGTTCTACCTTCAGCTGGTTGTCGTGTTAGTAACACTACTGGACCCGTAGAACGTGAATGATATTTATCTACAACCATATGTTTCAATCGTTGATAAAATGTAGGACCAATAAATATATTTACCAATAATTGTTCTCCCGTTAATCCATTATATAATACCTCATTTCCACAATCATCCATACCACATTGTGTAGTCAAAATATCAGATATTTTTTTAGGGTCTAAACCAGTAAATGGTGTAGAATCTCCCTCCATTCCTAAAATTGTTCCAGTTTTCCCTAATAAACACTCAATCAATTGACCAATTGTCATTCTACTAGGAATAGCATGCGGATTTACAATTATATCCGGTACAATACCCTCTTTTGTAAATGGCATATCCTCTTGTCTATACAGCATTCCTACTGTCCCTTTCTGCCCATGTCTTGACGAGTTTCCAGTCCATAGTGCCGGAGAACAAAAATCTTCCTTATAATAGAATAAATGTGTATCAGGAACTTCTACACAACCAACTTTACCAGTATATTTAATATATTCTTCTGTATTTGAATCATTCTTTTTCTTATTTACCCAAGGATTATTTTGTTTAGTAATAATACTAATTTTATAATAATCATGTTTTTGTGTAATTTCAACTTTTGTTCCGGCTCTTTTTCCTAAATTTTTCTTACCAATTCTTGCAACTCCTTTTCCTGAATTTTCTAATTTAATTACACCAGACCATCCACAATGAAATGCTAATTTTTGAATATCATTTGCTAATTGAACACTAATTGT
>TARA_B110001452_G_scaffold39385_1_pt1 | contig 13103 bp, 9 predicted proteins | sample TARA_B110001452 | Tara Oceans TARA_B110001452 (sample SAMEA4396971) | marine metagenome | biome: Polar Biome; feature: [DCM] deep chlorophyll maximum layer (ENVO:01000326); material: water (ENVO:00002006), including particulate matter (ENVO:01000060) such as... | depth 25 m
TCCACAGAACGCGCCATCGAGGGTGTCTTCTCGCGGCGCCGCACCCCCCCTACGCACCTTCGTGGACTTGCGTTTCCAATACTGGACGGCGTGCTCCCGCCCCGTTAGTGCGTGCAGTTTCAAATTTCTTGCAGCCGGGGGGGTGGCGCGCGGGTGGTCGTTTCCTGGCCGCGTCTCGGAACGCTCGGTTTTAGTTTCGGTCTATTCATAGTTTGCTGTCTGCAGTTGCTGTCCGTGTTCAGTCGACCCACACGGCCTTCCCGCCGGCGGCCTTGGGCCTGGCGTGCTTGGCGTGGATCGCCATCCAGCCGGCGATCCCTCCGCAGTCGGAGAAGATGCCCGGTGGCCCGCGAGCAGCGGGCTCCGTCGGTGGAGCCGGTGGAGCCGGCGGTGCCGGCGCAAAGGGTCGAGGGACGTACTCCTGCGAGAGGAGCGGCGGCTCGTACAGGCCGGCGTTGCCGCCGCCACGATGCGCGAAGAGGTTTGGCGGGGTCGGCGGGCGCACGGAGTCCGGGTGCGTGCAGGCGTATCCCTGTGGGATGAGCGGTGGCTCGTAGACGCCGGTGGCGCCGGTGCTGTTGCCACCGGTGGCGAAAGCGTCGTTGAAGAGCACGTCCTGGTCCGTCGGGATTCCCGCGAGCATGGTGCGCAGCCGTTTGGTCTCTGGGGACAGGGGAGGTGAGACGTGCCCATCGTCTTGGTCCTGCATGATTGCGTCGAGGTCGTCCATGGCTTGAATCATCTCGAGACGTTCTGCGTGGTCGTCTTCGCCGTGCACCATGGTGTGGTCGGAGTTGCAGTCGTTGTGGTACTGGGGCGGCGCGACGGCTCGCTCGCGGACGGGTCCAGTGTGGCTGTTTGCGCACGCGGCAAACGCGGGGAAGGTCGGCGGCGTTGCGAGCAGGTCAAAGTCGATTGCACCGAGAGACTTGGGCGGCGCCTCGAGCAGCGGTCGTTTGCGGCTGTTGATCGGAGAAGGCTCTTTGCTGTACGAGCAGATGATCTGATCGTTGGCGTCGCCGGGTGAGAGCTCGACGTCCTCCACCGGGGGCGAGGCCGCCCGATCTGTGGATTCTTCGGACTCGATCAGGTATAAGCTATCGCGTACAGAAAGATCAAAGTTCATTGAATCGGAACGCTAAGCTGTGGGGAATGTGTGAGGTCACGGCTTTCCGCTGAACGAGACGGATTTTTCTGAGTGATGTGTGACGCAAAGACGGCGTCGCGGAAGGGGTTTGGAAGTCAAAAGAAAAAGAAGCCCCGGATGGGCACTGTGGCGAGCAAGATGCGGCAGGTCACCGTGGGAGACGAGACCGGGTTCGTCTACCAGCCCGATCCCCACAAGAAGTCGTTCGGTGTCAGCGAGGACCTTTCGGAAAAGGTGCTCGGGGAGACGGCCGAGTTGGACGTGCTTCCTGAGATCCTGCGCCGCATCCGCGACCATGACCTAGCGCTGTTTCTGGACGTGCTTTCTCGCGTGAGCAAACCGTGGAAGAATGTGTGCCGGCAGCTCGACAGTCCTGACAAGCGTCTGAGAGACGAGTGGAAGCGATACATCGGCGCCGTGCGAATCACCGACCAGAAGCACCTTGATTTTCTCGGGTTCGCGATGCCTCACAGCGACCGTCTGCGCGGCGTGGAGCTCGACTGCCTGTGGCTGACGGAAGCGCGGCTCGAGCGTGGCAAACAAATGTTCAACATCCCGCACACGGTCAGGACCGTCCTGCTCAACGGAGGCGGCTGGGTCGGTAGGGAGGCTCGGCGTCGTGCCGGGTTCCACCTTCGCGTGGGGACGGTGACCTACTCGCCGCCGCCAACGACGGTGCTCAAGGGTCAAAGCCACAAGATCTACGACATGCACAAGGACGAAGTGCGCAAGATCATCAAGTACGAGCGCCTGGGCGAATCCAGGAAGAAGGACTGGATCAAAATGTGGAAGGAGCACGACACTCACTGGAAATACGGCGTCGTCGTGCTGATCGGCATGAACGAAGAGGGTGTTCAGGTCTCCACGTACTACGCCGAGGTGAAGTGCAAGGACGACGCGACCGTGCACCCACAGCTGCTGAGGCTGACTCCGGAGTACGCCAAGGCAGTCATGAAAGAGATGCAGCAGATGGGCGTGCTCACTCCTGGCATGCGGTGCACGGAGGAGAACGACGCCATCTCGCCCTCGCGGAGCGGCTGGGAGGTGCTCTACTTTTGAGCCGCGGTGGGAGGTAAAATGGGACGTTTCTGAGAACATTCGCTAACATTCGCGTTGTGGTGGTGCGATGTGGGTTCCAAAGATAGTAATGAAGTACTTGGAAGCAATCAGCATCACTCGAGCCGCCACTGAAAATCCATTGGTGGCGCTGACGACGCGTAGCGGCCGACGGCTTTTCGCTGAACCACCGGCTTACATTTGCAGCATGCAGGAATATGGGCGCGCTACCAAGCCCCGGATGTCTCGTGCCCCGGAGAAGTTTCATGACTACGAGCAGCCAAAGCCGAAGACCGGGTCGGTGATCGCCGTGCCCGTGGTGAAGCCGTTTGAGAACGCTGGGTTCTCCCGGATCCTGTCGAATACGACGCTGAAGCGGCGCAAGGGGTCCTTTGACGAGGAGGAAGACGCACTTTTGTGTGGTTTTGTGGCGGTGCATGGCTCCAAGCAGTGGCCCCGCATTGCCGAGATCTTCCACGGAGCACGGGACGCGAAGCAGTGCAGGGAGCGCTGGGCCAACCACCTCGACCCGAAGATTGTCAAGGGAGATTTCAGCGATCTCGAAGACGAGAGGCTGATGCAAGCGCACGCACAGTATGGCAACAAGTGGTCGTTCGTGTCGAATGCCGTGTTCGCTGGCAAGCGCACGCACAACCAGCTGAAGAACCGCTTCAGGACCCTCATGTGCCGTCGGAACGAGTTTGAAGTCGGCGACCTGTGTGACATTGACGACGACATGTGCGACAGCTACGTGTTTGAAGACCCTGATTTGAACGCCATGGTTCACGACGCGGTCATCAACAGCATGTCCATTTTCGATGAGATGGCCGCTCTTGGGCCGCAGCTTATGGCGGAAGTCGTGGTGGAAACGCCGCCGAGCCCCAACAAGTTTCTGGACGTGAACACGGCCCCCTCGTCCACGGCCGCCTCGTCCACGTACCCCGTGCGTGTGGAGAAGAGGCGGCGGAGGGCGGCGGACGACGGGAAGGCGCCGAAGCGCAAAAAGGAGGTGGATAAGGAGGCGGCGAAGGAGGACCGGGAGTGGTTTGAGCCCGACCCGCTCGCGTGCATGGAGTCCCTGAGCGACAAGCCTGCGGGTGAGATCTGCATCAAAGAAGACGCGCGACCGGAGTACGTGCCGGGGAGCAGAAACCTGCTCTTCAAGACCTCCCTGATGGGCGAGGGGAACCGGGCGTTCCTCGGGAAGCGATTCGCACTGTTCAACCGCGCGATGAAGGCGTCGTGCGTCGATTCGCAGGCGCGGCAGCGCGAGCACCACGCTTCGTTTGTACAGACGGAGTCGACCGTGCAGAGGAAGAAGACGCTGGTATGTCAGAACCGCGCGGCGACCATTGCGCAGATGACCGACGTTCGCATGATTTCGGGCTCGAAGTTCTCGATCGAGGAGGGTGAGGTGGTGGTTCGTATCCCCTTTGCGCAGAGCGTCTGATCCCCTGCCCGCATTCTCTACGAGAAGATTATTTGTTACGACGCGGCGGCGTTGTGTGTGTGTTTCTGACAAAACCACCGGACACGCACGAACTACCGTAAGGTGTGTGCGTGTGTGCGTGTTGTCGCCTATTTCAGTGAGCAGATGGGTTCACTTGTGACTTGCGTGTGATTACACGTTCATGATGGCATTCACGATGACAAAGGTCTCCTCCACGGGGACAGTTCCGACTCCGTCGTCGGCTGCAGCCTGCAGCAGGCCGTCGACGGTGTGGAAGTCGACCATCCCTGACACTGCCACTCCAGTGGGGCCCACCATCCTGCTGCAAAACTGCATTATCGCGGTGGGATTGTGCACGAGGCTGGCGAGGGAGAAGACGTACTGGACGCACTGCTGGTCGACGCTCGAGTCTTTTTCGAACTGCGCGTCGAGCCGCTTCAGAGCGGCGATGCTGCGCTTCAGCTGTTTGTGTTGGAACGCGGACAGCAGGAACGGCTGGGTGCGCGTGCTGGCCCTGGGCGGGATGACGTCCGCCCGCGCCCTCTCGGACGCCGCGTCGATGACCTTGCCGTACGCCGTGCCGATCGGAAAGAGCGGGGCGGCGATGTAGTGCTGCTCGACGAGCTCGCGCGGCGTGGCGCCCGCTTCCTTTACGCCGTCGGTGTCCACGTCCTGGTTGGCGAGGAAGAACTGCGTGCACGCGGCGCCGAGCTCTCTGACGTTGTCGTCCGAGAACAGCGGGTGCTTGGGATGCACGGTGACTTCGACTATGTCGTGGTAGAACTTGTGCGGGTCGGCCTTGTCGTGCCCGCCGACGTGCAAGATTTTCACGGCTCTTGCGATGTGCGGCTTTGCGCGGTTGTACGCGATGTTCTCTCGGTTGGCGATCTTTTCCGCTGCGGCGCGCTTTGCGGCGTCTGCGATGTAGAGCACCGGTGAAGCGGGAGTGGTGCCCTCGGGCGCCATGATGAGGAGGTCCTTTAAGAGAGCCCTGACCTTCCGCACCTCCATCCACGGCTTCTTCAGGGCTATGTCGATGCGCGTGTCGCTCGGTTTGAGGCTGTTGATGTAGCTCCCGAAGCACGCCTGGTACCGCGCTTCGGCAATCGTGTCGCGCTTTTCGGCGTTGTCGCCGATGGTCTTCCCTTCCCAGTGCTTCTCGTTCCCCTTGTCTAGTGCGTCCAGCAGCTGCAGCGTGGGCATGAGCATGGCAATGGCGTGGCCGGCGACCTTGGTGCGGGAGCCATCGCCAGTGGCAGCGTCGGCGGATGACGCGTTGGCTCCAAGAACGGCCACGACTGGGGTGTAGAAGGGGTGGATGACGTTGTGGACGGCGTTCAGCCATGGGAACTTTTTCGGGAGGTCGATGTCCGGGTTCTTGTGCATCTTCGCGATGTGCGAGAGCATGATGTTGATGAGGACGGCGGAGCCGTCGCAGTCGTTGGCCTCGAAGGGGGTGCGCATGGCCATGCGAAGCCAGCTCTCCGTCGAGCCAAAGGTAGCGCCGCTCGCACCGATCTGCGTCCGACCGTCGGAGCGGTAGGCAATGAGGTGGTTGACGCCGACGGACAGCGCCGCGGCAACGTTGTTGCAGCGTGCGGCAGCGGCAAGGCCGGGAACCCCCGTGTCTCTCATGAACTCTGCGATCGCGACGCCGTCGTGTCCGAGATCGTTGGAGATGGCATGCTGCATCAGCGACTCGAGTGCGCTGTCCTGGAACGCCCACTCGGCATCCAGCACGTCGTGGACGAGCACGTACCCCTGTCCGGCGATGCCCGTATTGGTCGGCATCTTGGCGACGGTCTTGGTCAGTGTCGGAGAGTACTTGTAGCGGACGACTTTTCGGAGCGCCCATGCGATGTTGGCCCACTGCTCGACAATCTTGGCACCCGCGAGCAGCTCGTCGTCCTCCTGAACGCTCTCCACGAAAGTGAAGCCATGGACCGGCTTGGCGTCGTAATGTTGGAACGTCATGCCAAGGAGGGGGTTGCCGAAGCTGGTATCCGTCTCTTCGGCCTCGTCGTCTTCGGAGGAGTCCGGATCTGAGCTTGCGTGGCACTCCAGGGGCGTCTTGGGGGTGGGAACGGCAACGCGCATGACGTGGGCGCCGGAGATGCAGACGACGGAGCTGAAGGCGGACCAGGTACCGTACTGAATAGGGACGTTGCAGTGCGTGGTGCAGCGCTTGAGCACGTTGATTAGATACTCGGATCCCGCGCCGGCGTGCGTGTCGACGAAGGCGCCTGCGATGCCCGCGCCACCCCGTGTGTTGCTCACGTTGAGCTTGACACGCTGGCGCAGAGCGAGCGTGATCTTCTCGGAGTCGGAGTCTGTGCCCTCGACCATGCACTTCACGACCTGGCTTTTTGGGATGGGCATCGACACGGCGATGCACCCGTTGGTGGTGAGCTTGACGTCGTAGGAAAAGTCGGACCCTGAGAGCGAGAAGTCCGTCTTGCCGCGCGAGGCGGCGGCGTTGATCTGCCCCCCGCCGTCGATGAAGGCACTTTCCAGATCGGGTTCCGACGCGCTGGCGTTGAACAGCAGGAAGTACTGGTAGTCGGTGGTGGCGTCGTCCTTGTCACAGAAGGTCATTCCTTCATGCGTTGAGACGATGGGTGGATCGGTGGTGCTGTCTACTGTGACACCGGACGCTCTTTTGATTTATTCATGAGGACGAGACTAGGACGGCTGTTTCCATGTTGTGCGCAGGACTGGGGCAGTCCTCGTCTCTCCCCACTGTCTCGCAGGTGCCGCAGGGAGGTGAGTTTTCGAGGCGCATATCGGGTAGCGGTCGATGGCATATGAAGCAGTCCCGGTTTCCTGCCATGTAGTGCTTTGCGATGCACCACGGGTGAAACACGTGGTCGCACTCGAACGCCAGGAACCCGGAGGTGCCCCAGCCAATGCCGTTGCTCTTGATGAACGTGTCACCACAGTAGGAGCAGCAGAACTTTGCCGGGTCGTTGTCCATCATGGAGCAGAGCATGTTTACGGCAATCTGCTCGCTTCCCTGCACGACGATTGTCGGGATGATCATCTGTTTGCCGTTGTGGACGAGGATTCCGGCGGGGGTGGTGGAGTTGCGAACGTGCTCCTTGGCGGCGTCGTAGTCTCCCCTGCGCTCCGCGACGTGTCCTGCCATCATGCCGCACAGGAACGCGGGCGTGTTGGCTTTCGTGCGCATGAGAAAGAACGCCTTGGACGTGTCCTCCTGTGACATCTTGTTCAGCTGGTACCCCACGAGTGGCAGGACGGAGTAGTTTCCCTCGTGTCCCCTGGGAAGCATGGGGGTCTTGTCGATGACCTCGAGGTCAGACTGCAGCTCCTCGTTCAAAAGGGCCACGAGCGCGGTCGAGGCAAAGTTGGGTCCAAAGATGGCCTCGTCCCATCCGTCCTCGACGCACTTTCTGAGGGCGTCGTCGTACGACAAGAACCCGTGGTTGAGCGCCGAGTGATCGACGTCGTCAAACTCCTGGGCGTCGATGAGCCGTCGATCGGCGTCCGCGATCCGATCGGCCGGATGGACGCAGGGCTTTGGGTTGGCTGAAGTTTCCGACACGGGCTGTTGCTGCTGCGGTCCTGTGGACTTGGTTCGATGTTTGAAGGACGTCTTTCCCATGCTTGACTTGCTGCAGTGCACGCAGAGGAAAGGAGCGGAAGATAGCGAACAAGATAGCGAGCGGGGAGCGGAGAAGCGCTAACGCGGCGCGGCTTAGGCCTGCATCAGTGGAAAATACAATGACGAAACGCGGACACGAGGTCATGGATGGTGGTGGTGAGGGCTTCAAGGTGTTCAAGATCGTTCCGGAGGCCACGCTTCCGTTGCGCGGGACGCCGGGCTCCGTCGGGTACGACCTCTTCTCCATTGAAGACAAGGTTCTGTACGCGGGCACCCGCGACATTTTCAAGATCGGTCTGAAGATGAGCATTCCCAGCGGGTGGTACGGCCGCATCGCTCCGCGGTCGAGTCTTGCCTGGAAGCAGGGCATCGACACCATGGGTGGCGTGATCGACTCGGATTACCGCGGCGAGGTGGGCGTCATTCTGAAGAACACCGGTGACAAGGACCATGCGTTCAAGAAGAACGACAAGATTGCGCAGCTCATTCTGGAGAGGGCCGGTGTGTTCGAGGTCGAGGAGGTGGACGATGCGAAGGAGCTCGGGGAGACGGAGCGGGGCAACGGTGGTTTCGGATCGACCGACAAGAAGGAGAAGGTGGAGGAGAAGGTCGGGTGCGGTGAGAGCAAGTGCTGAGCGAACTGCAGCACGAGGGGGGGCCGTGTGTGCCGGAAATGAGAGTGTCTCGCTAGCAAAATAAGCCATGTGAGGAGAGTGAAGTTAAGGGCAGGGGAGAAATGGCTGGAGTGGTCGGACCGGCCAACCCTGGGACGGACCCCTACGGGGGTCTGTCGGGGTATCGCCGGGAGGTGTCCGGCAGACCGACGGCCATCAACGGGCAGCAGCCGGCGTTTCGCGGTGTGAAGAACAAGCCTGGCGACGCGGTCAAGGCTGGGCCCATCAAGTCGTCGTCGAATCACCCTGATCGTAAGAGCAACGTGCTCGTGCCGTACACGCGCGTCGTTCCTCTGGACGAGGTACACGACGTTGGACGCATGAGTCCGGGTGACGTGGTGTGGATTTCGTCGGGTCCGCGCGAGAACCTCACCGTGGCGGGGCCGGACCGCTTCACAGGGAAGCCGGCCTACTACCAGCACCCTCTCCCAGGCTACACCGGGACGGCGAATTCGTACATGACCAAGCTCGTGGGTATGGACTGGATCAACAAGCACCTCGGCAACGGCCGGAAGAAGCTGGCCAACCTCGTCGAGCACGAGCAGTTTCCCGAAATGATCACGGATCGAAACTGTCTCATCGGATCGGACCGCGTCGCCGACGAGTGGCGTGCGGTGCCCTTCTTGCAGGAGTGGTGCCCGGACGGGGTCGTGCTGAGCAACGACCAGCCGGAGTCGTACTACGGCTCGGGCCACGGCTCGCGCGAGTGCCAGGTCTTCAACATCGGCATCCAGGGCCCCGCGCCGCTGAACAACGGTTACGAAGACCACGCGGCGACGGGAGCGCTCACGCGGCCGCCGCCTACGATGGAGGGCTCGCAAGGCCACAAGTCGGCGCACGGAGACGACGCCGTGCGTCGGCACGCCGGGCCGAACTACCACACCTACCCGCTTCAGATGTTTGACCGCAAGCCGGCCCCGTTGATGGACTGCTACGTCGGTCTCATTGCTACGGCGCACTACGACACGGCCGCGCGGCTGCAAGTCAAGTTTCCAAATTTGACGCGGGCGTCTCTCGAGACTTCACCAAGCGCGATCAATCCGGACACGTTTGCGCAGCTGGTCGCGGAGAACGAGATCAACAAGAAGCTTCTGGCTGACTACACTAACGACAACGCCAAGGGTGGTGGCGACCCAACCTACCAGAATTTGCCCGACCCTTCGACTGCCGCGGGCTGGGTGGCGCCTAGGACGCTGACGGAGATCTACGACCCATTGGTGCTCAGACGCACCAAGGTCGTTCACACGTTTCGCTTCGAGTGCTTCTCGTCGCGCCAGGCGCAGGGCATGAACCCGACACTTCAGGACGACATCGCCGCGCACCCTGCGGGCAAGCGGCAGCGCCACGAAGGGTGGCGCTGGGAGACGCTGCAGCGGTGGTGGGTGGCCAAGAAGGCGTTTGATGCGGGTGATACTGCGAGTGATCCGGGTCCCGCGCCGGATTTGACCAGGACACCGGGCGGCGACAGCAGGATTTTGGGCGACCGCGACTTCTTCGTCGGTCCGTCGGTGAAGGACTTTCGCTGCATGGTCGGTGCGTGGCGCATCGGCAAGGTTCTGGACACGAAGGCGTTCAAGGGCGAGTACTTCAATGGCGGTCCGACCGACACCGGCTACCGGCTGACGGTGAACATCGCCCTCGAGTGGATGGACTGGCGGGCGCTGCGCCGGCGGCTGAACACGCACAATTTTCCGCTGGTCGACGCGGACAAGAAGCGGCTGAACAACGACGCTGTCGCTGCTGGAACACCGTTGCCGTTCGAATACCCGAACCGCCCGGGTGAGCGCGACGACGAGAAGCGTCTTTCGGAGCAGCCGCCGCAGATCGGCGACTGCCACTTCAACTCCGGACGCTGGAAGGGCTTGGACGACGACTGCCGCATCCTGCAGTGGCCCACCGAGTACAAGATGGAGTGGCCACACGCTGCGAGGTTCTCGAGGTATCTCGACGACCAAGCTGGGTTTGGAACGGGGCAGGCTGCACGTGCACTTGGAGTTGCCGATCCGTACGCTGCCGTCTACGCTGCGGGGCGTCGGAACCCGGACTCCTACAAGGACAGGGCCATGGCCCTGGGCAAGACGTCGGACTTTGCCGCGGACGCGGCCGGAGGCGATCCCTTTGCCGGGGTCAACGGTGTGCAGCACAACCCGAACATCCCGGTCAACCCACAGGTCGGCTACTCGTACCGCGGTAAGGGTGGAGCCACCCTTCTCGAGAACTTTGAGCAGCCGGTCGACCAGGCGGATCCCGGCTACATTGCGTATCTCTACCCGACGTACATGCCCGTGGACAGCCTGCGTAAGCAGCACTATGGAGTGGGAGGCACGCTGGGCCAGGGTGTCGGCACGCATCACACCAAGGCGTACTACGGCCACCCGAGCTGTGCGGACCTCCCGCTGGAGGAGCAGCGCATCCTGTACTTCAGGGCGAGGGGCGAGGGAAACCCCGGTGCCGCATTGGGTGCCGCGGCACCCCTGCCGAAGCGTCCGGGGGTCGTGCCCGTGGAGCCTCCGGTGATAGTGCCAAACCTCGGCGTCCTGGACCCGTCTGGGTTCATGGGTCCGGGCTCGGGCGACGGCGCCGGAGGCTTCGGAGCCGCGGTCGACGCCTCGATTGCCGAGGAGAACCTTGGCCCCATGGAGGCGGCGATGGTGACCGATCTTCTGGGTCACTCGGACCTCTACGGAGCGCTGCTCCAGGGGTTCAATCCACTGCAAGCGGAGGTCGACAGACAGCGGGTTGCGTCGGTGTCGGCGTCGGTTTCGGAGGCTCCGCGGGTGGTTCCTGTGGGAACGGGGGTCGTCAACATGGAGGTCGAGCAGCCGCGGGCGCAGAGCTCCACGGCTGCGGCTGGCACGGCGGCGGCTGGTGCGGCGGCGCCACAGCCGCCAGTCAGGGAGCGGGCCGGCGGCGCGTCCGCGTCGAACATGCCTCAGCCGGAAGCGACCGCGACGAAGGCCGCAGCTGCCTCGACGACGCCGGCCAGCCGGCCGCCGCCGCCGCGCAGGGCTGCCGCTACGGCTTCGGCCTCCGCCGTGGACGCCGTGTTCTCGTCGATTCTCGGCGGCAGCGCCGACTCCACGCAGCCGCAGCCGCTCAACCCTGCGCACCGGTCTGCGGGCCCGGCTGCGAGCTCGGGTGCCGCCACGGGCGCTTCCGCGAGTGGAAGCAGCGGCCCGGCGGCGCCCGCGCCCGGGAGCGACTCCGGCGGGAGCGGCGGTCAGCAGCGTTCCTTCCCGAGGAGGAAGCGGGGCGCGGAGTGAGGCGTGTGTGTGGCGCAGACGCGTTTTTCCTCACTCAATGCATGTTGCGTCGCTATAAGAGCGAAAGGTTGAATTTTAGACAGTGAGGTGACTCTGAATCTTATAGTTCACTCCCAATGGATGAAGCGATGACCGAGTTGTTTTCTGACATGACGGCCTGTCAGACGATAGAGAACCTGCTGCGCGGCAAGCCGCCGCCAAAGCCGACGGTGCAAAAACGCGCACCGCGAGGGATGCGACGCGGTTTGGCGGCAGCGAAGGCTGCGATGAGTCAGACGACGGCAGTCACGAGGGTCGTGGACCGTTCGGTGGAGCAGATCGTGTCGGCAAACATAGAGGAGTGCAAGACGTGTCGCAAGCGGCACCTGGAGGTGGAGGAGCAAGGCAAGGAGCCTGTCGACGACGACACGTTGTCCCAGCTGGCCCAGTTTACCGACGGCATGGACCTCAAGCCCTACGAGAGCTTCCTGCACTACGTGCCTCGCCTGGTGAACGTGGTGCGCCGCGCAGTTGCGAGGTCGCGCAGACTGGTTGCGCGACCCTCTGAGCTCTGTCGGTGTCGCGCGTGGCAGGTGACCCTCGCGGAGGCGCTGCCGATGCCGGGGAGCGGGTTGAAGCTGCCGCTGGACCTGGCGCACATCGCCGCCAGGTGTCGCTCGGCGTACTACGCGCCTCGCCGCTTCGCAGTGAGCAATCACTCGAACCCTACAACCTAGCACACTGCAACGTGACCCATTGTTTCCCCTGCATTGTCAGGCAGTACAATTGGCCTATTCTAATCCAAGATCTCGCGTCCTTGTGTTCCGTAAGCCGCTCGCCCCCAAATCGCCTTAGAAACAATGCGACCAAAACTGAGCAACGCGTCCAAGCGCGCAGACACGGGACGACTCGTTGGAACAGGTGCGCATCGCTTCGCCACTAGAGACATAGCACACGCCTGTACATTTCTTTGCGCTCTGCTTCTGTGGGAATACTCCCGTTCCATGCCATGGGCCACTTGTCCGGCCCAACGTCGTGGCAAAATTGGTCAATGATCTTGACACTTTTCTGCAAGTTGACTTTGGCAAACTCGGGGACAATGTTAGCCTTTGACCAACAGCGACGAACGTCTTCTTTGGAATTTGCGTACCAACATTTGGCAATGCGATGCTCCACGTGCCACACTGTTCCGTAGTTTTCCATGGTCATACCGGGTGCAAGACGTTCTTCGAGGTGCTCTTTCAAATCCGATGCATCGTTGAATTCAGTGAACGAATACAGACTTTCTGAATTCTGTCGATTACCCTTGATCATCGAAGCAACCGTGTTGCTGAGCGAAACGTTGAGGCGGATTTCAGAAGATGAAGCATATGCATCACGGCGACACTCGTTGACATAATCTTGTGTCAGACGCCATCGATCAGACCCGTAGTGCTTCGCCTTCCGCTTCTTAAGCGAAGCGCGGCCAGGATCACTCGTGCGATAACTCTCCTCTTGCTCTTTGACATGATCTTGTTGACGATGCTGTTTTCTCCACTTCCTTCTCTCTGGTGTCTTCATGTTGATGCGATTTCGAGTTTTGTATTCGTCGGAAGTGATGCGCTCGTGAACCTGCTTGGCGAGGCATTCGTGACACCTGGCCTCAACCATGTGCACCAACTTTCCACGCGCCATACGGTCCCGTGACTTGAACAATGCAATTGGAAGCAATTTACAGCACCCTAAACACTTCTTCGTTCCTGAATCCTTCAACTTTTGTTTGGCGGCACGCTGCGAATCCTGAAACTCCTTGCGAGTGGCAAAACCACCGTATTTCATGACTGCACTGAGTTAACTGCATGGTGAAGTGCAGTCAACCCAAAAGCTAGCGCTCGCTCTGTTCGCAGGTACGAGCGGATCGATGGCGGCGCGC
>TARA_B110001452_G_scaffold186813_1_pt1 | contig 13084 bp, 6 predicted proteins | sample TARA_B110001452 | Tara Oceans TARA_B110001452 (sample SAMEA4396971) | marine metagenome | biome: Polar Biome; feature: [DCM] deep chlorophyll maximum layer (ENVO:01000326); material: water (ENVO:00002006), including particulate matter (ENVO:01000060) such as... | depth 25 m
GGCTTTTAACCGGACGGTCGCGGGTTCGAACCCCGTCAGGCCCGCTTGACTCGCTATCGGTCTAGCCAATTTAGGGTATTTGAGGGGTCAAAAATGGTAGTAAAAAGTGCAACAAAAAAACGGTTAATGGAACTTGGTGTGTCCGAAGAATTCGCCCACAAATTGGCGACGGACAGAAACATGACAGATATCAAATCACTTTCTCACGATGAAATCGCATCGACATTAGGAATCTCAAAAGATTCTGAGTCTTTTACCAATGTTATGGCAGTTATTGCTGAACAAGGCTCACGAAGAAGAGCACAAAAGAAGAGCAAGAAAATTACTATTCGTTCCAGAGCAATAGATGATTTTGACAGACCAGAAATTAATATTCGTTTCAATGCACTAAATCATGTGCTTGTACCCCACCAAGAACTAGTCGGAGAAGCCAACATTTCCGAACAGGACCAATTTGATGTCGAAGAGGCAGAATTGTCTCCTTGGAAAATGGTAGAGATGGACGAAGATACCGGCAAACCTCGAATTGCAAAAGAGTTGCTACCTAAGGTTCTAATCACCGACCCTGTTGTTCAAGTAATAAAAGAACAAGCAGAAATAATTGATAATGCTAAATTAGCAGCAGATCCAGAACACAAGCCTTTGGCTGCTGGATGGATTGCTGACAGAGTTGTCAAAGTAATTAGACATTCACCGTCTGCGGGCAAGACAATTGCTTACAGGCTGATAGTAGAGGGTAACTGAGGAGGTCAAACATATGCAAGAAATTATTCAATCATTTTTTAGAGAAAGAAGTTTAGTAAATCACCAAATCGCATCTTATGACGACTGTATTCCTGCAGGGGACAATGCAATTTCTCGTATGGAGAAAATCATTCGAAATATTCGTGTAGGTACAGACGAAGAAATTTCAGATGAGAAAGGTGGATTCATTAAACTGGACGTCGTTGACCAAGATATTGTCATTAGACTAAAGAATATTCAACTTGGAGAACCGACCATCAGAGAAGCAAATGGTTCAGAGCATCCTTCAAGTCCGATGGAATGTAGGCTAAGGAAACTTACTTACATGTCCCCAGTTACAATTGATTTCCAAATTGAAAGAAACGGAGTACCTTCACCTAAAGAAGAAGCAGTTCAAGTAGGAAGCCTTCCAATTATGGTTCGTTCAAAGAGATGTAATCTTCACCCAGGACACATCGCTGGAGACCGCCAACTATACCCTACAACTTCAACAGAAGATTCTGAGATGTGGAATGGCCTACTAAGAACAAAAGGAGAAGACCCTCTAGACCCTGGAGGCTACTTCATCATCAACGGTACAGAAAGAGTCCTAATTTCTACTGAGGACTTAGCACCTAACCGTGTTACTGTTGAAATTAACAAGCGTTATGCAAAGCGTACAGAAGTTGCAAAGATTTTCTCCCAGAAAGACGGTATGAGAAAGCCTCTAACCGTTGAGAAGAGAAGAGATGGAATGCTGATGGTAAAGATTAGTACTGCAGGAACTACCCCTATTCCTGTTGTTCTTTTGATGAGAGCACTTGGAACAGATAATGACCAAGAGATTTTCACATCCATTGCAGGTCCTACTGAAACTTTCAAGTATATCGTTGCTAACATTAACGAAGTTAATGACAATGAAGAATATTTAGTTCAAAACGTTCTTGAAGCACACGAATGGTTGCAAAAGAAATTCGCTGCTGGCCAACAAAGAGAATACCGTGAAGCTAGAGTTAACCAACTCCTCGACAGAGAATTATTGCCCCACTTGGGCGACCAATCTACCGATCGAAAGAAGAAGGCCATTTTCCTTGGCCGTATCGTTCGTCAAGTTCTAGAGATGGCTATGCACTCCAAAGAGCCAAACGACAAAGACCACTATGCTAACAAGAGAGTTAGACTTGCTGGTGACCTAATCGAAGATCTATTCCGTGTGTCCTCTGGACAACTCGCTAGAGATTTGAAGTACCAACTTGAGAGACACCACAACAGAAAGCGTGAACTAAGAATAACTTCATGTTTGAGACCTGACGTATTGACCTCAAAAATCATGCACGCTCTGGCTACAGGAAACTGGGTCGGTGGACGTTCAGGTGTAAGTCAACTACTTGACAGAACTACTTACCTCGCTGCTTTATCTCACATGAGAAGAGTTACATCTCCGCTGGTTAGAAGCCAACCTCACTTCGAGGCTAGAGATTTACATCCTACTCATTGGGGAAGACTTTGTCCTAACGAGACTCCTGAAGGTCAAAACTGTGGTCTTGTAAAGAATGCTGCACAAATGATTGACGTTTCAGAACATATCAGTGAACAAGATGTCAGAAACCAATTGGATGAGTTGGATGTTTTCCAACCTGATGACTGGACTGAAGGTGACAGAATTCACGTCAATGGTGACATTTACGGAATTCACAAGAAAGGTGCAAACCTAGTTCGCCACTTCAAGTCTGCTCGTCGTCGTGGAACTATCCCTGCGGAAGTTTCCATTAGATATGATACAGAGAACCGTGATATTTTCATTAATACCGACAAAGGGCGTATCCTAAGGCCTCTACTGATTCTTTACGATGGAGCTCCTCGTTTGACAAGTTCTCATCTTGAAGCACTTGATTCTGGTGAAATGACTTTCAAGCATCTAGTCGATACTGGTGTAGTTGAATGGGTTGACGCAGAAGAAGAAGAAGACTTGTTCATTGCTCCAAAGCCTTTCGTTCTACCTGAAGTTGTTCAAGGTAGCGGAAAGTTCGCTGGAAGACCAATTTCTAATGAAAATATCGATTGGGAAAACCTTGGTGAACCAGGTGCAACCTTTGCTAAGATTAAGGCAAAGGTTAGAATGCCAAACAACGATTGGGAAATTGCAAAGTTTTCGCTTCCTCTATTGTATTCTGATGAACACACACACTGTGAAATTGACCCACAACTTGTACTTGGTGTATGTGCTTCATTGATTCCATATCCAGAACACAACTCTACTCCTCGTGTTACTGGTGGAACTGCAATGGTTAAGCAATCACTTGGTCTACCAAGTTCAAACTATAGACTACGTCCTGACACACGTGCACACATTTTGCACTACCCTCAACGTTCAATCACTAAAACACGTGCAATGGAGACTACAAACTTCGACCAAAGACCTGGTGGTCAAAACTTTATCGTCGCAATTATGTCTCTTCATGGTTACAACATGCAAGATGCAGTAATTATGAATAGAGGTTCCATTGACTTAGGACTTGCTCGTTCTACATTCAACAGAACCTATAACGCTGAAAGAAGAAGATTCCCTGGTGGACAAGTAGAAGAAATCGAAAAGCCAGGATCATCTCTACAAGAAGTTAAGGGAATGAAGCCTGATGAAGCATACTTCCACTTAGAAGCTGATGGTCTGCCTCTACCAGAGACATACCTTGAAGGTGGAGATGTACTTGTTGGTAAGACAAGTCCTCCAAGATTCTTGGAAGAAACTTCCGGAAGCGCATTCTTAATGGCTCAAGAAAGAAGAGAATCTTCTATGCTTGTAAGACACGGTGAGAAGGGTTGGGTCGACAATGTGTATGTCACAGAGTCCCTTGATTCTGGTCGCTTGGTAAGAGTCATGGTTAGGAGCCACAAAATACCAGAGGTTGGAGATAAGTTTGCTTCAAGGCACGGTCAGAAAGGAGTTATTGGACGGTTAGTCGAACCTGAAGACATGCCTTTCACACCAGAAGGTGTAGTTCCTGATTTGATTATTAATCCTCACGCGATTCCTTCACGTATGACAGTTGCTCACGTTTTGGAAATGATCGGTGGTAAAGTCGGTTCTCTAGAAGGCAGAAGAATCGATGGAACTGCATTTAGAGGAGAGAAAGAAGTAAGTCTACGTGACGGTCTTATCCGTAACGGATTTGCTCACTCAGGTCGTGAAATGATGATTAACGGTGAAACTGGAGAACCATATCCTGCTGATATCTTCGTCGGTTGTATCTACTATCAGAGACTTCACCACTTGGTCAGTTCTAAGATTCACGCCCGTTCTCGTGGTCGTGTACAAATTCTAACACGTCAGCCGACTGAAGGTCGTGCTCGTCAAGGAGGTCTAAGATTTGGTGAAATGGAACGTGACTGTTTGATTGCTCACGGTGCATCCATGGTTATCAAGGATAGACTGTTGGACGAATCTGATGGTATAGACATGTATGTTTGTGCTCAATCGGGTCACCTTGCCTGGTATGACCCGAAACGAAGAACATATGTCAGCCCGATTCATGGTGATGGGGCTGAAGTTTACAAAGTACAAACTTCTTATGCCTTCAAACTGCTTCTTGATGAAATGAAGAGTTTAGGTGTTGCAATGAGACTAGAACTGGAGGACCGAAGATGAGCCGAAATACAACTATGATTCCAAAGCGAATATCCAGTATTCGTTTCGGATTGATGGACCCAACTGAGATTAGAAAGATGTCTGCTGTAGAAGTAAAGACTGCAGATACTTACAAAGACGACGGACGTGCATACAGCCAAGGTCTAATGGACATGCACATGGGTGTTATTGAACCTGGACTTGTTTGCCCTACTGACAACTGTAAGTATGACGAATCACCTGGTCACTTTGGACACATACAAATGGAACTTCCCGTAATCCATATTGGATTCGTAAATCTGATTAAAACTGCACTGAAAGCCACATGTAATACATGTAGTAAGATTCTACTGCACGATGAACCAGAAACACACCCTAACAATCCTGAACTAAGTGAACAAGATTACTACAATCGTAGAGTTAGAGATATCATGCTCAAGCACGGTGTCGGTTCTACTGAATTTTCAAAGATGATTAAGGAAATTGAAAAGGTAACCTCTGGAACTAAGAGAAAGGTCTGCATGCATTGTGGAGCTGCTCAAGGAAAGATTACTCTTGACAAGCCTACTACTTTCAAAGAAAAGTTGGAAACTCAAGGTACAGGGAAAGAAACAGAAAGAAAACTTAACCCTAGAGATGTTAGAGAATGGTTGAGCAGTATTCCTGCTGAACATCTAATCTTCATTGGTATGGATAAGCAAAACCGTCCGGAATGGACAGTTCTACAAGTTCTTCCCGTTCCACCAATTACCGTTAGACCGTCAATTACTCTTGATAGTGGAGATCGTTCTGAAGACGATTTGACACACAAGTTGGTAGACGTTTTGAGAATCAATCAAAGACTACGAGAGAACAGAGATTCTGGTGCACCACAACTAATTGTAGAGGACCTTTGGGAACTTCTTCAGTATCACGTAACCACTTACTTTGATAATCAAACCTCGGGTATACCTCCTGCTCGTCACCGTTCAGGAAGAACCTTGAAGACCCTAACTCAAAGATTGAAAGGTAAGGAAGGGCGATTTAGAAGTAATTTATCTGGAAAGCGTGTTAATTTTTGTGCACGTTCTGTAATTTCTCCTGACCCTTATCTAAGTGTTAATGAAGTTGGAGTTCCAAAGAAGATTGCTCGTGAATTGACAGTACCGATTCGTGTTACTCTAAGGAATCGTGAACAGATGCGTCAAATGATTCTTCGTGGTCCTGATGTTCACCCTGGTGTTAACTACATTATTCGTGGTGACAAGAGAAGAGTGAGAATCAATTCAAGAAGCAGACTTATCAATGCAGGATTTAGATGTCACAACCCAGAATGTTCTGAAGAGACAACTATGCGTCCTGACCTTCATGAAGTTCTACCAGCACCTAACTTCCTCCCTGGTCTAGTTATCAGAAAAGAAGTCAGTCGCTCTATCATTACCGATATGGAAGTTGAAACTTTCGTTGTTGATGATGCTGCAACTATTGCTAACCTAAGAGGCGAAGATATTGATGGTCACTCCTTGGAAAAGGACGACCCAAGGTCAATTCTTCACAACAGATGGATGTGGGAATTAGAGCAACAAGATAAGCAAAACCCTGAACCATTCTCCGAAGACTTGCAAGTGGTTTGTCCTCACTGTTTGAGCCCTGCTGATGAATGGGGAGACCGAACAAATACTGAAGATAGATTATCGACCAAAGATAGAGATGGTAATCCAAAACCTGGTATGCTTGTTGAGAGACACTTAATCGATGGCGATGTTGCAATATTCAACAGACAACCTTCTCTTCACAGAATGTCTATGATGGTTCACGAAGTTAGAGTTATGGAAGGTAAAACTTTCAGATTCAATCTTGCTGTATGTACCCCGTATAACGCTGATTTTGATGGTGATGAAATGAATCTTCACGTAATTCAGTCTGAAGAAGCTAGAGCGGAAGCTAAGATTCTAATGAGAGTTCAAGAACATATTTTGACCCCAAGATATGGTGGTGCTGTAATCGGTGGTATTCACGACCATATTTCAGGAGCATACTTGCTCTCAAGACCTGGAACCTTGATCGCTCGTCATCATGGACTAGAAATGTTGGGTAACATCGGTTGGACCGGTGAACTACCTGAGGTTGTCAAAGATGAAAGAGGTAAAGATAGCTTTAGAGGCCAAGATATTATCTCTCTAATCATACCTGATAACATCCACTTGAGATTTAGAAGCCGTTCCAATGATGATGTTATTGTCAAGAACGGTAAAGTCGAAGGAACATTAGATAAGAGAGCAATTGGTGCTGAAGACGGTCGTCTACTGGATGCTATTGTTCAAACTAATGGACCTGAAAAAGGTGCTAAATTCCTTGATGACTTCACACAATTATCTATTGCTGCATGTACTGCATTAGGTTTCACTACTGGTATTGATGATGAGGACCTTTCCCCAGAATCTCTTGCTGGTATTGAGAAAGCTAATGCTGATGCTCGTTCTCTTGTTGAAGAAGAATTATCCGCATTTGGTAAAGATGGACGTGGTTATGAAGCAAGACCTGGTAGAACTCCTAGGGAAACCTTGGAAGAAAATATCATGGTTATGCTTGATGAAGGTAAGCAAAAGGCTGGTGACATTGCTAAGGATGAGTTGAATCAATCTGGTTCAACTAACGCTGCGGTCAACATGGCAATTTCTGGAGCCCGAGGTTCAATGGATAACCTAACAATGATGGCTGGTTCTATTGGGCAAGCAAAAGTTCGTGGTAAGAGATTAGAACGTGGATATAATGACAGAGTTCTCGCTCACTTCAAGAGAGGTGGAAGAGGTGCTTTAGATAGAGGATTTATCTCAAATTCTTTCAAGCGTGGTCTTGAACCAACAGAGTTTTTCATGCTTTCAATTTCTGGAAGAGAATCTCTAGTCGATACAGCGGTTCGTACTGCAAAGTCCGGATATATGCAAAGAAGACTGATTAACGCTATGGATGATTTGAAGGTTTATGATGATCAAATGTTATCTGTAAGGAATACTGCTAACAGAATTATACAATTTAGATATGGTGAAGATGGTATTGACCCATCCCGTGGTGTACATGGTTCTCCATTCAATATCGATGTTATCGTAGATGAAGCACTTGGAACAGAAGGTGCAACAGTTGTCAAAAGAGAATCTTTTGAACGTGAAGAATCTGAAGAGGATCTTGGCGCTTGGGATGACGATGTAAGTGAAGATACAGGAAGTGATGTCTGATGGTAGTAAAGAGTGCAACAAAGAAAAAACTCATGGACTTGGGAATTGCTGAGAATTTCGCTCACATCTTAGCCGATGATAGAAAGTGGGATGATGTAAAAATCCTTCCAGTTGGTGAAATCGGTCAAATTTGTGAAACTGATTCTGAAACTGCAGCATCGATTAAGACTATCATCGATGGTGCAAACCAAAAGAATAAGTTAGAGAACAGTGAAGCAATTGGACCAGTAACCGCAGTCACTCTAGGTCGTAAAGTTAGATCAAGAGCACGTGTTAAGTCTACTGCTGATATTGATTCATACAATAAAGAGATAAAACTTCTATCTTTGGAAGATGAACTTTCTAGAGATGCAGTTTTCAAGAGTCTACAAGCAGCGGCAGAGGATTCAGGTTCTCCAAGGTTTACTGATAGGATTTTCCACGATCTGACTGAAGCAATTCATGCAAGAGGAATTAATAAACTTACTAAGCCACAAGCAAAGAAAGTTATTGCAGGTTCCATAGTTGCTCTTGATAGAGCAAGTATTGACCCATATGAAGCAGCAGGAATTATTACTGCTCAATCTATTGGTGAACCAGGAACTCAGATGACAATGCGTACTTTCCACTATGCGGGTGTAGCTACAGTTAACGTAACTCAAGGTCTACCTAGAATTATAGAGATTGTCGATGCTAGAAAAGTTCCAAACACCCCTACTATGACAATTCGTCTGCAAGATGAAAAGAAAACATCAGCAGAAGAAGCTCAAAAGTTGGCTGCTGCAATTGAAGTAACTACTACTGTAAACATTGCATCATTGGAAACTGACGTTGCTCAAAGGAGACTTGTTCTTAAGTTGAATAAGAGTAATTTGAAGCAAAAGAACATGAGTGCTGCTGAGGTTAAAGATAAACTTGAGCGTGCTACAAGACTTCTAGTTCAAGGCGACAAACCAAAGAATCCTTCAAAGTTGACTCTAATACCAGGTGTTCATTCCGAAGAGGATTTAGCTGAACTTGCTGAAAACCCACCATCTTATACCATGCTTCTTCAATTAGAAGAAAAGATTCGTGATATGAGACTGAAAGGTATTCCAAACATCGAAAGAGCAAACGTCCAACTTGATGATAAAACTGGTGAGTATTACCTTTCTACTATCGGTTCAAACCTATCGAGAGTGAGTGAAATAGAAACAATCGATCGTTCACGTACCTACACTAATAACATCATAGAGATTTACGACCATTTGGGAATTGAAGCCGCTAGACAAGCAATTGTAAATGAATTACAAGCTACTCTAGATGGTGCTCGTTTGGAAGTTGATACCAGACACTTGCTACTGGTTGCTGATGTTATGACTTCAGAAGGTGAAGTAAGAGCTATCGGTCGTCACGGTGTTTCAGGAACCAAGCACAGTATTCTTGCTCGTGCTGCTTTCGAAGTTACTGTAAACCACCTGCTTAAGGCAGGAATTATTGGAGAGAGAGACCATTTGACCGGTGTTGCAGAAAACATCATCGTCGGTCAACCGATCTCTTTAGGTACTGGAAGCGTAGAACTATTCTACATACCTGAAGAATGATAATCCCACCATGAGAAACTATGTGGAGAATGGAGGAAAAAATATGGATTTAAGCCGACAATTAAAGAATGCAATTACAACTGGGAAACTACTATTTGGGCAAAGGCAGGCTATCGATGCTTGTGCAAATGGTGATGCGAAATTGATAATATTAGCTGCCAATTGCCCTGAGGATTATACTGACCAACTGCATGCTAAGCACCCTGAAGTTACTATGTTCCGTTCAGGACTTGTTAACCGAGAACTTGGTATCGCAAGTGGTAAGCCTTTTTCAGTTTCAACAATCACTGTTATTGATGCTGGAGAGAGTGAATTACTTTCTCTAGATTCTAATATTTGATGACTGATTTGAATAAATTCCCACTAACATCTTAGGGAAGAGTTCATTTCCTAAACCTACATGGAGTGCTTGAGGCACTGTCATGGTTTCTAATGTATCTTCAAGCCGAGTTTTGATTTCTTCAATAGTAGTTCTTCTACTTTTGAGTACTTCATTTGCAATATTTACTGGTCAAAACAACTCAGATGTCAATGATGAAACCATCGAGATTGACTCATTTAGAAACTATCTTTCCTCTAAGAGTTCCAATGACTGGTCGGCATCAGGTAGTGCATCTAATCCTGTAATTGCAAGTATTATTGATACCACTTCTAACAATGAGATCGTAGTTGCTGGAGTCATTAGTGGTTCAACAACTATGTCCATGGGTTCTGCTTCTATTACTTCTGGGCAATATGTGGAGCCATGGATTGCCAAGGCCGATAGTAATGGTAATTGGCAATGGATAGAGAAAATATCTATTACAGGAACTTCCCAATACGCTGAAGCGTCCATAACTGATATTGCAGTTGCTCCAAATGGAGATATTTTTGCCACAGGAATGTTTTACGAATCAGTTATGTTTGGTAGTATTTCTCTGACTTCAACTGGATACTGGGATTGTTGGACTGCGAAAATTTCCGCTTCTGGACAATGGCAGTGGGCTGAAGCCCTACGCGGCGATGGAGATTATGATGGTGTTACTGTTACGACATTGGATGTTGTCTATGGTACGTCAATATCCGTTGATTCTAATTCCGACCCAATAATTGGTGGCTTCTTTTTGGGCAATACCGATGTTGGGGTGGCGGCTGATACAGGCGCACAAGACGGCGAGGATATCGAGATATTTGTCACTAAATATTCTAACTCCGGAAATCTACAGTGGACTGAAGTAGCAAGAGGTCAAGGTATTCAAGAAGTAAATAGTATGATAGTTGATAGTAGTAATAGTATTTGGATTTCAACGACTTTTGAAGTTAGTATGACTTTTGGTAGCGTAGTGGCTAATGCAGGAATAAATGAAGTACCAGTTGGAATTGCAAAAATAAGTTCTTCTGGTAATTGGCAGTCAGCATACGCAACTGCTGGAAGTGGACAAGCGAGTATAACTGATTTCATACTAGATAACCAGAACAATATTCTAATGTCCGGATTCTATAGTGGCAGTGTTACCTTTGGGACTCAAATGACTAGCGTTGGACAAAATGATGCATTGGTTGCTAGTATGTCACCTTCAGGTACTTGGAATTGGGCTAAGTCGGTTGGGGGTAGTAGTTATGACACAGGTTCAGGAGTCGCGTTTGACTCAAGTACAGGTTATACTATGCTCGGTCTTACCTCTCAAAGTTCCTTTTCATTCGGAGGAAATAGTTTCACACCAAGGGGATACAATGACTCTCTTGTGTTAAGTTTTGATTCCAGTGGTAGTCCAGTCTCACTATTTGATGCTGGAAGTACAGCTGATGACGCAGTTTCAGGAATCTCACTTATGCCCAATGGTGCCTTGGTAATTGTTGGTAATTATAATGGAACAATCGACTTTGGCACCTCCAGTGCTTCTACTCAAACTACCTCAGTTTTGATGCCATATGTATGGTTCACAGAAACTGTTGCTGTTTTGGATGCTGACGGTGATGGAGTTGCAGATGATGATGACAACTGTCCAAATACCGCTAATTCTGGTCAAGAAAATACTGATCTTGATTCTGAAGGCGATGCTTGTGATTCAGATGATGATAATGATGGAATAACAGATAATTTCCCTGATAATTGTCCTCGTAATAGCCAAACTGGATGGACTAGTACCAGAGACTTTTCCAATCCTTCCGCTTCAACTGACTGGGATAATGATGGTTGTAAGGACGACCATCCTGAAGATTTGGATGATGATAATGATGGGATTCTAGACCTTTCCGATTCATGTCCATTAACTTCCTTTAGTCCTCCTAGGCCGACATGGGTATCTGATATAGCTACTGATATGGATGGAGATGGTTGCCGAGATAGTGACGAAGATGATAATGATGATGCAGATGATTTTGAAGATTCTTTAGATAATTGTCCAACTACTTATGGAACCTCTACTTTGGGTCGTGTCGGATGTTTGGATTCTGATTTAGATGGTTGGGCAGATACTCATGATGATTGTCCAGTCGAATTTGGTAATTCTTCACAAAACGATAAGATTGGTTGCTTAGACTCTGATGGTGATGGTTGGGCAGATGTTGATGATGACTTCGACTTTGAACCAACTCAATGGATTGATACCGATGGTGATGGATATGGAGACCGCTCTGAAGGAGTAGATGCTGATGCCTGTGTTGATGACTCTGGAGATTCTTATGCAGATAGGAAAGGCTGCCCTGATGCGGATGGTGATGGGTACTCAGATTCTGATAGTTCTTGGGATACTGGTAACGGTGCTGATGCATTTGAAAATGATGATTCACAATGGTCGGACTTCGATTCTGATGGCTTTGGTGATAACTGGGGCAATAATTCATGGACAGACCGTCCAGATAATTGGCCGGGTGTTTTCATCAATGGAATCTTGCTAGTTTCTCAAGATGCTTGTCCACTTCAACCAGGTAACTCGACACAATCTGAAATTTTTGGATGTCCTGACTATGATGGAGATGGATGGTATGATGTTCAAGATAAATTCGTATTTGATTCATCACAATGGGGAGATTCAGATGATGATGGATATGGAGATAACTTACTTGGAGGCCAACCGGATTCTTGTCCTAATGTAGCAGGAAACTCAACTCAAGACCGGTTTGGTTGTATTGATTCTGATGGGGATGGATATTCTGACCCTGTACAAGCCTCTTGGTCACTAAATGATGGTGCAGATGCGTTCATCCTTGAGCCAACACAATGGCAAGATTCCGATGTTGATGGTTATGGCGATAATCAAGATGGATTCCAGCCAGATGCATGTATCTCGCTAAAGGGTACATCTACTGTGGATAGATTTGGTTGCCCAGACTTTGATGAAGATGGTTATTCTAATCCTACTGAAACTTGGACCATCGTACAAGGAGCGGATGCTTGTTTCAACGTTAATGGTAACTCTACTAATGATCGAGTTGGATGTTATGATAGCGATGGTGATGGTTACTCAAATAACGACCCGGACTGGAGTTACTCAAATGGTGCTGATGGATATCCTGATGACCCAACAAAGTGGGGGGAGCCACCTGAATCAGATACTGCCTCTTCATCAACTGGTTTGATGATTGGTGGAGGTATATTTGCCTTGATTATAGTTGTAGTTGCTGGACTACTTTTGACAAGAAGAAATTCTAACGATGAAGGAAAGATGTTCGTAAATGACCCAATGATGGCTCAAATGCAACAGGCACAAAACTATCATCAACAACCACAACAGGCTCAATATCACCAACCAGTTGTTCAAAATGGACCTCCTGTTCAACAAACATCAGCACCTCTCGCACAACCAGACCCTGGATTGGAGTATTATCAGAAACTAGTTGCACAAGGATATCCTCATGAGCACGCAGTTGCATACACTCAACAATATTATCCTCAATTCAATCTTTGAACTGATTGTAAAAGAGCATTGTATCTACAATATTGCTTCTTGTTGTGAACAAGGTCATAAACATGTTAC
>TARA_B110001452_G_scaffold15955_1_pt1 | contig 13052 bp, 9 predicted proteins | sample TARA_B110001452 | Tara Oceans TARA_B110001452 (sample SAMEA4396971) | marine metagenome | biome: Polar Biome; feature: [DCM] deep chlorophyll maximum layer (ENVO:01000326); material: water (ENVO:00002006), including particulate matter (ENVO:01000060) such as... | depth 25 m
AGTCTGACCGCCAATTGCCATTGAATCAGCAATAAGGGGCTCCGAAATTAAAAATTCATAACAACTCAAATCACCATACGGTGCATTTTTCATTTTTCCGAGGAAATCGGTCGCATTTTGGATGAAGGCTTGCATTTCTGAACCACTCATCGCAGGGCATATTTTATTCCGAACAAGGGTGTTGACAAGTGATTCGATGGTCGAGCGCTCAGGTTCATAATCACGTTCAATAATCGTGAAAAGGTCTTGGAAGTGACTTGGTAAATCAGCAGGAAATGATAACAACGCCCTTTCAAGTGCCCTTTTACCCATGCCAAACCTTTTCCAGAACATCCAGAGTGGCTCTACATGCCTCATTATGGCGGTTTTATGAAGGTAGACTGTGACAAGTAGGTTTTCTTTAATCGTGGCACTTTCCTTGACGTCTAAAGTGTCTTTAATGAATGGCCATAAACAATCAAACCATTCATTTGGAGCATTTTGTTGATCGAGAATTTCGTTATATTCTTCCTCCTGCCAAGCCGAAATGAATTGTTCAATTACATAGGGTGGATCTAATTCATACAAATAATCACCCAACGCTGTAGAAGCACTTGTTTTGGTATGATTCTTTGCCTCATTACTTGGTTGTATAACCCCCGCTGGTGCATAATATTCCTGGTCGAACTCTGCGAGCTCTTCAGGAGTGGGTTGCGCCCTTGGAATCGCTGGATTATAATCGTCTTCGCGTATGAGCGGGACTCCATAGGGTGAAATGTTCTCTATGCCGGCGTGTTTTCCGCCACATATCCCAAATTTAGCGAGAATATACACTTCATCTGATTGAGAAGTTTGGTGTTTTACAAACCCTCTCAGACGCATCTCATCTTCTTCGTCGATTAATGTAAAAATGGGGCCGCAGTGGGGACAGACAAGACTTGGGCCTTCACCTTCCTTTTCGTGATATTCACGCAAGTCATCAACAGAGAACTTCTCTTCGTCGGTCATGCCATCCCCTCCCTACTGATATCTCCGTACAATTGACTTGCGACTAGGTAGCCTTCATTGGTGAGCGAAAAGCGGAGGACTGATGACCCTTCTTCAGCGACATTACGGCGGACAAGTTTTGATTGAATGAGTTTTTTCATTCGAGTTGAGCTTCCAGTGACAATTCCTTTCTTGAGGTCGTATGGGCATTTCAAATCTTGAACAAAAGTAACAATTTCAGACCATTCCACGCCATCAAAATCTTCTTCTTCCACATCATCAAACGGAAGATTGTTTGATGATTTCTTGGAATTTACATTTTCAAGGAGCATGAGTGCGACCAGAATATTACGATATCCCGAAGCGATTTTTTTATTCATTATTTCTAGTGCTCCCCAGTTTGGAACAGACAGTTTGTGAGAATAACGAGGGTGTCGAGAGAGTTCGACTTTTTCTATAACTGCTCCTTTTTCTCCTTTGGACTTGAGAATGTAGCATGTTGAGGCTTTCGTAACGTTTGAGAAAGATGAAACGGCAGGCTTAATCTGATTCACGGGACTTGTAATGTCAAAATTCCAGTGATGTCGACCATATTGCTTTTCAAAATCTTCAAGAACAGCAAGAAGATGTTTTGAGAAGAGCAATTGAAACTCTTCTCCATAGACGGGATTAATGACGACCAAGTGATTTTTCACTTCAACACAGTCGTAAACACACCTTTGGCGGAGTATTTCTTGTGCGGCCCTTAAATCCCCAACAAGTTCTGGTTCCGTGAAATAATTACATGCTTTATCCAGTGACATCACATGCGACCCCTCAATTGAATCATCTATTTTTTGAAGAACGACCAGTAATCCATCGTGAATGCCTGCAGCAGAAATTTGCGAGGCAAGGAGTGGTGGTCGTGAATTGTGACTTTCTGCAGACGCTATGTTTGGAAGACGGGCGAAAGAGATCAAAATTTCCTTCAAACCTTCATCTTCAACGCCTTTCGATTCAATGTAATTTTTTAGGGACTGAGTCCAGCCTTTTGGAGTTAATTTGTACACCGTATTGCCAGATGTTGTGTCTTCTTTGATCAAATACCCTTCTTTCAAGGCGATTTGTGTTGCTGAATTTATTCCTGAAGCAACAGCGCCAGGTAATTGAGAAATATCATTTGCACTGAACCAGCCGTTTTTACCAGTTATGTTTTCATTGATCTCCTGTACATGTAGACGAACAAACGCCCCGAGGGTTGCGTTAGCAATTTCTGTATTTATTCTTGAAGAGCCAACATGAAAGAGTTCCACCTTCGGCTCATCAATAGAAATTGTCTTGCTTCCTCGAATTTCAGCGGTAAGCCACATGGCATGTTGAAGCAGACTTGCGCCACGACCAAGCACAAAAAGAGAGTCTTGACTTTCATCAAGTTTGGAAAGAATTTGGCGCAATAAATTCCATGGCTGCTGCATCATCTCATGCATAACCATGTCAGTAGAAATAGGTTCAAGCTGCTCAGGGCGGATGGTTGATTGTGGGAATCTCTCTTCCAACTCCTCTCTGAGCTCATCGCAAACGCGGTCTGTCGATTGGAAAAGAATGATTTCATCAATATCGTGTTTGGATGCTGCATTGACAAAATCTACCGAAAAATACTTGCCAGTATCTTGGTTAGGACGAGAAAATTCGACGAGGCATAATTGCATAGTTGTTCCACCTTTCTATATTATTTAGTTACTATGACTGTCAAACTTTGATAATTTTAACAGATTTGCAGTTTCTCATTGGCTTAACAAGGCATGTCTCTACGAGAAGTGAAGTTTATTCTCGATTCAAACGAGACCCTTTCAACACGTGTTCTCGTGGATGAAACTTCAACTGTATATGAGGCAATGTCTCAATCTGGCCTTCTACCTCGAGATGGTAGTTTGAGGTATGCTATGGATAAAGATGGAAATTCTCTGAATCATCAACTTGTAGGAAAGGCTCCTACTACGATTCATTTGGGGATGTTGGAGCGCGTAGAATCAATTTGGGGTGAAACAAAATTGAGAGGGCCATTTACTGGAACTGAATGCTTGAATGGAACCAAAATTCTCATTCCAGGTATTGAGGTTGGAGATTACATCAATGTATTCATCACGCGTCGAAAGCAAAAAACTGGCACTTATGCGTACCGTTTTCGAACTGAAGGGGAGCCGTATCAGCATCGAGACATCGTCTTTGTACAAGCTCCAATAAAGGGAAATACTGTATCGCTGTTTAATCCACAAACTGGACAAGAAGATATCACAATCAATTATCATTGCTCCGATCTTCAACGTATCCGAGGGTTTTGGGGATGTTGCGAGTTTCGAAATGCAGGGCCGAGCATATTCGTTGTCTTCCGGCCAGATCTAACACCAGTTCCATCAAGCTTCCAACCGCACAACAATCAACCCAACAATGGCAAGAAATACAACAAAATGAAGATTAAACCAGTACCATGTAAGATGAAGATTCCTTCGGTGGCGAAAGAGAATCAAAGTGTTTTCAGAGGTAGTGTTCAACAGCCCGTAGGAGGGTGGCAACGTGCCCTCATCACCGGAAATACTCCCAAAAAGGGAACCTCCTGTGAGGGAGTTCTCGTTCGATTTGCTCGGAAAAACTCCCCTGCATTAGTGAATCGACCTTATTATCAAGACGGACATTATGTCTTTGTCAAGGTTCCTGAATCCGAAAACCGTATCCAAATGTACAATATTCATCACCCTGAATCACCTCTTGAATTACCTTATTGTTTCCAACCTGGAGTCTCAAGTGATGTGAAAGGGCAATGGGTTGTCGCTAAAATCTCCCGCAATGCATCGAATAAGCGTATTTTAGTGGTAGAGGGCACGCCCAAGAATCACAATTCTTGTCAAATTTAATGAAATGAAACCCATTCAAGAAATCAAAAAGGTGAAGTGAAGAATATGGATAATGAAGAATATGGAATTTTTAATGGCAATGGCGACTTTCTACGTAGAGCATCTGAGGTAGAGCAAAGCCGAGAAAACAGTCGGAATGAGTACCTTGTCCCACTTCGTGTACGCTCGGGCTCGAGTTTATCCAAAGCGGTGTTTAATAGTTTTAAATTAACATCGTATCCTTCGCTCAATCTTATTCGCGACCACAGTACGAGCTCCACTGTTGGAGCATTTGTTGTCAATCTTCAGGGTGTCGTTTCAAGTCGAGATTATACCGTGATGAACTATCAAATTCTTATCGATTCACGTTCATTTGTAGAAGCACCACAGGTATTCATTTTGACACCAAAATGCGAGAATATTTTACACGATAATATCTTTGAAAAGGGGAGATACAATATTCTCCCACAAAGAGAAATATGCGGGTTGTGTATGGGTCCAGGGTTTTCAGAACAATTTGCAACGTATCAGTCTGAGAAAGAAAAATTAGGCTTTCTGCTGCATCAAATTGAAGATGTCTTGAAAAACCCCAACCCAGATGATAGCGCTCGAAATCGGTGATAAAATGAATGATAAATATCGACGCCAACGCGGTCTTGTTGACCAAGAACGAGTTTCAAATCTGAAAATACTTGTTTCTGGAAGTTCTGGTGGCGTAAGCGACCTTCTTGTTCTCCTCTCGCAATTTGGTATAGGCCAAGAGTCAGGATTCATCGGAGTACTCCGACCAAATGTTCTGCCTGATTCTGTGTTTTGGAAACTTACTTTTCCAAACGCAAAGCGATGGGAGGATTGGGAGCAAGAAAGTCCTCCTCATCGTCAGATTTTTTCATCTCTCAAAGATACTGAACATTTCCAATTCGATTACCATCTTTGTCTTAATCCTGCGCATGCCGTTCACGATGCAGATCTGTACGGTTACGCGAAAGGAGCTCGAGCCAAAATTTCTCGTCAACCTCTTTCTCCATCCCCCATTTATTCAGAACATGTTCTTACTCCATCGATGCGAGTGGCTGTAGCTGCAACAATGTTACAACAAATGCTTCGAGATGTCGATTGTATGGCACACATGAAAATCAGCGACGCATGGTTTACAGTTACGTGCCGTGTTGAATCGACGGACTTTGAAGAAGTGAGGAAACACATCACCGGTATTGATGGGACACTGGTTGATGTGCAATTAACCAGCGATGGCAATGCGACACTTGCTCGATACCGATCACCGACTCAACCAAACTTGAGTCCTTTTGATTTCCTTTCTCGAACGATGCAGTCTTCGCAAAAACAACTTTCAGTTTCAGATGATTTGGGTTTGATTCCATGGGATGCCCCTGTTGAGGTATTCGATTCCTCATGGTCTCTTTCTGGTCATGAACTCGTACTCTTGGGAGCAGGTGGACTTGGTAGCTGGAGCGCCCCTTTACTTGTTGAGCAGATGGAAGAAGGAACGATTCACATTGTCGATGGCGATGCAGAAATTGAATTTCATAATCTCAATCGCCAAGTACTCTACAATGAAACCCACATTGGGTCAAAGAAAGCATTGACTGCCGCTCAACAGCTCCAATTATTGAATCCTAAAATTCATGTTGAATCGTATTTTGAATTTCTCACTCCACATCATTTGGTCCAGGAGGATTTCGATTCTGATGAAGAGTTTGATGACTTGGGTCTTGAAACTTCACTGTTGTTTGACGCATTGAGTAGGAGCAGCATATATCTCGCTTGTCTTGACAATATGATCGCTCGAACAATTTTGAATGAGTCTGCTATCAAGAATGGCAGCATTATGGTAAATGGAGCAACTGAGGCACTTCACGGAGTCGTTGAAACGTTTGGACAAAAAGGGTGCATGGTTTGCCGTTATGGTAAAGAAAACGCTCGTTCCAGTGAAGTAATATCATGTACTGAAGAAGGAATCCGGCCAATTGCTTCAATTGTGACTTCAACAGCCTGGGTTGGTTCTATGATGGCTTTACTGACGATGATGAATTTGAATCCCAGTTCCAAGGATCAGAATTACCGAGCAACCTGGTATGAGGGGAATTTTGAACAATTCATGCCAACACAGCCTCCTTGGTTTGATGAACCTTGCAAATATCATATTTAATAAAAAACAAGAATCTCAAAGAAATAAAAAGATGGAATGATTATTATGAACCAATTTACCTGTATTGCACCAATGATTGATGGCGGAACTGGAGACGATGTGTACATGAATACGCAAGCTGCTGAAGACAACGGTTATGCGAGCCGTTCTCCTGTTCGAATTTCTGGAAAGAAAACTACTGTTGCAGTATTGCGATATGATCCGAACATTCCTTACGATTCCGTTGGTCTAGGGCCTACTCTTCGAATCAATGCTCAATGTAATGAAGGGGACTCGGTTGAAATCGATCAAATCAAAGTTCAAGGTCCGTTTGCGAAGGTTCGTATTCAACCCACAACTCGTTCCCTCGAAGACCAAGAAATCCCCCTTGTCAAGGCGGCAATTCGTGATGTTTATCTTTCCAAAGATGACCACTTTACAGTTTCTCTGAACGGAGAGCCTCTCGAACTTCAAGTTACACGTTGCCGCCCACAGCATGGTTGGCTCACTCCTGATATCGACATTCATATTATTGGTAAAAAGTCACGTCGTTCAATTATTGATGTTCCAGCTGTTTCCTTTGATGACATAGGTGGCCTTGACAAGACCATTGAAGCGATAAAAGAGATTGCAATTGTGCCGCTTATCCATCCTGAAATTTATGTTAAATCGGGACAAGAACCTCCGCGAGGGATTCTTCTTTACGGTCCTCCAGGTGTCGGAAAAACGCTTCTTGCACGTGCTTTAGCCCGAGAGGCACAATGCAATTTTATCTGTATCAGTGGCCCTGAAATTATCAGTGGTACATACGGTGCTTCTGAAAAAGCGCTACGTGAAAAGTTTGCTGAAGCCAAGCGCGAAGCTCCTTCTGTCATTTATATTGATGAAATTGACGCTATTGCCGGAGATCGTAAGAACAGTCGTGGTGAACTTGAAAAGCGAATATTGACTGAACTTCTTATCCAACTGGATGGATTTGAAGACCGAGGGCAAGTTTTGGTCGTTGGTTCGACAAATCTTCTCGAAACAATTGATCCCGCCCTTCTTCGTGCAGGTCGGTTTGACCGTCGAATCCACGTGCCTTATCCTGATGTTAATGGCCGAGAGAAAATCCTTGAAATACATTCTAAAAACATGCCACTGGAAGGAGTTTCCCTTTCCGATTGGGCTATGAGAACAGTAGGCTGCACCGGTGCAGACTTGGCGAATTTGTGCCGCCATGCGAGTGGCGAAGGACTTCATCGAGAGTTCGGTCTGCCAAGACTCACGAACCCTGAGAACTTCACTGAAATGGAACTTGAAGGGCTAAAAATCTTGACTGAAGACTTTGAACAAGCATTTGAGAAATTTACTCCTTGGGCTACTCAACAACGCCGTCCGGCAACAATGGGTCGTGTGGAAATGGATGCTGTGATTGGACATGCGAGTGCTAAAAGCGAACTTATCGATCATCTTGTTCACCCAATTAACAATCCCGAAATTTATGCATCACTCGGTCTTTCATGCTCCGGAGGCGTTCTTCTACACGGGCCACCGGGAACTGGAAAAACCATGCTTGGTCGCGCAGCTGCAAGTTTGGCAAACGTACAATTCATGGCCGTCTCTGGACCGGATTTCTTGTCCAAGTGGGTTGGTGAAAGTGAACGTGCTGTTCGGGAATTGTTCCAACGAGCGGAAGAACTCGCCCCTGTTGTCTTGTTTTTCGATGAGTTCGACGCAGTCGGTCGAAACAGAGATAATTCCGAAGGCGCTCACCATTCGAGTTCCGTTGTGGCTCAATTGTTGACCATGATGGATGGATTGAAGCCTGCAGATGGGATTTATCTCATGGCGTCTACCAATAAAATCGAACTGATCGATGAAGCATTTTTGCGTCCTGGACGCTTCAGCAAATCCATTGAGGTTGGGCCACTAACCAATGACCTCTTCTTCGAGTTCTTCCAAAACCAGATTGAAGATATTCCATCAACGATTTCGAATCAAGAATGGTTGAACACCGTTCTTCGTTTGAGAGATAAAGTCACAGGTGCAGAATTGAAGGGATTCATTGATCAAATCAAGCATTGTTCAGCTCGTCGCTGTATCGCTGAAAAGACCGAGGTATGTCTGAAAACAGAAGATTTGGAACATGGTCTTCGCGCTTCACGTCATTTGTTGAGAGCCGTAGCCTCCGTTGAAGAGAATATTGTTCTCGATGACGATTGGGATGATGATAATGATGACGAAGGCGAATGGGTGATACCATGAGTGATATCTTTAGCCGACAACGTGGCCTTGTTCATCAAGAGAGAGTAGAGTCATTGAAAGTAACCTTCGTAGATGAGGCATTAATTCCTCAAGCATTGAAACATTCGATGAAGCAATTGGCTGATCAATTGGGAGTAAAGAATTTCCCGAGTGCATCTGGAGATTCGGAATTCACTCTTTCATGGGTTCATGAATCAATAGATTTCGAATGGAAACATGACCCATCAATGATTTTTGTATCCTATGGTCAAGAAGGCGTATTTCTCGACGGCACACCTTGCGAAAAGCCCGCTTATCCGATTTTCGAACCCTCTTTAGCTACTCTATCAGCATGCCTGATTTGGAGTGAGATTTTTCGACGAGCCAAGTGTTACACGCCTGTTGATGTTCCAAAGGTCTCCGTTTCAGTGAATGTTCGGGTGAACGAACCTTCGATGAAAGGAAGTATCAATCATCTCGATTTTCAACTTGAAGGAATCGATTCCCACATCAACATCCGTTCTGTAAACGACGGAACCGGCCACAAGCGAGTACTGATGCGCTTAGATGATGATACTCCCTTGGTACAAGAGCTTCTCAAGAAACTTCAGGTGTCTGGTGGTGATGAAAATATTCATCCTAAATATCCAGTCATGCGTTTTACGCTCCCTGAACCAAAAACGAATCCTTCAGGCCATTTGACCATCGTGGGGGCAGGAGGCTTAGGTACATGGGCGCTGCATTCTATTGTGGGCGGATTAAAAAATTCTAATTTTAGTGATCTGCAACTTCTTGTTTTCGATAAAGATATGGAAGTTGAACGTCATAATCTCAATCGGCAAGTTATTTTTTCTGAAGCAGATATTGGAAGGCCAAAAATTGAAGCTGCTAAAGACTGGTTGAATCGCAACCTTCCTGGCGCCAAAATTTCAATCGCTTACGAACTGCATGATGGTCTATTACAATCTCCTCAATCCATTCTTGAAACCAATGAAGGAGAAGGATTTACCCTTGATGAATTGCTTTTCGATTCAGATGATTCCATTCTTCAACACTATGAAGTTTTGAATGATAATGAAATACGACATCAACTTGAACAGACTGATGCAATTCTCGGCTGTCTTGATGCTATGCGCCCCCGCGTTCTAGCTGATTTGATTGCTGCTCGGAAAAATCAACCGTATGTAAACGGAGGAATCACAGGATTATTTGCACAGTACACCGAATTTTCCAATACGAATTTGGTTGAAATATATGGTCCTTCAGTTGCTCATGACCAGGTTGTATATTCGTGTCAAGAAGATGGTGAAGTGCCCCTTTCCTCACTCGCGATCACCAACGCCTTTGTAGGTTCTTTACAAGCTCTTTCTGCTCTTCAGCGCCTGACAGGGCAAAACATTTCGAGTATTGGCTCGGTCAATTGGAATGCGCGTTATAATGAAGTATATTGCAATCTTTCAGAAGGAATTGTATCTCGAAAAGACGGTGTTCGAGAACTTGAAAATGCTCTTTGGAATCAAGAAGGCACGAATGCTCAATCAATCACAAAGACGGAGGGAATGGAATGAGACTTTGGATAGATGATGAAGTCGAATCTCAAGGAAAGTGGGTTTCTATTCTGGTTTGCCGTTGTGGTCAAAAAGTCCCCGTTGATATCAGTGCTTATAGAGAACGTATGGTGTTCACTGGAATCGAACTTCCTCGTTGTGAGTGTGGACATGTTCTCCTTTCAGTCGCTCATTCTTCGGCGTGATATTCATTATCAAATTTAATGAAAACTCATCTTCTCGTTGAAGCCATTGTATGAAGGAAGTGAGAAAATGTCCCGAACATATCGAAATAACCAAACAAATACAATCAAGAGACCGAATACACAACGCCGTTTCAAGAAAAATAAATCCTCTTGGAAAGTCTTCCGAGAAGAGAAAAACTATCTCCAGACCATGAAAGACCTAAAACAACATAATGCAAGGGTGGGTGCTTAAATTGTCTTTGATTTTTACTGATGTGATTGCTTCTTGTGGGGGGGGTTGTCTGAACATTGTAGAACTCAGTTTGACCGATAACAGGCACGAGATTATATCTGAATTAACTTCCGAAACTATCACTCAAAGCGTATTCCCAAATACGGTCAAGGAGGTCATGAATCTTGAAGAACACATTCAAGTTACCGATCGAGTATTGAATTCATTGGAATTATTTTCTCATTGTATCGTGTATATTACAGGGTTAACAATCTTAGTTCAGGCACTCTATATCTCTTGGAGCAAACACGTCAAAGTGAACGGTAAGCACAGATATGGGCGATTAATTTTCGCTCACAGAGATAGAAAATCAGAATCATACAAACTGTTTGATTCACAAACAGGAGAAAGCATCGATCCTCAGCCCTTATCTGAGATTATCAAATTTAACAACAACCTAAACTCTTAACAAACCAAGATTATGAAAACCCCACCGGAGATGAAAAATATGGCGAACACAAAAACAAAGAAACAGAGAAGAAATAATCGATCGAATCAAAAGAATCCGAATAATTACCGATATCAAAAATCGCGTGAAAACAACAACTGAAATTCCATGGAGATGAAGAATATGCAAAACCAAATGATACCCCTGACTGTAGCCAACACCCTCGACCAAACCCAAAAGCAACGGGTCGAAGTACCTCAGAACGCCACTCTAAAGCAAGCAGTCCAGGACATGAAACTCGCACCGAAAGGTCAGTTTGACATTTATGATGCGATGGGTTCAGTCATTTCGAATAATAACGCAGCCGCGCATCGCGATTCGACTATTTACGTCGGTGTTGCTAAAGTTGCAGGTGGAGCTGGAATTGAATTTGATGATGATTGGGACGAAGGTGTCAATCTTTTAGAAATTCAGAATAAACAAGCATATCTGACACTCATTAAGGGTGACGGCACTCGGCACAAAATCATCCCACAACTAGGCGAGACTGTATTGCAAGTTGTTGAAAGGACAGGTCTTGGATTTCTTGATGGAACTCGAATGGAAGTTCGTGATAACCACAAAGAGAATGTTTCTAATCTGATAGCGAACGATATGATTGGTCGTTCATTCTATGTTGTTCCACAACGTATTCGTGGGGGTGGGACATCTGGTATCCCGCGTGAACGTTTGGTAGAACTCAAAGTCGAGTATCCTTCTCTTCGGCCAGTTCGAATTCATACCGATGCAACACATACTTCCATGATATCTCTTCAATTCCCATCAAAGGGTAAAACGAGTAACGGTTATTGGCAAATTGCCATTCATTGTCCAAACGCATCATCAGGCTTACCTCATGCATACGTGCTCAACCACGATAAAATCACTCGACGTCCAAGTGTTTCCATCTTTAGTGGGGATCCTCCAAGTGTTTCCTACGGAGCAGGTTCAAGCAATACGCTTCCGGGAACCAATAAAACAAGCCACTGGGTTTGCCATGGCCAGATTCTACCCCATCTGAATCAAATTGGAAACGACCCTATTCGTCGTATCGGCGCTTACATCAATCACATTCAAAATCTATTGAACGCCTAGATGTCAAATTTAACAGAATAAGAAACACTTCACAAAATGAGTAATTGAAAACCAAAACGGAGATGAAAAACATGCAAAACCAAATGATACCCCTAACTGTAGCCAATACCCTTGATCAAACTCAAAAGCAACGGGTCGAAGTACCCCAGAATGCCACTCTGAAGCAAGCTGTTCAGGATATGAAACTCGCACCGAAAGGACAGTTCGACATTTATGACGCGATGGGTTCAGTCATTTCGAATAACAATGCTGCCGCGCATCGCGACTCGACCATTTACGTCGGTGTTGCGAAAGTTGCAGGTGGAGCTGGAATTGAATTTGATGACGACTGGGACGAAGGTATCGATCTTGACGAAATTCCGAATAAACAAGCTCATCTAACCCTCATTATGCAAGACGGAGCACGGCATAACATTGATCCGCAACCAGGTGAGACCGTAATGCAAGTTGTCGAAAGAGCAGGTCTTCGCCCTCGCGATGGTTCTCCTATGGAAGTTCGCGATAACCACCAAGAGGTTGTTTCCAATTTAATGGCGAACGATATGATTGGCCGTTCGTTCTTTGTGGTTCCTCAACGTATTCCGGGTGGAGGACGCCGAACGGCTCGAATGAAAGATCACCCAGCATTGGTGCCTAAGGAAATAATTGACCAAACTACCGTGTTCACACAGCCACGCGGACGTCTTGAGATGGGTGGATTACTGATAGGACATATTGATCTCGATGGAAACAATGTCGTTACATGTGGTTTCTTCCCAAAACAAACCGAAGCCTCACCAGGATATTGTGAATTTGATGGCGGAGCTCTCGCTATGGCCATGGATGCTTGTGACATGGCAAACAGTCGCTGCGGCGGACCTCATACTCCAAATATTCAGATTATCGGATGGATTCACACTCACCCAGACATTGGAATTTTCTTGTCAGGAATTGACATCAATACCTTTGGTCATCTTCGCTCAAACCGTCAAGATGGCCGTTTTGTCGCTGTTGTCGTCGACCCGCTACGAAAAGAACATGGAGTATTCATCTCTGAAAAGGCAGCACGAAATGAAGATGCTCAATCTGCGGATGCGGTTGTAAAACTCAGTGAAGACCTTGAGGCTCGTTACAATAAATTCTTGACTCGAATGCGCTATTTCCAGAATGTAAAAGGGAAGGAAGAAATTCCCTTCATTATGCCTGGATTGCTTTACAGTCATCGTAAGGCCCTTGGAGATGAGGATGATATTCTTGAGGCTCGATTCCAAACCATCGATAAGTTGAGCCGTGAGCTTGACGATATACGGTCCAAT
>TARA_B110001452_G_scaffold92360_1_pt1 | contig 13001 bp, 1 predicted proteins | sample TARA_B110001452 | Tara Oceans TARA_B110001452 (sample SAMEA4396971) | marine metagenome | biome: Polar Biome; feature: [DCM] deep chlorophyll maximum layer (ENVO:01000326); material: water (ENVO:00002006), including particulate matter (ENVO:01000060) such as... | depth 25 m
ATCTGCGCCCTCATCTCCGCCATGTAGTTGTCATTGTACGGAGGTGTCAGTACGCCGTGCCACTCACCTCCGTCGCTGCACTGCGCCGCCCAGCCTGCCAGCTTGACACCCTCGCCTTCATCGTCGCCGCCGCCGCCTCCGCTCTCGCTTCTGCCGCCCTCTGCGTCTTTTCTGCAGCCGTCCATCGAGATGACGCAGCCCGCCCCGGTCCGTGCCGTCCAGGTCGCCAGGCGCTGCAACTCCTGCTCCACGGCCTGGCGATTAACGAAGGTGTCGTGCCTCTCGGTGTCCTTAGCCACGGGCTCGTCAATGACCCGCACGTGCTCGCCGAGAGCGTGCCGCGCCCTGACAACCATCTCCACGCCTGGCCCCCGAATCTCCGCCTCCTCGATCGACAGGGGCTTCTTGGTCCTCTCGTCGCAGACCCAGCCGCCCGCGTTGACTTCCAGGTGTCTCAGCATGGCTCGCTTGGTTTTCTGCCACCCCTTGACGTAGCCATCGGTGCCCACTATTGATCTCTGCAGCCACCGGGCCTCACCGCCGAAGGCAGGAACCTTCCTCTTCATGTCGAAGAAGATGCGCGGACCTGCCGCCATCTCGTCGACGTCGACAGTCCCAGCGTCCCACTCCGGGAAGGTCGCGTCCGCGGCCGGTCCGTCGTGGTCGTAGGCCTCTCTGAGCCAAGCCTCCCATTCGTCGGAGTCACGCGGCGTCGCGTCACCCCGTGCCTCAGCCTCGGCCGCCGCCACCAGCTTTGCCCTCTCCTTCGCCAGGGCCTTGAGCTCCTTTGCTCTCGCTTTCTCTCTGCTGCTCTCCGCTGCGTCCTCGATACCTCTGCTGACGTGCCTGTCCTCCTCGGGCTCCGCGGGGGCCGTCTCGCTCCGCAGGACCTCCATTACCCTTGCCCATGCCAGGCGCTCTCTCGCCCCCGCCTTCAAGTGCTTGTGGCACGTGGCCGCCTCGTCGACGGACTCGAACCACCTCGGCTCGCCGTCGTCGTCGAACGTGCAGAAATGCCCGACCGCTCGCAGGCCCGCCTTGAGCAGGCTCTCTTCAGGCGCAATGCCGAGCCCTCCATTTGCCGTCGGCTCGAAGAGCCGCCTGGACTGGCTTCGCCAGAAGTGCTGCCGTTCGTGGTGCAGCGGGTCCGTTTCCAGCATCCCTTCGCCTCCTCCGAGCCGCTCCTTAACCAGCGCCCAGGGCATGCCCGGTCTCTCATTTTTGCCCTCGTGCTCCATTGCGACCACCACGGCCAGCATGAACACCTCGCCAATCGGTCTCACCTTCCGCTCGAGGCCCTCCTCCAGGGCGTGTCGTAGGTGTCGCCAATTCCATGCGAAAGGGTCTCCTTCGCAGCCCCAGTCCGCCAGCGCCATCGCCACTGCTGCGCGCACCGCGCGTCTCGGCTGCGTATCCTCCGCCTCCGACAGGCACTCCGCGATGACGGTCAGCATCGAACTGAGTGCCGTGGCCCAGGCGTGACGCCGCACTCCTTGATACAGCTGCACCCTCGCGGAGGAGCCGACGCGATGGTACCGCCTATTGTACTCGGCACGGAAGGGCGCCTCGACCTTGCCGTCCGCCTCCTTCCACGTGAGGTAAGTGGTTTGATTGTGCCATTGCACCTTGCCGTTCAACAGCACGTCCGCCACCCTGCAGAAGTCCTCCTGGTTGATTGACCTCATCTTGCGCGTCATGCGCATTGCGTGCTTGCATCCGGCCGTGATCTTGGCGATCGCGTCGGTGCAGACCCCGTCGAGTCTCCTTCCGCTTCCGAGATGCTTGTACGGCTTGTCGGCCTGAAAGAAGGGCACGTACGCGTCCTTGCTGCCCGCGGGCATGCGCAGCTTCGGATCCTTGGCTTCGATTCCGATCCCCTGCTTGCTGAACGCCGTGGCGGTGCACGCCGTCTTCAGGATGCCCTTGACCCCCAGCTTTTGGCCCATGAAAGTCGTCCAGCCGAGAAAGATGTCCCACGCTAGACGCAGCTCCTCCACGCACGTAAAGGCCGCAGCGAGGTCGTCGGCGAAGATGAACTCGAGGAGCCGCTCCCAAGCCTCGCCGTGTGTCTGCGGAGCGCCGCCCCACAACCTCGGCCCCTTGGCTTTCATCAGGATCGCTGCTACGACCGACTGAACGAAGAATTTGGCCTTGCCCGTGGACCAAATGCTGCCCATCAGCGCGCCGACCGTGATCTTGAACGTCCCGCCTAGGCCTGCCGCGGAGTCGTACCTGCACGCCGTGCCATCGGACTCTGAGAGGCCTCTGCCGTAGATGGCCGCGGCGAGGTCGAGGACGTCCTCCGGCACGCCCGCCGCGATCTCGTGCATTCGCAGCAGCTGGCGGTCCAGGCTTGGGAAGAATTGCTGCATGTCGGCGTAGAGCACCCACATCGGTCTCTTCAGCCTGACCGAAGCCTGAATCAGCGTTTCAAGCTGGATCCCGACGTGTGCTACCGAGCATCCTTGCAGCCACCCCATCTGCGGGTTGAGAACCCTCCCGCTCATTCGGTCGTAGGATCTTCTCTGTGTGGCCTTCTCGACGGTCTTCATCAGCTGGTCCATGATGGCGATCTCTCTCCGTTCGGCCACTATTGCCGGGTTGTTGGGCGGAGGCTTCACGAGCAGCGCGTAGATCACCACTTTCCACGATGCTGGGATGAGCTCGCGCTTCAGGTCGCCCATGATTGCCTCGTAGAACTCCTCCTGCTCCCGTCCACCTTTCGCAAACGTCCTGAGCAGCTCGACCGAAAAACCGCTCATTCCGACCGCCTTGCCTTTCGGCATTGCGTAGAGCGTGGACACGAAAACGTCGAAACTGAGTTCCTCCTCGAGCTCCCACTTCCCTCCGTGCATGCCTTTGAGCTCCTCCTTGTTGCCCACGAAGATTCGCAGCCACGCCCGCGCCGCACTCACGACGGTCGGTCGGCTCAATTTTGCCACGCAAGCCTGGCCTATCTGCGCACTGACCGCCTGGAACTCCGCCTCGGCGCAGCTTACCTTTGGCTTCGAGGCATCGTCGCCCTCGTGCATAAACTCCATCGCCGTGGACGCCCTGGACGCCTTCAGCGCCCTCCACGTCCTGTCGTGCCGTTTCTTTGCGTCGTCGTTTTCACGCTCCTCTGACGCCTTGATCACCTCCTTGGTCCACTGCTTCTGCTCGCTGAAGACGCGGACACCAGCGCGCCGCCTGCACCGCCTGGCGTGCCTGATGATTCGCCTCCATATCGTTTGTGACGACGCACTGACGTCTGCGCGCTCGACGAACTTTCTCAGCCCGGCTCCGACATGCATGAGCCCAACTCCTAGCTCGTGCATACGCCTCACGTCGAGCCCTCTGTCCAACTGGTCCTTGGCGAGTTGGAGGCGGGCCTTCCAGTCGTTGTAATTCGCGTGTGCCGTTGGTTTGCGCTTCATGTCCTCCTCGATCTCGCGTCGCGCTGCTTCCATCTCCTCGCGCCCGACGCTTACGAGCGTTCTCGTCACAGCGTCGGTGCCCGATTCGCCTAGGCGCGCCGCCTTCGCCCTCGCCACCACCAGCTCCGTGTCGACGCCGCTTCTCTCCAGCAGCCTCTGCCTGGTCATCTTGGCGAGCTTGGTGTTGCCCCTTGCGACGGCGACCGGTCTCTTCTCGCGCCCTAGCGCTGCCGCTGCCTCTCTCTCTACCACGATCATCACGTGATCCGAGTAAGGCCTTGGTTGCTCCTCCTCCGCGCCCCACTCGGCTCTCACCTCGTCTAGCAGCGTCCATTTGCCCTCCTCCAGACCAGTCGCAACCACGAAGTCGAGCCGTGCCGTCGGTTTTACCCATTTTCCCTCGGCTATGTGCCATCGCGTGAAGCTTACGCTGGCATCTTCTTCGGCGAAGTCGCCGCCGGCGCCTCCGACCACCTTGCAACGCGCCTCCTCGCCTCTCCCGCAGCAGCTGCAGGCCTTACCGCAGATCTTTCGCAGCTTCCTGTCGCTGCCATCTAACTTGCTCTCCGTTGCCCGCCACTTTTGACACGGAACCGCGTTCCAGTCTGCCGCCAGCAGCGCGCCTCCGTGCTCTGCCGCGAACTTCGTGGCGGCGTCAAATTGCTTCGCCTGCTTGACTTTGTCGTGCGACCCATGCAGCCCGACATAGGCCCTCGTGGCGGCGTCCACCTTGTGCGTCACCACGAAGCCCATGACGCGCTCTTCCTGGCGCTTGTGACTCCTGAAGGCGGCCTGCTCTCGCGCCACCAACGCCACCATACCGTTCCGCCTAGACCCGCCAGGTCCTGCGTCTTCGCCTACCATGAACCTCATGTCGTACTTGAGCTTCGCCGCCCACTTGCGCAGCTTCTTCATGTCATCGAAGTCCCCTGAGACCTCGAGTAGGACAACGACCGTGGGTCGGAAGAGGTCCAGCTGCTCGGCCAGCCAGGCTCTCTTCGCTGACTCTCTGCCCGCCGCGAGCTGCATCGAGTTCCACACCACGGCCCTGACGGCGTCGACATGGTCCTTCACTGTGTTGCCGTGCAAGGCGTACATCAGCCGATTCCATTCCCTATGCGAGACGAAGGGCCGCCAGCGCCTGCGCTGCTTTTTCCGCCCCTCACGTGCGAACCAGGTTCTGTAGTACGCCCAATCGCCTGCAGATCCTTCCGCCTTGCCATTGCACCCTGCCTCTTCCGCTCCTTCCTGCCTCTCCCGCCGCTCGGCTCCCCCGCGCGGCTTACGCCTGTGCCGCGGCAGCTCACAGAGCTCTGAGTGCTTCTGCGACTGCGCGGTCTGGCGAGTGCATAGGTCGGGCCGCTCGTGAAGTATTGCAGGCGCACCTCGGAGCCTGCATGCCGTTGTTGCGGTTCTGCATGCTCCCTGTGCGGTTCTGCATGCGTCGCGCCCGCATGCGGCCTGTGCGGTTTTGCATGCGTTTCTGGCGACCGTGCATACTTTCCGTGCGGTTTTGTGTGCGTGGCTAGCGGTCCGAATAGCCCCGGCTTTCGAGTGCGCCTCGTGCTACACGCGCATGCTCGAGTTGGGCCTCAGCCGCTTGCCGCCTTTCGCCGCGCTCGCCATCTCCTCCTTCTCCGTCTGCCTCCCCCTCTCGTCGCACACTTGGCACAACCACTTGCCATGAGGCACCTGGCCCAGCCCCGCGCACCTGATGTGGCAGACGCGGTTGCACGCCTCCCGCTGGTCGTATCTCCCGTCGCAGATCACCATCGCGTTGTCCTCCTCCTCGAGCGCTCCCTGGCAGACTAGACAGTTGACGTCCTCTCCTCTCTTGTCGACGCTCCCCAGCAGCCGAATCACGTCTTCGTCGAAGTCCTCGGGGTGTAACTCACACGGGAACGTGTCCAGCTTGTCGACTCGTTTCTTGCGCTTTGCCGCGTAGTAGTGAATCATCCAGTCGAGCCTGTCGATTGGAATGTCGAAGAAATTCTTGCAGCTCGGCCCGCCCCTGACGTGGTATTCTTCGTGACGTCTGCCTGAACCCCCGTGGCACTCCTCTGACAGGAAGACGAGCACATCCCCCTCCTCGAGCTCCTCAGCTTCGATCTGCTTGTATGAGTCCTCAGCGGGGCTGGGGAGTTCCGTCTTTTTCTGGAATAGCACCTTTCGCTTTGTGCCGGCCACGATGATCGAGAGCGAGCCTTTCTCACTCTCGTCCTTATGGCGGCTTTGCGTCTTGGCTCCCGGCGCCGTGGCCACCACAGCCTCGTTCACCGCATCCCATCTCTCCTGCTCGACTTTCTCCTCGCCCCCGCAGAGGTTCGCGAGGACTCGCATCACTACCTCTTTGACGACCGCGTTTGCCCTCTCGAACTCGGGGCATCCTCGTAGCTCCCTGATCCGCCTCAAGCCGTCGGGCTGCAGGATGTTCAGGCGATCCGCTGTCTTGAAGTCGAATTTCTCCACCGCCGTTCTCACGTCCGGGTGCCGCATCGCCTCGGCCGCCCATCCTTTGAAGACAACCCGTCCTTGTGTCCAGAGGGTCTCGGCTTCGACGCTACGTCTAGCTCCCGCTGGCTCCTTGACGTTCTCGGTTACCCCCTTGAGCATCCGCTTATTGAAGAAGTCGGGTCCGTAATCAGTGTACAGCGCCGCCTCTCTGCACGTCATGTCGGAGTCCCGCAAGTCCGTGATTGGCTTGCAATGACCGTCCAGGAACGCTTTGCCTCCGAGCTCCCGCACGAACTTGAGGTTCTGCGACCTGCTCGTGTTATGCGTGCTATTGCACATCTGAACGTGACTGCCTGGTTGCCCTTTGGCGTTCACCATCGCCGCCACTTCGCCGTACCGAACGAGCATACAGTATCCGAGGCAATCAGCGTCGGCGGCCTTCTTCCTCCCCTCCTGCTCCACCTGAGCCTCGTCTTTGCCTCTCATCAGCACGTCTCCCTCGTACGTTGCGCACTCGACTCGCTTCAACTCCAACCAGCCTTCCTCCTCCGGAGGCCGTGCAGTTCGGTCCGGCATCTCGCCTAGGACAAGGTACAGCCCGCGCTGATCTGGGGCGCCTGCTTCCCACAAGCCGATGTCCTCTGCGACTACGAACATTAGGGCCCAGCATTCCGCCGCACCTTGACGCGTCTTTTCAAAGTACTGCCAAACGAGTCGTCTGCCCAGCCCGTGACCGTGCGAGGCTGTCTCGTCGTAGCACCACCACGTCCTTCCGTCTTCCGCCACGTGAATGTCATTCCACTTGCCGCCCGCCTGCACACCGATCGGCAGCCTCAACCGTGCCCCCTCGTGCGCTTCTTTGTCGAACTTGGGCTTCTGCCCGGCTCTCGGCACGACTCCCGGCAGGATGCCGTCGGCGCGCACTTGCTTGAAGTCGCCGCGCGCGTCTAGCTCTCGCGTCTCGTCGCCCTCTTTCCGGCACTGCGGCTCCCCCGACGCGTACGCGACCTCCTTGCTTACGAGACCCCAGAAGATCCGCTCGCGCCGCATGTTGACGCCGTGGTCCAGAGCATTCTGGAGCCCTACAAGCCTGATGTACTTGCCCTCCGCTCTGTGGCCCAACCACCTCGTCAGGCTGGTGTACGTCGCCTCCTCGTCTCCTTCGTGGACCTTCAGCATCCCGGGGACGTTCTCCAAGATTATGATGTCGTACCCGCCGCTTGCGAGAATGGCTTCGATGAGACTCTGAACCAGTTGGATCCCCTCGTTGCGTCGCTTTGCGTCGCTCGTGCCGTACAAGTTCCCGAAGGGTTTGCACGGGAAGCATACAATCATGATCCTTCCCTTGCGCGGTATCGCCTCTTGGTTGCATTGCTTGTTCAGGTCACCCACCACGTTCGCCTCCGGGTAGCGCTCCTTGAGCAGCTTCTGCAAGGTCGAGTTCGACTCGGCCGAGTAGACCACCTTCTGGCCCGCGAAAACAACAGTTGCAGCCTCGGCTCCGGTACCGACGCCCGCGAAGAGTTCCACGACTCCGCCTCGATCGCTTCGCCACCTCTTGACGTACTTGGCTAGCTCGCTCATGAAGACCTCAATCGAGCGGAAGCACAGCGCGTTCCCTATGCAGGTGATCGCGAACGAGTAACTTTTCGAGAGCAGGAACTCCTTGACGTGCTTCATGTGCGGCCGCCCCCACATGAGGTCCATGGCGTCCGCGATCGAGAGTTTGAAGGGTGCCTCGCCCGCCTCGATGATCACAGGCCATGCTGTACGCGACGTGGTAAGGGTAAGGACTTGCTCGCCGAGTACCTGACCGGTCCCACATCGCAGCCGGTCGCCGGTCGTGACTCTGATCGTCCCTTTGACTCCCGCTTCTGCCGAGACCTTGATCGCCCGATCTCGTGTTGCGCCCATGAGGCACGGATTGGCCTTATCCGATCGTTGCAGGGCCGCCTCCTTGATGATGCCGGCGAGCGTCAGCACGGGCTTCTCCACAGGCAGTTTGATCACGCTGAAGCCGAGGTGGTCCCTGCCCTTCCTTAACGCCGTAGCCACGCCGTCCTTGTGCTCCAGCTCGTCGTCCTCGTCAAGCATCGTCTCGTCGCTCGCGTGCTTGCGCAGCTCTTTTGGAACCAGCCCCGGCCCCAGTGGGTAACGCCAGCTCACTATCGAACTGCGATTCACCGCGATGAACTCGGGCATCCGACGCAGGTCCATTACCCACACGTTGACGTTCCCGGTCCGATTGTTGAGGCCCGCGGTGACTGCGATGATGCCGTGCTCGCCCATGAAGTAGGCCTGCCTCTCGACCACCGGGTGCACATTTCGCTTGACGACCCTTGTCGGCTTGGCGTCGCTTGCCTGCGTCTCCTCGTACCAGAAGACTTTCATGTAGCTCTGCACCTTGTCCGGCGTTGCTTCCGTGAGGCGCGCGATGCTCTCGTTGATGCACGATCCCTCGTCGAGGAGTACCCCCCGACTTTTGAGGCACAGCTCGCCGCCGCTGCTCTTCTCCAAGGTGACGGTGCCGACTGCCAGGAAATCTTCCGGGCTGCGCTTCTTGCTCGCGCTCCAATTTTCCTTGAGCATCACGAGCCGCTTGCCTCTCGCCAAGTAAAGCACCTTCTCGGCGAACTCTGATCTGATGCTGGCTGCTCCCGAGGCTCCCGCTGCTATGTGCGTGGTGAACACGTGCGTCGCCCCTTTTGCGCAGTCGCTGCTGACGTAGAGGATGTTCTGGTACTGCACCTCTATGTTGTCGATGCCCCGCTCGGCCGCGACGCGCTGCAGAGTTTGCACACAGTTGCGCTGAATCTCCATGGCCAGGAAGGTGACGCCGGTGCAATGCCTGGCAATCGCCAGGATCTCCGGGCCATTCGCCGGCCCAATCCATAACACCTTGTCGCCGTCCTTGAGCTCCCCGATCGCGTCCATGACGCCCCGAATGCTGCCAGGCGTAAAGTCGAAGCTTGTCGTGGCCGAGGCGCCATAGGCGCGCGCACCGTCGCTGCCGTTGTACCACGAGCTCACCTCCTCCCGCGTGGCCGTGATCATTTGCCTCATGACTTCCCACGGGACTGCGCGTACCGGCTCGACCGCCTCCTCTGCATTATCCAGCTCCTCCTCTCTGCCCTCGACTTCCATCTCCTGGTCGCCGCACGCCACATCCGCCTCGCCGTCGCGACCGCTGTCCACCCCTGGCATACCATCGTCGCTGCCCCCAAAGACATCCAGCATGCCGGTGTTGTAGCTGCGATCGCTGTCGTACTCATAGGAGGACGTCGTTGCGCATGTAGCGTCGGCGCTCGACACTCGTACGCTCCGCCGCCCCGCCTGCGAAGCCCGATGCAGCATGCTTCGCGCTCGCCACATCCCGTCTCGCTCGGCCTGCCCCACCGGCTCCGTCTCAGACACCTGCATCGACTGGTCCGCCGCTGCCCTGGCGTCGTTTGGCCCAGCGCCCTCCTTCTCGCCTGCGGCTGTCGCGTGCGCCGCTCCTCCTTCCTTCTGGGGCGTAGCCTGAGTAACCTGCTCTGCCGGTAACAGCTCCGGCAGCGGTGGCAGCAGCGCCGGCCTTAAGTTCGCGGCTGTCGCGAGCTCCATAGCTCTGACGTGCGCCTGCACTCGGCTTCGTAACGCGGCAGCGAAAGTCAGACCTTGCTCCATTGCAGGCCTGCGCTCCGCCTCGGCAGCCTGCCGCCACGTCCATCCTAAAGCGCTCTCCTCCAGCACCCTCTTCCCCGTCTCTGGCTCCGCTCCGCGCGTCGAGCCGTTCGTCAGCTTGGTCGCCAGCCTCTGCAGAGCCTCCGTCGCGCGTAGCGGCTCTGGTCCCCACAGGTTCAGCGATTGGGTCACGCCTCCCGTGCACGCCGAGAACGCGCCGACGTCGTCGCTCCAGCGGTCCACCAGCTGCCCCGAGCTCTCGTTGGCCGTCTCCAACAGATCGTACAGATGCTGCGCCTGCGTCGTTTTTCGAGCAAACGTATGCCCTCCTGCATGAGCCTGCCACTTGAGCACGCCTGCCTCGGCGAGCTCACGTGCCACCCTGAGGCGCTCCACCTCCCCGAGCGTCGGTCCCTGCTGCCGCACCATCGCCGCTTCGCGCAGTGCGAAAAGCACACTGCTCTGCACTTGGACGGGGAACTTGAGGGTCTGCACCGCCAGCAGCACCTTCTTGAGCGCCTCCCCGTCAAACCACGCCCGCACGAGGATCGCGAAGGGGCTCTCGGCCGTGCCCCAGCCGCGAATGACCGTGTCGTCCCACAACGTCTGCTGCACCAGGCTGAGCAGCAGCGCGTGCAGCTGTGCGTGCAGCTGTGCGTCCAATGCGTCCAATCCGCCGATCGGCCGCATTTCGATGCCGTCGCCCATCTGGGCGCCGTCGACGCCGATGCGCTGTCCACGTCGTACCTCGAGCAGGCCCCCCTCGTGCAGCGCGCCGTCGCATATCACTCGCATGCCGTCGCACAGACTTGCGCCGTGCAAATGCCGTCTGTGCGGTCGTGCATTACGTTGCATGCTTTCGTGGTTTGCGTGCGGTGGTTGCACCCCCTCGCCGCCGATGAAGCACTCGCACGCCTCGTTTGCCTCGAAAAGCATTATGAACCCACCCCGCGCAGCCACGGCAAAAACCTCACACTCCACCGGTCCCTGTTGAGTCAATTTAACCTCTGCTCTCCCCGTGATCGCCCCCGTCGGTACTGAGAGTTCCCGACAGGGTCCGACCACCTGCGGCCGCGCCGCCGCCGCCGAAGCGGCGACGAGCTCGCCGTTGCCATCTGCGGCACGCAGACAGGGAGCGAAGAGCGTCAAAATGATCAACATAAGAGACCAGCCGAGGTGCAGGTTTGCTCGTGCGGCAGGGTGGCGGTTCGAGCTCGATCTGCACCAGTCGAGCTGCGTCGACGCGACGTTGCCGCCCTCGCTTTCGCCGTCGAAGTTGAGCGCCCTCGAGAGCACCTTCTGGTCCTGCTCCTCGGTCACGACTGGCGGCCCGAAGGGGAGCGCGTCGCTCGGCGAGAGGAGCACGCGGTAAACCGGCTCGTCCTTGTCGAGCTCGTCCTTCATGAGCTCGGCCTGGGCGGCCTTGGCGGCCTGGGCGGTCTTGAACTCGGACTGGACCCAGGACTCGCGTGCGGCCAAGACGGCCGGCTCAGCCTGCTCGGCCTCGACGATGTCGTCCATGGCGATCGCCCCGTCCTCCACGACCGGCTCGGCGACCTTCTTCTTCTTCTTGCGCTTGGTGCCCGACTCGGGACCCGCCGCCATCGCGATCGGCGGTCCCTCCTCCGCGGCGTCGGCGGCCTGCGCCGGCGTAGTCAGGTCCATCAGCTCGGGCGACTTCTTGGGGTTCATCTGGAGCGCGGCGAGGCCGCAGAGCGGCTCCAGCATCTTGCGCAGGTGGTCGAAGCTGTGGCTCTGCTCGTTGGCGGTGTACTTGAGGCCCTCCACGTCCTTCTGCGTCTCCTCGCCCACCTTCTTGGCGTCCTTGACGGTCGAGTGTACCTCCTCCTGCACCTTGATGATCTTCTCCGCGTTGATCTTCATCTCCTCCGAGATCTGGCGGTTGTCCTCCAGGAGCTGCTTGATCTCGGTCACCTCGCCCCGGTTGCCGCCGCGCGCGTCGTCCTTGTAGAACTTGTTCTTCACCTCCTGAATCACATCGAAACTGTCGATGATGGAGATCTTGCGGCTGATGCCCGTGGCGCTCTTGAAGCCGAGCTGCTTGCACACGCACTCGCCCTCGCACTCGCCGTCCATCTTGTACTGCATGCCGCTGAGCTTGCTGACTGCGGCGTCGAAGTCGTCGAGGACCATGATCGGCACTGCGAAGCTAGCTTTGAAGATGCGCATGCCGATGTTCCGGTCGTTGAAGGAATCGGTCATGGTCACGTTAAGCGACGAAAAGCACTTCTTGCTGACCTTCAGGAGCCACGTCATGATGGCGTCCACGGCCACGCCGTTCGTCTTGTTGTCGAACTCCGACTTGTCGAAACCCGCCGCGTAGATGCTCCTCAGGACGCAGACAACGTGATGGTCTGCGAGGGCCGCGCGCCCGCCGTCGTTCTTGATGAAGACCTTCTTTGCGCTTTCGTCGGTGACGTCGACGCCGAAGAAGCGCGGGATGCCGTAGCCCGACTCCTTGAGCGAGATCCACTCGATGCCGGTCGCGAAGCAGTGCTCGGTGATGTTGCCGAATCCGAGGGACGCATGCCCCTTCAGGTTCTCCGAGTTGTAGAACTGGTGCGGCATGGGCTCCAATCCGAGGAATCCCTCGAAGCAGTCCGAGCTCAGAGGAACGGCGCTCGCCGCATGTACTCGCAGCATGTAGTCGAGGATGGCGTTCGCCTCCCGGAGGATGTCCCCCGTACAGAACTGGTCCAGCTTGAAGTTGATCGTCCAGGCGCACCCTTTGATGTTAAGGGGCACGCGTTTGAGGCGCATCTCCTTCAGCTTCGCCGTCAGATCGAGCCCGTCCACGTTGTTCAGCTCGACCCCGTGCACGTGCGAGGCGAACATGCCCTTGCCCATGTTCAGCTCCTTGTACGTACGCACATAGCCTGCGTCCATCATCTTGGCGAAGCAAGCGCCCGTCTTCGCGAACACCTCGGTGTTGAGGCGATAGTCCTTCATGATGTCATGCTGCAGGAGGAGGATCTCCGTCTCCAGCCTCTTGGCGATCGCTCCGGAGCTGGCCACCAGCTCCTCCAACTCATTCTGAGCGTCCGTGCGTCCACCTTCCTCAGCAGGGGGAATGGGTGGTGCGGAAGTGTTCGTCTCGTCAATGGTGGGCATCATGGGTCTTGTAGTAGTAATAAATCGAGTCAATTGATTTTTCTTTTCGAGTTCTGGTTGGTGACGGTGCAATGGCAGGTGGCCGAGAACGCACTGGTTTTGATTCCCGGGCTTTTTTACCACCTTCGTGCGGTGGTGTGTGTGGGTTTTCTTGAGCAGCGAGTTGTTATAGGTTTCCCCGTCTTATCTACAGACCGTTTTTAGGAGTTTGGTTTTTGCCGCACACGTGTTTGTAACTGCTCACACTTTATATTTGGAAAAGAGTGCGGACCGCCCTTGCAGCGCCACGCAGTAGGCCTGCCGTCAGTGGGCATTCTCTGCATTCGTTTCGCGACC
>TARA_B110001452_G_scaffold42146_1_pt1 | contig 12991 bp, 12 predicted proteins | sample TARA_B110001452 | Tara Oceans TARA_B110001452 (sample SAMEA4396971) | marine metagenome | biome: Polar Biome; feature: [DCM] deep chlorophyll maximum layer (ENVO:01000326); material: water (ENVO:00002006), including particulate matter (ENVO:01000060) such as... | depth 25 m
TAAGAAGGGAGATTAAGGATATTACCTATTTGCGTCCCGATGCAAAATCGCAAGTAACTATAGAATACGATGATAACGATACACCAATCCGCATTGATACCATAGTAATCTCGACTCAACACGATCCTTTTGATTCAGATGATGATGCGATGTTGGCGAAAATTAAAAGCGATTTAATTACTCTTTTAATCCCTCGAATAAAAGCGCAATTGCCAGAACGTATTCAGCGTCTTTTCGATGATCAAATAACCTACCACATCAACCCAACTGGGAAGTTTGTGATTGGAGGACCTCACGGAGATACCGGATTAACAGGTCGAAAAATAATTGTCGATACTTACGGAGGTAAAGGTGGACACGGTGGTGGTTCCTTTAGTGGAAAAGATCCAAGTAAAGTTGATCGAAGTGCTGCCTATGCATCTCGACATATAGCCAAAAACTTAGTAGCTGCTGGTATAGCTGACGAGCTTTTAGTACAATTGAGTTATGCGATCGGAGTGGCACAACCTACTTCTATTGCAGTAAACACTTATGGAAAGTCTAAGGTGAAATTAACAGATGGCGCAATTGCAGAAAAAATCATTTCTCTTTTTGATTTAACTCCTTACGGTATTGAACAACGTTTGAAATTACGTACTCCGATTTATTCTGAAACAGCAGTATATGGACATATGGGTCGTGAGCCCAGAACGATAACTAAAACTTTTGAATCTCCATACAGCGGTAAAATCACTCAAGAAGTTGAGCTGTTTACTTGGGAGAAACTAGATCATATTAATGAAATAAAAAAAGAATTTAACTTAATTTAATTTAAAAATGGAAAACCTAAACTTTCAAACAAAATCCCTTCATGCGGGTCACGATATAAGCAACACACAAGGCACACGAGCGGTACCTATATATCAATCTACAGCTTATGTTTTCAATGATTCAGATCAGGCGGCTAATTTATTTTCTTTAGCAGAGCCTGGATACATATACACGCGACTAAATAATCCTACTAATGATGTTTTAGAACAAAGATTAGCAGCACTTGAAGGCGGAATTGCAGCAGTTTCTACTGCGTCTGGAACCGCAGCAATTTCAACAGCATTAATGGTTTTATTGAAAGCAGGAGATCATATCGTAGCTTCAAGTAGCCTTTATGGTGGGACGTATAACTTATTGAATGTTACTCTTCCACGTTTGGGAATCACCACTACTTTTGTAGATCCTAGTGATCCTGCAAATTTTGAAGCAGCAGTTCAAGACAATACTCGCGCATTTTTTGCAGAATCTCTTGGGAATCCGAAGCTAGATGTATTGGATTTAAAAGCAATAGCAGCATACTCCAAAAAAGTTAAAGTGCCTTTTATTGTGGATAATACTGTTGCAACTCCAGCTTTATTAAACCCAATCGAACAAGGCGCTAATATTGTAATTCATTCACTCACAAAGTACATCAACGGAAACGGAACTTCTTTAGGAGGTGTCATCATCGATGCTGGAACCTTTGATTTTAGTAATGGATTGTTTCCTGAATTTACAGAGCCATCTGCAGGTTACCACGGATTAGTGTATCATGAGGTTTTAGGGCCAGCAGCTTTTATTGCTAAGGTTCGTATTGAAGGTCTTCGTGATTTTGGCGCGGCATTAAGCCCATTCAATAGTTTTCAGATTATTCAAGGCTTAGAAACATTGTCTCTTCGTATGAGTCAACATTCTAAAAATGCATTGGAAATTGCACAATGGTTAGAAGCACAAGAGGAAGTTGCATGGGTAAATTACCCCGGATTAGCTTCTAGTAAATACAGTGATTTAGCAAAACAATACTTGCCAAAAGGACAGAGTGGTATCGTAACATTTGGCTTAAAAGGAGGTTTTGAAGCTGCTAAAAAAGTTGCAGATAAAACCAGTATTTTTTCTCTATTAGCAAATATTGGTGACACAAAATCTTTAATCATTCACCCGGCAAGTACAACGCATCAACAGCTGAACGCGGAAGCAAAGGAGACTACTGGAGTGACACAAGATTTAGTGCGCTTATCCATAGGGTTAGAAGATGTTGAGGATTTGAAAAATGACTTAAAACAAGCTTTTTAAATAATAAAATGAATACAACCCATCTCAATAACGGCATTCATCAATTAACGCTAGCAAGCGGTGTTAGGCTTAGTTTTCAGTCTTTTGGACAGGACTATCTTAGCGCCCCGGTTATCTTGGTGAATCACCCACTAACGGGTGATTCTAGAGTGACTGGAGCGTTTGGCTGGTGGAATGATCTTATTGGTGCAGGAAAGTCTATTGATACGAGGAAGTTCGCTATAGTTTCGTTTAATGTTCCGGGTAATGGTTTTGATGGAATTTTAATCGATGATTTTGAAACATGGAACGCAGGGACTATTGCTAGTTTTTTTTACGAGGGTTTAAAACTCCTCGGAATTGGACATTTACACACTGTAATAGGTGGTTCTTTGGGAGCAGGCATTGCTTGGGAAATGGCGGCTTTGTTTCCAAATTTCATTACAAATCTCATCCCGGTAGGAGGGGATTGGAAATCAACTGATTGGATGATCGCCAATACTTTTCTACAGAAACAAATTCTTGCAACCAATCCAAAACCGCTTGAAATTGCACGTATGCACGCCATGTTGTGCTATCGAACACCAGAATCTTTTAAGCTGCGATTCAATCGTACTGTAAATGAAGATCTGGGTGTTTTTAATGTAGAGTCTTGGTTGACACATCATGGAGAAAAGCTTACGGAGCGCTTTCAGTTGCAAGCATATAAAACCATGAATCATGTACTTGGTTCCATCGATATAACCCGAAACGGAGAGTCGTTTGAGGATATAATACAGTCCATCAAAGCATCGATTTATATATTCTCTATAGACAGCGATCTCTTTTTTCCTTTATCAGAAGACCAAGAAACAGTTCGAAGAGCCAAAGAGGTTGGCGTAACAATCAACCATCAAACCATTCATTCTGATTATGGTCATGATGCCTTTTTGATGGAATCAGAAAAAGTAGTGCCCCTTTTGCATCCCATTTTTAATTAAAATTAAAAAACATGAAAATATCTTTAAACCGTATCAATCAAGATTATCTTTTCGAAGCGAAAAGTTCAAATGACCTAACCGTTCTTATGGATAACAAATCCAAAACAGAAGGCAAGGTCGAAGGAATAAGCCCCATGGAAGTTTTGCTAATGGGAGTTGCTGGATGTAGTAGTATCGATATTGTGGCAATTTTAAATAAGCAACGCATCAATCCGGTTACTTTAAGAATGGAAGTAGAGGGTATTCGAGATGCAAATGCAGTTCCTGCTCCTTTTCAAGGAATCAATGTTACCCTTTTTCTAGAAGGAGATGATATTACTCCCGAAAAAGCAAAGCGAGCATCCCAACTTTCTTTTGAAAAATATTGTTCTGTTTCTAAATCCTTGGATCCGAACATCATCATCAATCAAATTATTGTAGTAAACGGTGTAACGGTATGAGTCAAAAATTAGAAACAAAAGCCATTAGAACACAAATGGAACGTTCTCAATATTTAGAACATTCCACACCCATTCACCTCACATCAAGTTTTGTGTTTGAGGATGCTGAGGATATGCGCGCGTCTTTTGCAGAAGAGAAAAAGCATAATATGTACAGTCGTTATTCCAATCCCAACACGTCTGAGCTTATTCAGAAAATTGTCGATATGGAAGGTGCCGAAGATGGCGTTTCTTTTGCCACGGGAATGGGCGCAATATACGGAACCTTTGCAGCCTTGCTTAATGCAGGAAATCATGTTGTTTCAGCCCGCTCTGTTTTTGGTGCAACACACAGTTTATTCACAAAGTATTTGCCTAAGTGGAATATTGAAACTTCTTATTTTAAGGTAGAGGAACCAGAAACGATAACGAGCTTAATTCAGCCCAACACAAAGATTTTGTATGCCGAAACGCCTACGAATCCAGGAGTTGACATTCTCGATTTAGCATACTTAGGTGAAGTAGCTAAAAAACACAATTTGATTTTAATCATTGATAATTGTTTTGCGACACCTTATTTACAACAACCCATTAAATTTGGAGCAGACTTGGTCATACATTCTGCAACCAAATTGATCGACGGACAAGGAAGAGTTCTCGGCGGTGTTACTGTAGGGAATTTGGACTTGATTCAAGAAATTTACCTTTTTGCCCGTACTACAGGATCGGCTTTGTCTCCCTTTAATGCTTGGGTTTTATCTAAAAGCATGGAAACACTTCCAGTTCGGGTAGATCGTCATTGTCAATCAGCTCTGGCAATAGCTGAATTTTTAGAAAAACATCCAAAAATTAACTGGGTAAAATATCCATTCTTAAAATCCCATCCCCAATACGAATTGGCTAAGAAACAAATGAGTCAGGGGGGGAGTATTATCGCTTTCGAAATCAAAGGGGGTCTCGAAGCTGGCCGTAATTTTCTTGATGCATTAACCATGCTTTCTCTTTCTTCCAATCTTGGTGATTCAAGAACAATCGTTACGCATCCAGCATCAACTACCCATAATAAACTTTCGGAATCCAATCGTTTGGAAGTTGGAATAACGGACGGAATGGTTCGACTCTCTGTAGGATTGGAACACGTAGAAGATATTCAAAACGATTTAAATCAAGCATTAGCAACCTTATAAATGACTGCATTAGAAGAAGCTTTACAGAAAAACATCCTCGTTTTAGATGGTGCAATGGGAACGATGTTGCAAGCCTATAAATTTACTGAAGTAGATTTTAGAGGTGATCGTTTTACAGATCATCCTTGTTCCCTTCAAGGTAACAATGACATGCTTTCATTGACTCAGCCCGAGGCAATTAAAACAATACATCGTAAGTATTTTGAAGTAGGTGCCGATATCGTAGAAACGAATACTTTTTCTTCTACTTCTATTGGTATGGGAGATTATGAAATGGAACCTTGGGTTTATGAGCTGAATTTTGAATCTGCAAAACTAGCGCGTGAAGTTGCAGATGAGTTTACGCATGCAAACCCCAATAAGCCTCGTTTTGTTGCAGGATCTATTGGCCCAACAAATCGGACAGCGAGTATGTCTCCTGATGTAAATGACCCAGGCTATCGTGCGGTAACCTTTGATGACCTAGTCATCTCCTATAGCGAGCAAGTTCAGGGTTTAGTCGATGGTGGATCGGATGTGTTATTAGTTGAAACAGTTTTTGATACACTAAACGCTAAAGCTGCTTTGTTCGCAATTGATGCTTTAAAAGAAAAAAATAATTGGGATATCCCAGTAATGGTCAGTGGTACCATTACCGATGCTAGTGGGAGAACCCTTTCTGGGCAAACTGTAGAAGCCTTCGTGATTTCAGTCTCCCATATTCCCTTGCTCAGCATCGGATTCAATTGCGCCTTGGGTGCAGATCAATTGCTTCCTTATCTCAGAACACTTTCTCAAGCTACTGAGTTTCGTACTTCAGCCCATCCTAATGCAGGATTACCCAATGCTTTTGGTGCTTATGATCAAACACCAGAAGAAATGGGAGCGTTAATAACAAAGTATTTAGAAGAAAATTTAATTAATATCATTGGCGGTTGTTGCGGATCAACACCGGACCATATTGCTCAAATTGCTGCGGCAGCAAGATTACATCAGCCCAGAAAAATCGAACAAATCTCTATATGAAAGCGGGAACAAAATACCTAAAACTTTCTGGTTTGGAACCCCTTGTGGTTACACCTGAAACGAATTTCATTAACATAGGGGAACGCACCAATGTTACGGGTTCGCGGAATTTTTTGCGCCTCATTGAACAAGGGGATTACAATGCTGCTGTTGAGATTGCTCGTGATCAAGTCGATGGCGGTGCACAGATTTTAGATGTGAATATGGACGAGGGGATGATCGATGGCGCAAAAGCTATGACAACATACTTGAATCTATTAGCAGCCGAACCCGACATCTCTCGAATTCCAATAATGATTGATAGCTCTAAATGGGAAATCATCTTAGCGGGGCTTAAAGTGGTACAAGGAAAATCGGTTGTCAATTCAATCAGTTTAAAAGAAGGGGAGGAGAACTTCATTAAACAAGCCAATACTATTCGCAGATACGGAGCGGCTGTTATCATTATGGCATTTGATGAAGATGGACAAGCAGATACGCTTGAACGTCGGATCGAGATTTGCAAACGTTCGTATGACGTTTTGGTTGATGTAGTTGGCTTTCCGCCTGAAGATATTATTTTCGATCCCAATATTTTCCCGGTTGCTACAGGAATGGATGAGCACAAAAACAATGCAGTTGATTTCTTTAAAACTGCTGCATGGATACGAGAAAATTTACCTCACGCACATGTGAGTGGAGGTGTCAGTAATGTTTCTTTTTCTTTCCGAGGAAATAATAAAGTTCGTGAAGCCATGCATTCGGCCTTCTTATATCATGCTATACAACACGGGATGAATATGGGGATTGTGAATCCTACAATGTTGGAAATTTACGATCAAATAGAGTCAGAGCTTTTGATTCGTGTAGAAGATGTACTCCTAAATAAAAGAGACGATGCTACCGAACGCTTATTGGATTTTGCAGAACAAATTATAGATAATACAACCAAAAGAAAATTAGTAGTTAAAGAGTGGCGGGCGTATCCACTTCAAGAACGTATTACCCATGCCTTGGTGAAAGGAATTGATGAATTCATTGTTGAAGACGTTGAAGAAGCTCGTCTACTAGCGCCGAAACCCATAGAAGTTATTGAAGAAAACTTGATGACTGGAATGAATGTCGTCGGAGATTTATTTGGTTCTGGAAAAATGTTTTTACCTCAAGTTGTTAAATCTGCTCGGGTTATGAAGCGTGCAGTTGCTCATTTATTACCCTTTATTGAAGCTGAAAAAGATGGGAAACAAGAAGCCGCTGGAAAAATATTAATGGCTACTGTAAAAGGTGATGTACATGATATTGGAAAAAACATTGTGGGTGTTGTTCTGGCCTGTAATAATTATGAGATTATTGATTTAGGGGTTATGGTACCCTTAGAGAAAATCATATCTATCGCCATAGAAGAAGAGGTAGACATCATAGGACTTTCGGGTTTAATTACCCCTTCACTCGATGAAATGATCTATGTCGCCCAAGAAATCAAACGTAGAGATTTAAATATTCCCTTAATGATCGGTGGTGCAACAACCTCTAAAGCACACACGGCAGTTAAAATAGCCCCGGAACTAAGCTCAACAGTAATTCATGTCAACGACGCTTCAAGAGCGGTCACGGTAGCTGGGAGTTTATTGAATAAGGAAACATCACAACTTTATAAAGATTCGATTCGCAGTGGGTACGAACTTTTCAGAGCCAAATTTTTGGATCGCCAAGAAACTAAAGAGCACATCGATATAGAAACGGCACGTTCCCGAAAACTTCAATTGGATTGGAGTAGGTTCGAACCAAAGACTCCAAATCAATTGGGAGTTCAAGTCATAGCAAATCAAAATTTAGATGTCTTACTTCCGTACATCGATTGGAGTCCATTTTTCCGTTCTTGGGATTTGCATGGACATTACCCTGCTATTTTAGAAGATGCAATTGTTGGAGAACAAGCCATAGAATTATTCGCAGATGCTCAGGTTATACTGTCTGAAATTTTAGATAAAAAGTTGCTTAAAGCAAAAGCTGTATTTGGAATTTTTCCAGCTAATACTGTTGACGATGATGATATTGAATTGTATGCAGATGAGTCTAGAAAAGAGACGCAAGTCAAGTTTTTAACCCTAAGGCAACAACTCAAAAAAAGAGCTGGTAAAGCCAATATTGCACTGGCCGATTTTATTGCACCAAAAGAAAGCGGTGTTCCCGATTATATCGGTAGTTTTTGTGTTTCAACTGGTTTCGGAACTGCCGAACTTGCCAAGGCTTATGAAGATGACAACGACGACTACAATGCTATTATGGTAAAATCTTTAGCCGATCGTTTGGCAGAAGCTTTTGCTGAATACTTACACAAAGAAGTTCGAACCAAAGCATGGGGATACGTAGCTGACGAAGCCCTAGATAATGAGGCTTTGATAAAAGAAGCTTACAAAGGAATTCGTCCGGCACCCGGATACCCAGCATGCCCCGATCATTTAGAGAAAAGTACCATTTGGGATTTATTGCAAGTAGAAGAAAACATTGGAGTAACATTGACTGAAAGTCTTGCCATGTGGCCTGCAGCATCGGTCTCAGGTTATTACTTCGCACATCCAGATGCCCAGTATTTTGGAGTAGGAAAAATCACTCAAGACCAAGTAGTAAGTTTTAGTAAACGAAAAAACATAGACCTTAAGGAAGCCGAAAAGTGGCTTCGACCCAACATTAAATAGACCGCCTTATGAAAGTAACGGACCATATTATAAAAGTAGCTGGGGCAACCCAATTTACTTTTGAGATTTTACCTCCTTTGAAGGGACAGAACATACAGTCGATTTACGAATCGATTGATCCGCTAATGGAATTTAAACCACCATTTATCGATGTAACCTATCACCGAGAGGAGTATGTGTACAAAGAATTGGCAAACGGTTTATTAGAGAAGCACATCATCAGAAAAAGACCCGGCACCGTAGGGATATGCGCAGCTTTGCAACACAAGTACAATGTCGATGCAATTCCACATATTCTGTGTGGAGGTTTTACAAAAGAGGATACTGAAAACTTTTTGATTGATTTAGATTTTTTAGGAATTGATAACGTCGTAGCCCTTAGAGGCGATGCGATTAAGTCAGAAACCTATTTCAAGGCCCACAAAGATGGTCACACCTATGCGAGTGACTTGGTCAATCAGATTCAGGAATTGAATAAAGGACATTATCTAGACGAAGAAATTTTGAATACTTCCAAAACAGATTTTTGTATCGGAGTTTCGGGCTATCCGGAAAAACATATGGAAGCACCATCCATAGAAAGTGACCTTCATTTTTTAAAGAAAAAAGTGGAAGCAGGTGCCAATTATATAGTCACACAAATGTTTTTTGACAATCAAAAATATTTTGAATTTGTTGACAAGTGTAAAGAAGCTGGGATCAATGTCCCCATCATTCCGGGACTAAAACCCTTCGCAACAGTGAAACAATTGAACGCCTTGCCACATCGTTTTCATGTGGACTTGCCAGAGGCTTTGATTAAGTCAGTCATTAAATGCAAAGACAACGCAGCTGTGCGCCAAGTTGGAGTTGAATGGTGTATCGAGCAAAGCAAAGAACTGAAAAATGCTGGTGTTCCTTTCTTACATTATTATTCCATGGGGAAATCAGATAATATCAAAGCAGTTGCTGAGGCGGTTTTTTAGTGATTAAGGAATTTTAAATCAGTTTAGTCTTCTTCTAAAATAGTATAGCTGTAACTATCAACCCATTCTCCACGAATCGGCAAAATCTTACGATGCATCCCATCTTGTGTCATCCCGACTTTTTCGAGTAATTTAATGGAATTCAGGTTTTGAATAGCTACACCCGCTTCGATTCGATGCAAGTTTAGGGTTTCAAAACCATGCTTTAGAATTGCTAGTACCGCTTCAGTTGCATACCCTTTATTCAAAACTAAGGAATCAGGCTTTAGTGTATTTCTCCTTTGTTGCACTTGGGAGTAGTAAGTCGCATTCCTATTCTCCGATAAACGTATTGTTTTCTTTTAATCGAATGGACCAGCCCAATTGCTGCCCTTGTTCTACTTGTTGAGGTTCAAATAACGGTTGAAGGAATTTTTCTGTAACCTCGATACTTTTAGGAATACCAATGGTATTAAATTCTGCAACTTCTGGAAAACAGTTTTTATAGTGAATGTCTTTACAGTCTGCCTTAGTAAGTGGTGCGATAAGAAGTCTGGGAGTATGCAACATTTTATTAGGTTGTTGATTGGGTAAACAACTGTTCTAAGTTTTCGTTTTTAATCTGTAGCCCTAAAATCTTGAGTTCATTGTCGTGCGCAAAATCGAAGACTTGAGGTCGCATATCTTCCTGGGTGTCGAGGTGTATTTCATAGTTAAAATCAAAAGTGTTGACCACTTTAGTAACGTGTGGAATTTTCGACAATGCCTCGGTTTCAATTCGGTAGTCAAACTCAACTAAAATAATTTGTTGTTGACCTTTACGGAGTTCGTCCAGGTTTTGATCAGCAACCAGCTTACCTTCTTTGATGATCAATACACGGTCACAAATACTTTCTACTTCTGAGAGGATATGACTGGATAGGATTACAATTTTATCTTCTCCTAGGGTACGGATTAATTTTCGGATTTCGACCATCTGATTGGGGTCAAGTCCAGTTGTAGGCTCATCTAAAATTAAGATTTCAGGATCGTGAAGTAATGCAGCAGCAATTCCAACACGTTGTTGATACCCTTTGGAAAGAGTTTCTATTTTCCGGTTCTTAAATTCGGTAAGACCTACTTGCTCGATGATACTCGTAAAAGGAGCGTTCTTGATTTTATAAAGCGAAGCGGTAAACTGTAAATATTCTAAAACGAATAGTTCTCCGTGCAACGGATTATTTTCGGGCAGGTATCCAGTACGTTGTTGTACGCTTTTGAGGGAGTTCCGTAGGTCATCTCCTTTGTACGTAATCGTTCCGTCCCACTGTTCAATTGATCCGGTTAAAATTTTCATGAGCGTAGATTTACCTGCTCCATTTGGACCGAGTAAACCGACAACTTCTCCTGCCTTCATTGCTACTGAAATGCCCTGAAGCGCTTCGATTGTACCGTATTTTTTCTTGATTTGATTGAGAACTAAAGCCACCTGTTTTTTTTATAAAGGTAATTTAAAATATGCTTACATACGTTTGTATATTAACCAAGGGATACGCTCTAGAATCCAAGCGATTATTACCCAACGTCGACTGACATAGACAATTCTCTTCTTTTTCTGAATACTTCTAAAAATTTGCCGTGCAGCTTTTTCTTTACTGGAAATCCAAAACATTTTATCCGCTTTAGCCAACGCAGTTTTCACAAAACCAGGCCGAACATCAGTGGTGTAAATTGGCAGTTTATCGTAGGCTACTTTTTGAGCCATCCCTTCAAGGTAAATCGATTGATATGCTTTTGAAGCATTATATGCTGGTGCTTGTCTCCCTCCTCTGCGGCTTGCAACCGATGAGATGTTGACCAAATGCCCCTGTCCTTGTTTCTCAAAGTATCGCATACCCCAATTAACTAATCGGGTGAATGCAATAACATTCAATTGATTGGTTTCATTTTCTAACGCATAATTATAGTCCAAATTGAAGTGCCCAATCCCAGCACTGATAACAAACAAATCGATGCCTTCTAATGTTTCTTCTAAAGCTTCAAGCTGTTCAATGGCATTGGGTTTTGTGGCGTCAAATACTGCTATGCGTATGTGTTCTGGGTGTTCTTTTTGGAGCTCTAGTAGATGACTTTCTCTTCTTCCAGTGACGCCAACATGATAATTGTTTCTTACCAACTCCCGTGCAAGCGCTTTTCCGATCCCGGAACTTGCTCCAATAATAAACGCTTTTTTGAGTTTCTTTTTCATTTGGTAGTTTTATAGGCTGAGGTGGGTGTCGTCACAAAAAGGCGTACCGTTACTTTTTTTACAATTACACAACCTTGTTGTTCCTGTTCTTTTTACAGTAAATTTTTGTGGTTTATACTTGGTTCCATGATGCGATCCATCGCAAAACGGCTGATTTTTACTCATCCCGCAAGCACACCAGAGATACGCTTCTCCTTTGGTTAAGGGCACAGAAAGGGCTTCTAAAGTAGTTGTATCCGTTTTTCTAAATCCTGCGCTCCATTCACTATTTAAATCTGGAGATTTAACAAAAGGGTAGAAATAAGAAGCCGTCCAGGGATCGTTTGTTTTTTGTTGTAAGCCATATTCTTTTGGGTAACTATTCTGGAAGGTAGCTGTTCCAAATAACTGATCCCATAGACTGAACATATTCCCGAAATTTCCATTGGGTTCACTCGCTGTATCTAATCTAGAAGTCCCATGGTGGGAGTGATGAAAGGCTGGGGTGATGATGATGCGTTCCAATATTTTTATTATCGGACGCAGAGCAGCATATTGATAAAAAGGCTTGTCCCATTTCAGTCGACTGTGCGAACCGATGATAATCAGTTGTTTTAGAATTAAACCCAATGCAACTACTTTTCCACCTCCTAAAAAAAGGATCAATGCAACCCACCAAATGTTTGGCATCAAGAGATAATATAAAAGTGCATTGCGATAGGAAACAAAAAATCCCATCTCTTCTGCTTGGTGATGTGGACGATGCAATTTCCATAAGAATGGAGTTTCGTGTGCTGATCGATGATACCAATATTGCAGTACATCGTCTATTAGTATATATCCAGCAAACAAACCAATAAAAGGAATTGATGCTAGGGCTAAACGATATTGTGGAAAAAAGAAATCACAAAAGCCGAACATCAGGAGAATAATTATTGGTTTCACTAGATTTCCAAGAACTAAAAAGCTTAAAATTTCTTGAATCCAATCTCCTTTTTTTCGATTTGAATTTTTTAAAAAACCCGAGATGCTTTCCAATATACCAAAGAGCAGGATAATTCCAAAAACAAAGTATACGTCAATATTTTTTATCGTTAACAGTTCCTCAATCATAAGGGGTATTTGTTGCAATTAAATTCATAATGTGATCTTAAAAGTACAGATTTCTTTAAGTAGGGTAAATTAAATAGCTAAAAATTTGTTTTTCTCAATCTGGAGTGTAAATTTGTAATCTGTTATAAAAATAATGAATACAACAACTACATATTTCAACCGTTTCTTTTTCTTCTTCTATCAAGAAGAAAACAGGGCATTGTAATATTATTAAGTTGATAACCTATACAAGTCCTGATTTAATCGGGACTTTTTTTTTGAACAAAAAGGAAAACTAAAGAATGCAATCGATCATCGCCATACAAGGAATACAAGGCTCTTTTCACCATCAGGTGGCATTGAACTATTTCTCTTCGGACATTCAGCTTCTAGAGTGTTTAACTTTTGATGCACTTGCA
>TARA_B110001452_G_scaffold136844_1_pt1 | contig 12955 bp, 11 predicted proteins | sample TARA_B110001452 | Tara Oceans TARA_B110001452 (sample SAMEA4396971) | marine metagenome | biome: Polar Biome; feature: [DCM] deep chlorophyll maximum layer (ENVO:01000326); material: water (ENVO:00002006), including particulate matter (ENVO:01000060) such as... | depth 25 m
GCAAGCACCGCTATCTGGATAAGTGTGTGCTGTCTTGTACCTTGGTAGAGTGGTAGCAGCGATGCTAGCTGCCGTGACTCCCGATTCCGATCGGTATGAAGGTTTGCGTGACTACATTGTCGGTAACAAAAGAGCCCCTCCGCAAGTCCCCGGCGCAAACGTGCGCCCTCGTCTCCCAAACCAACCGGGTCAGTTCATACCGGGAATAGATGGAAAGATCAAAGTGAGCTCCCAGCGGCCTGGTAAACGCACCAACGACACGATCGTATACGGCCGCATGACGTTCACGGATTTCCAGTGCTCGCGCGTCCCCCCCTCCGACATCTTTCCTGGCGACCTGGTGATGCTCCACAAGACCAAGAAGGCGCTCGGACACGACACCAACCGAGCGACCAAGATCGCATCGTGGCGTCAGATCTTGAGTTTCATGCAGTCAGGGGCCACGGAGACCCTCCTCACCGCAAATCGAGTGGACGAGATTCTCAAGGTCAGAATCGACGAGATCGACGCAATCAACGACCAGGGGCAGCGCATCGGAGAGGACCTGGACTTTGCTCAGCAGCGACGCCACGCGCTGAACCTCGACTTGCTAGATACGGTCAACGCGCTCTTTCAAGAGTTTACCGAACTCAACAACGAGACGACGCTGCTTCAGACGAACGACCCCACGGCTGTCTTTCTCCCTCACTACGACTGGGCTGCGGTGCCATTTCTCAGCGACTGGACGCCAGACGGCATCCTCGTGTCTCGGGATGACGACGAGCACAACTCCTCTTACTTCGAGTCTGGCGGCGGCGAGTCTGGCATCATGATGAACGTGGCGGTGCAGGGCCCCGCGAGCACCCGCAACTGCACTCACAGCCGCGTCGACAGCACCCCGCTCGAGTTTGTCCAGCTGTTCGACGCCGAGCCGCGCGTCAGGGACAACTTGTATCTGTGCCTGCTCTGCGAGGAGAAGCTCGACGGCGTTGGCAACTTCGAGGCCTACGCCTTCACACTCAAGCCTACGAGTTCGCGCATCCTAGAGGAGCTGTCAAAGCCTTACTACGCAGCAAACGTCGACACCCCCTACCCCAACAAGCACGGCATGACCCACGACGAGCTTTCCAGGTTGGTCTTTGCGTGGAGGATTGGAAGCATCATGGACAATCGCGAGACTACGCTGGCCGAGCCGAGGGTCAGAATCAACGTGGCTATCCTTCCCGTCAACGTCTTCACAATGGCAAGACGGTATGGCCTCTTTGTCGGGGCGAACATGGCAGCTGGGAGGCCCATCTTTCCCGGTGGCGGCGCTGGCGGCGGCGCCGGCGGCGGGGTAGGGGGCGCACCGGTGCCAAACCCGGACGATGTGCGTGCGGAGCAAGAGGCGAGGGAGCGTGCGGAAGAGGCAGCGAGGGCCGGAGTCGGAGATGGGACGGCTGCGTTCCCTGCCGATGGCATCAACGACGCGTGGACGAGAGAGCAGGTCTGGTCTCTGTGGTCAAAGTTGATCGCAAGTAAGCTACAGGCCGACCCTGGAATGAGCGACGACGAGAAGAGGCGTATAAAGACCTCTTCGAGGGATTTCAACTTGCTTCTGCGTCGCGACTTGGAGTTCAAAAAGTCTTTTGGGTTCTACTATGAAGGCGTAGGTCTTTACGGAGAAGAAACGGCTAAGGGTAAGGCCAACCGCATTCACTTTGTTAACCTCATGGCCGAGATTGGCCGCAGAATCCGAACGGTGGGGGGGGAGTCTGCCTCGGCGAACATTACGTTTGCGGTGCTACTCGATGTTCTGGCGGGCGTAGACGGCAACAAACTGGCCGGCAATGTTCCCAAGATAGGCGACATAGAGGCCAAGCTGCGCTCGCTCTTACCACACATCAGGGCCGTCATGCATACAAACAGAGTCCAGCGGACACGCGCCGCATTCTGAAGTCCCTCAACCCTACCTCGTGTACCCATAGCCATTTCCGTTTGGATGTCCGTGCATGGGCATTGGGTGCATCGCCGGATCGTAGTAGCCTTGTTGTGGTACGATGCCAACCTGGCACAGCGCATCGAGCTTGGCCTGCGTCATCTCCGCATGTTTGGAGTTTACGCTCGACGAGCGCGCCATTGCAGTGATGCAGTTGAGCGCAGAGTGGAGCTGCGAAATCGTGTTCTCGAGAGCGGGGTCCATCGTGTACTGCCCGGCCGGGAATGCCTGCTGGTGCGGCGGCTGTGCCATGAACACGGCGGTGTTCTGGCTGACGTTGACCGTGTTGTGGGCGTAGCTCTTGCTGGCGTCCTCCTGTGTGGTCTGTACGTTAGAACCGCCCTTCTTGGAACCAAGCTTGCCCGTCTCCTCCTTGGCCGGTGGTGTCGTGACCGTAGAGCTAAGTTTCTTAACCTCCGCATCCGACTCGGTGAGTCTTTTTTCCAAAGAGCAAGTGCGCTTTTCCATCTCCTTGAGGAGGTGCTCCTTGCGCTCGATCTCGCGCTTTGCCTCTGCCAGATCCTTGCTGCTGGGGGGCGGAGGCGGCGGCGGCGGCGGCGGCGGGGCGGTGGAAGTGGTATCTTGGACTTCCTTAAGCATCCTCTTTGCGTCGTTGGCAGCTATCTCCTGAGCTGCTAGCATGCTCTTGTTCGACCGCGCCTCGTCGAGCGCGTTTCCCAGCCTCATCCCGGCCAACGCGAGCATGCCGCGCATCACACGCGCGCCCTTCTTGGACGCTCCAAGCTTGTTCTCGACACTCTTTGTCGTGGCCTGCAGCTTTACCAGATCGGAGCGCGCCTCCTTGGAGCTAGCCTGAACTGCGAGACTGGCCGAATTGAGGATCTTGATATTGGACTGTAGCTCGGCAATCTTGCTGTTCAGGACGGCCACCTGATCCTCGTGGAGCCGATCTTTGTCCTTGCGCGCCTTCGCCTGCTCCGTCGTCTGTTTAGCCATCTCGTTGCGGAACTTGTTGACCTGCGCCTCCAAGGTCTTCTGTCGTGCCATCGACTGCTTGATCTCCTGCTCCCGCTCTAGCTTCTGTCCGGCAAGCGACGCCTTTGCCTCCAACGCGATGTTCTGTTGCGTGAGAAGCTGCTCGCGCAGAGTGTTACCGTTGGTCTCAAGGTGTTCGACCTTCTTTTTCATCGTATCCTCGGCAGTCTTGCTGGCGTGTGCAACCTTGGCGATCCTCATGGCTGCGTCCTGCTCCGCCTCCTCGGCTCTGCCTTGAGCATTGGCAAGCTCCACGCTGTGTCGCTGCTTAATGTCCTCGATCTCTTGCTTGTGCGAGTCCATCATCTTCCTCCGGTCCGACTTGAGCATCTCAATCATTGTCTCCATCGCCTCCGGTGTCATGCGCACGTCGAGCTCGTCGCCCTCCACCCTATCCAGACAGATGGGCGTGGCGTCGCTCTTCAGCTTGCGCACAAGCTCCCGCATGACCGTATCCGGCCAGTACTCCAGCGTCTTTGTGCACGGGACGGTCCTGGGCTCGCCGTCTCCCGACGAAAAGCACAACTCACCGTCTTTCACGGCGCCCTTCGTGGTCTTGCGAATCGTGCGAATGTCCCAGTGAACGCGCTCGAGGCCGGCCTGGAAGGGAAGGCAGAAGCAGAAGAGGACGCTCGCGCCGAGCTCGTCGGCCTTTGCCAGCACCGCGTTCAGGCTCGAGATGATGTGCTGCTGCACCTCCTGGGACGACAGGCATACCACCTTGGCGAGCGTGTAGCTCTCCGAGTGGTAGATGCAGTGCTTGCCACTCAGGTTCATGATGCCAATACACTTGGGGAGCTTGCCGTCGGGCTTGCACGTGATGCCGAGCGGTGCACTCCCGTTGAAATAGTCGTAGCAGAAGATGCGACGCCATGTTGCCGTCTGGTCGATGGGGGGCTCTATTCCCTTGACCCCACCACACGTGATGGTCGCGTCAAATGCGGCAAGGTGGTCCATCAGCATGCGGGCACGCGGCAGACGTGAGGCATTTTTGATCCACGATTCCTCCTCGTTCGGGACTTTGACAGTCGGCGCCGACATCTACACAGTGACTTGGTTATGGAATCTTGTTAAGGTAGTGACAATGCAGTTTATCCTTACTATACAAGGCAAACAATGGCCATCCTAGCGGCAGTTGCACATGGCGCCGGTAGTGTTTCATAAAATTGTAACTTTAAGTACGACAAGCACTACCGCTACAACCAGCAGGGCCCCCATGCACTGCACAACGGCAATGTCGTGTTCTCGGCTGCTCTCTACACTCCGTGTGCCCTTCCGCTGCTTTTCCTTTTTCGGCGGTAGGCCCGGAAGCGTCCGCTTCTGTGCAAATCGACCACTCGCCTTGCTGTACCCCATGTTTGACAATGGCTGGGGCCATGCGCCGCGGCGCGTCCCCTAGCGGTCAAAACATACGGTACGCTTTGACCTGAATGTTCTCCAAGAATCGAGGCATTGTTACCAGAGACGACACGATGCCCTCCTTGCGACGCATGCTCGTGTAGATTTTGTTGATTGCTGCGAGGGGCTTTGCGTAAAAGGCTGGGTCGTCTCGCCAGTACATGCGCTGCCCAGGCAGAATGCGACCATTGCTCATGTTGGAGGACTCTGCGATGATGGATGCCGCATACAACAGTCCTATGTCGATGTTGAGCGCCGTGATCCTCTTCTCTCGATGCAACTCAAGCTCCTCCTTGGACACGGCGAGGTTGCGCATGCTCTTGGTCCTCATGGTGCGCAGAGCGCGGGCCGCAACCTCGTTCCTTTTCAACGCGAGTTTGAAGGATTCGGGTATGCGAGCACGACCACTCCTTTTTGCAAGGTCGTCTGCGTCCAAGTGCAGGCCGCTGTCTGGCATCATGATTGTGAGGTGGTGTGCGTGCTGAGTCGCACACGCCCTCGAGCAGAAGCGTCGCATATCGGGTGTGGTGTCGAGAGGCGACCCCGCGACGGTTTCCCAGTAGTGCCGAGAGTCTGGCTCGTCGTCCTCCTCGCCCCCCAGTGAGACCTGCGTGAGTGCGGCGTTGGACCAACTCTCCACCGGCTCCCCCTTGTAAAATAACCGAGAGCAGTTGCAGTTGTCGCAGTGTGTGAACAGCTCGTTTCGCTTTGTGGCTCGAAGCCCTTGGAAGATTGCGCGGCTCCTGGCCACCAGAAACCGCGCCGGTCCTGGGACGTCCACCCCAAGGCCAGCAGTGTGGAGAGTCGTGAGTTCGATCTTGCGCTCCGAATCGTGACGCATCGCCTCCATCTTTCCAACCACCTGGAGCCTGTCGGCCACCACGTCCCTTAGCTTCAGGCGCTCAATCTCGCTGTTGGGCAGGTTGACGGACGTAGGGCCGACGAACAGATGCACGCCACTGGGAACGCCATCTAGAAAGAAGTAAGGAGAGGACACTCCCAGCCTCACCCTCTCGTAGAAGAGCATGTACTCGAATCCGGCGTGTTGTGTGGCCCTTGAATACAGTCCGCGGCACGTTACCGGAAGATAGTGCATGAGCGTGAAGAAGTGGCGACGCAAGAGCATCAACGATGGCTCTACGTCACGCTCTCCCAACTTAATCATGTCGGAGAGACGCAGCATCGCATACTCCATGCTGTGTCCCAAAGCATCTTCGACAGACATTAAGGCGTCGGCGCCATGCACTGGTCAGACTCTGGGGCTTAGACCGCTAGGATAGCGGTGCCCCCCGAATTCAAAATGGGCGATCATGACTCCGGCGCCATGAATGTTTGCCCAATGCTCGTGGTCAATAATCTGTGGCAGCAATCTCCAAAGTCACCCCACACGCGCAAATCGAAACACAAAGCACTTTCCATGAACGTTCCACAAACCCATCCCAGTAACCAGGAAATGGCGCCGGAAGACGTCTCCCCGTTCCTGCCATCCTCCCGCGACGAGCTTCCTTCGCTCCGACGCATCAAGATTCCCACCGGTGCACTTGCGGAGTTCAAGCAGCAGATGACCCTGCAGGTGGTCGACCTGCCGATACCAGCGATACGATGTCCGCAGCGCGTGAGCGCGTACAAGCCGTCATCGCAGTGCCCGCCCAGCTTTTGCTACGCTTTCAATGGGTTCTGCAGCGCTCGCCGCACGGTTAGCACGTCCTGCGTCATAGAGGCGGAGTCGATGCTAAGCGCAGAGGCTATGGAGCTGATCGCCAACTCCAAAGAGGAGACTGGGCTGTATGGCAGCGTGTCTCCGCGCGGCCTGTGCATCAGTCTAGTCATCCCACGCGAGTCGGCGAACAGTTCCAACGCCATACCCTTCATCGACGGAATCGCTGCGCTCTCCGATGCAAAGCTAAAGGACGGAGTGCCGATCACCACCAAGATTCGCTACAGCATCTACGGCGGCCCATCGTCTCTTCCCGTGTCGCGTGTGATTGCGCGCGAGGCATTCGACAAGAACACGTTGGATGGCGTCACGCTGATGGTACGCTGGTCAGAGAAGGATGCTGGCAAGTACCGCACGGAGTGCATGACGTTGGGCTCCACGCGCCCTCTTCCGGGAGAAGCCGCTCGATCACTGCAGATGGCCATCATGAAGCTTTCCAAGTCGTTTGGGTTTGAGACGCCGCCCGACTTTTTCCTGGACCCTCCGTCGTCCGACGAAGGCTACTACGAGAGGCAGATTCGCGAATGCTCTTCCGAGTTTCGGGGCGTGCTTCACAAGGAGGAGGCATTTGTGCCCAGCGAAACGATGCGCACGACAAAGAGCGGTTTGCTGAAGCGTGTTCAGGGATGCTACGCCCGCCTCACCCCAATCAAGCTTGGGCTGCAGGGGGTGGTCTCATCGGATGCAATTCACGCCATCCTGCTGTGTGCGGACGGCATGGAGGACAAGGCGCTGCATTACGCAAAGACCTACCGCGAAGGTTTGCGCCCCCCGGAGGGAGAAGACGAGGAGCTCGACCTGCACACCGCCGCCGTGCATACAGAGCGCGTCTATCTTAACGGCATGGTCTCGCTGTACGCCAACGGAGGCAAGAGTGGGGAGGCTTTGCAGACAGACGGGAACTGGGTGTACAAAACGACTGCCGCGGTGGTGCCAATACGCACCCTCATGGCTAACTTCTACGTGTTCAGCTGCGGCATGGAAAGCATGATTCCCGAGAATCCAGCGCTGCTCAAGTACATGGACATCCACGTGAACAAGAGCATACACATGTACTCTCGCGTGTTCGCCAAGGACGACCTGGATCGCATGCTGGGCTGCAACCCAGTCAACACGGTGCAGCAGATGTCGCAGGCGGAACTTCACCGCATGCCGGACGAGGAGCGGTTCGTCCTGTCCGCCCTGGGGGTGGACCTCAGGTCGAACAGGATGTTCATTGGGGACGCTCTCGCCTTTTTGACCCAACACGGCGCGCCCAAGAGCCTACTGGACCTGCTCACCAGCGCGAGCTTGCGCGTCGGGCTGCGCATGTCACTTTCGGATGGGTTCTCGTCGTGCGTAAACGCCATGAACACCGACGTCAAAGACAAGGACTGCCATAGCAACGAGGTGGAGCGCCTCAAGCGAGTTGCTGACGCGGCGCTTGTCATGGGATGCCGCAAGCGCGCATGCCACTCGATCCCCGACACCAAGCCCGAGAAGGTGCGACAGCTCATGAAAACGTTTGCCCTGAAGTCCGGTACATACGTGACAAGACTTGACAACTTTGTGAACACGCCTCGACCCATCGACCATGCTCACAGTTTGGCGCTTACGGTTTACGAATCGTACGGGCGCAAGTCCGGGGGTGACATGCCCCACATCTACGAGCTGGAGACGGTGATGCATACGTACAGCGACATGCTAGCTGCAATCGCCAAGTGCTTCCAGCTGTGCATGGTGAAGCCGGGGCGTCCGAAGATGGCATTTGTGATTATTCACGGGTACGACATGTCGCACGTGTCCGTCAACGAGGTGTCGGAGGACGGCAGATTGGCTCCTTGCGGAGTGGGAAAAGTATTTGAGGCAGACAAGCCTTGCATCGTTATTGTGAAGCTACGATCGGACACTTCGTGCATAGTCACTCCCCTTGTGACACAGTAGCTACCTTTACGTGTAACTATGATCTTAGACGTCGAGCATGTGTCGTCCGTGTGTGGCCGTGCCTGCACCCCCCCGAACCGCGCCCCTTCCCTTCCACAATTCGTCTCTCTACATCGGAGACTCGCGGCGGGGATCCGAGGACATGCCGCGGAGGATGTCGCTCAGATCGCGCACGTCTTCGGGAGGGTTCACCAGCGACAAGAGGTAGGCAGTGAGCTTGGGAGAGGTCTTGTCCGCCAGGGACGGGTTTGCCATGATGCTGCCCTGTGTGAAGAAGTTGTAGATAGACCTGTTCACAAAATCAAAGTATGCAAAAATGTTTGCCTTGACGTCGTTGGGGATGGATGGGTCTCCGATTGCATTGAACGCGAGGTTTGCAGTGTCCTGGTCGACCTTCTTGATGATGATAGGCCAGTCTTTCGCGAAACGGCGGTCATCCGACCCCTGCACCTGAGCCGAACGCAGGGCCTGTTCGAGGACCTGCAAGAGGTAGATGTAGTAGCCACGGTTTACCGAGCCGGGTCCCGCAATCCCGTTTGGGTTGCCCATGCTCGCGATCATTGAGGCGAGCTGGTACACTTGATTTCGCGTGCCATTGTTGGGGTAGATAGATTGGACCTGTGCAATCCTGCCAAACCATTGCTGGACCTTTGCATCCTCTTGGCCGGGAGCCCACGAATCCCAGTTGACGCCGATGTCCGCCCGGGGGACGACGCCCAGCGTCTTGCGGAGCATGGAAATGCCGACATTGACGATGGGTGCCTTGTGAGCCATTGCGAACGAGGGCTTCTTGGCAGTGGGCGGCGCGGAGACGGCCTTGTTGATGCTCATGTTGCTCATGCCAACCGAAAGAACATGCTCGAGCCGCGAGCCGCCTTTCTTGGCGGCCTCAGGGGCATTGGGCAGCGCGGACGCCTTGGGAGCGGAGCGACGGGCGCTCATCTCTCCCTCTGACTACTGGTTGCGCGGTCGTGCTTATCCAAGCGCTAACTGCGGCCGTCGCAACCATGTCCAAGCATATTGACAAGCAGCAATGGAACTGGCCGTGGACAAATCGTTTACCAGGTTGACCAGCGACGCCGGCACAGGAGCGGTGGCCCTCTTGTTCACCGACGAGCTTCGACTTCGGTTCAAGAACTTCAATTCTCATCGTCTGTATCTTAATGCTATACTTGGCTTTGGAAGCGGCGTGTCGGTGGCGCTGCTCATGGTGCTCTCGCTCGCCCAGGTTGTTTCTTGTGTAGTTTTGATTGTGCCGTCACTGTACAACCGCATGGGGACTGCGGTGCCATCCGTGGCGCTGGGGAGCACACTCGCCTTGGAGATGTTGCTCTACCATGGCTTCAACGACAACGAACTGACGTACAAGGCGTTCCTGATAGAGGCGGCGCTTTTTCTCATCGGCATCTTTCGCAACCACCGCAAAGCCGCGAGCGAGGCAATCGGAGTGCCTCTTCACGGGCGACTGCTGGCCGTCGAGGCGCACGTCAGAAAAGCGTGCACCAAGATCCGCGCGGGATTGGTGTTCCCTCCCATCTGCTTTGTAGTATGTTTACGTGCTATGATCAAGTACAACTTTTGGAGCTACACAGGCACGGCATTTGAAATCAATCGAACAAGCTTTTGTACCGGTATCGCCCAGTCGGCTGTCATGATGCTTCTAAGCAGCCAGGACAGGTCACCCACCGTGCACCTACTGGACAACGCCCGGCTCATGTTCAAAGCACACATCTACAACCGACTCTACAAAGCGGCTTGGGGAAGAGTACCAGACGGAGCGAAGAAGCACCTCTAACGAGAGGTCCAGCGGGCGTAAGACGCCAGTGTACCGGACAACGACATCGGCTTGGAGGACACAAACGTTGCTACGGGTAGAGAACCCATTTGCAGTCGTGGGCTAGTGTGAGTGTGTATGCAGTCTTGAGCCCCGCTTAGCGATCGTCAATAAACGTCGCCCCTGAAGCTGTTGTACTTGTCGGACTGGTAAAACTGCCTTGCGCCCGTCACGGCGAGCTGCAACACGATGCAAACGTCGTCTTGTCTGCCACCGACCTTGCCGCTGTACGTCTTCTTCACACGCCCAAAAGGTGTCTTCGGAGCTTCGACAAGGACGCAAAAGTTGCGCATCTCGTCATCGATGATCTTGAGCATCTCCTTGGGCTCCATGGTGTTGCAGAAGAACTGGCTGGAGATGCCGATGCACCCGACGCGCAGGGCGTCGCGAACCTGGAAGCACATCGCCTCTTTACGTTCGTTGGTCTGCGCGCACAAAGAGCAATGTGTCGCTGGTTAGTATGTGCGGGAGAACTGCAGACTAAGAAGGGGCATAGCATACCGTCAGCCAGCCCACGGAACCGCCGGCTCCCTCGGAGAGCGCCACCCACTTGCGCACGTTGTTGCGGGTGAGGGCGTGCATGAGGTGCTGCGCTTCGAAAGCCAAGTTGCTCTCGAGTACCAGCACCGCCGTCGCGTCTTGGAGTCCCATGGTCCTGCGGGCCGACTGGATGTGCTTGATGACCACCTTGTGTGTCTCGCGGACATCTGCGAATAAGGATAAACGCGGGTCAGCTCGGGTCGCTAATCACGAGGGTCTAATAGCTTGCAAGAATGCGCACACCTTTGGTACGCAGAGCGTCGGCCCCCAGACACTGCGAGGGAAGTGCACACGATGGAGGGTGAGAGACCGGGGCTCAAAAGCTTGCTGATGGGCACGCCGCTTGGACAGAGGGAAGGGGAAGCGAGGATAGAGAAGGAAGTGGACAGGCATCTGAAAGGCATGATCGAGCTCATGCCACGCGTCTATGGCGACACAGAGCCGTGCAGGCAGGCGGTGATGGAAGTGAATGCGGTGGTGCAGATGCACGACGTCATGTGCAAGCGTGCCATGCTACTCTATGGCATGTCAAAGGAGAGGGAGATGTGCGACCACTGGAGGAGCCGAGACGCAGACGGGTCTGCTGCACTGGCCAACGACCTCCAGAGTCGCGTCCTCCCGTTTGTTGTGCCGCGCTTCTTCAAGCACAGCTGTCAGTGCCCGGACGCTTTTGTAGTCATGACAATGGTCGTGTCTGAGATGTGGAAAGGGGAGAGACTAGGGAACTGGCCGCGCGCACCATGATGCTGCCGTTGGGCATCTGACAGAGAGAGAACACCGCAAACTGGGATGAGCCGCCCCCAGCGGGGTCGACCGCCACCACGAAGTGATTGGTGTTGTAGTCGCAACTGCCGTAGATGTCCTCACTAATGCCATTGTAAATCCGTTTGAAAAAGGACTCGATGTCCGCGGACGGGAACGCGCGCGACGACGCGTCCGCGCACACGCCCATGGATTCCCTGCAAAACGAAACACAGTGTCAGAAATGCACATGTTACACAGTGGCGCGGCCTTGCGTACCGAAGGAGCATAGCCGGGTCGTCGGCCTGCGAACAAAAAGACAAGGCGTCAGCAGTGCACACTTTTGTGTATGGTTAGGATTGCATTGCGTACCAGCAGAGACTTCACGACCTCCATCTTCGCACTCGAAAGCCAGCGTGGCATCCTGTGTACAGGGAAAACAAAAGAGCCAATATGAGTGAGCAACAACGACTTTCATAGTGGGAATGCGTTCGATGCAAGGCAGCGTACTCTGCGAGCTTGTGTTGGCAAAGCTCGGGCCGGTCTGTCTTCATGCACGCCTCTGCGACACACACGGCGCCATGTCAGTGTTGAGTATTAAAATGATCACTTGTGTGTTCGCTAGCACTCACCACAAACGAGCGAGATCGAGATAGTCTCGAACAGCTTCTTTCCCAGGGAGTCGGTCAGCTGAAACATCTTGCTGTAATCTGCGAGCATGGGGTGGATTTACAAGATCACGTGTAAGCCAACTTCCAAGGTGTACGTGGGGCAAACTATCAACGCATGCAAGACGCGGTGGACACGCCACAAAAGCGAAAGCCAGATGAAAGACACCCATCTGGCAAGATCCGCCAGAAAGTATGGATGGAGCTCGTTCAAGTTCGAAGCAGTTAGAGAATGTCCAGACGACGAGCTCGACAACTGGGAGCGCCACTACATCGCGAAATGGGACAGCTTCCGCAATGGATTGAACATGACGCCAGGTGGGCAAGACGTCAGCTGCATGCTTGTCCCAGAGATCAAAGAGAAGCGTATGGCCACCATGAGGATACCGGAGGTCAAGAAGAAGTGGCTATCGGCTATCACGAAAGCGCAGCAACGCCCAGAGCAGAAAAAACTGCTGTCTGACCTTTGCAGGGAGAGGTGCAAAGATCCATTGCACATGGAAAAGAGAGCCAGAGGCCAGGAAAAGTACTTGGACTCGCTCGACGACGATGCCCGCATCAATGTCATTGCCAGGATGCAAACCAAGGATGCCAAGGCCAAGCGAGTCAAGAACCTCAAGGCAACACTGGCCACAGAAGCCGGAAAAGCCAACAAGTCTTCCGCAACCAAAGAATCATGGAAAGACCCGGAATCAAGAAAGAGGCGCATTGAAGGCCTCAAAGCCGCAGCAGAAAAGCGCAGGAAACTCAAAGCGGCAAATGTTCCATACGACAACGAAAGACGCGCTGCTGCTATGCGCGCGGGGTGGCTAAAGCGCAAGGGTTTGAGTGCGGAGCGTACGATTCCCCGACTCGAGGAGGGTGCTGCGAACGCGAACAAAACAGAGTTTGTCAGTGACAATGGGATGTCTGATGTTGGTCCGCTGAGGCAGTGGTCTCAGCGTACCTGATGCAGAGAAGGCAGCTCGATTGCATACTGCGTTGACAAGGAACACCAGAGGGACAGTCAGCAGCAGATAGCAGCAAAAAGGGCGAAGAACGTACCTCAGCAACGGCACGATGACCTCTGCGAGAACACGGGGGTGGACACGGATGTCAGTTCTGTTTGCGTCGACGTCGGGGGCTCGGGTGAATTGGAAGAGGCGTACCTGAAATCAAACCGGGGTCGCAGTAGGCGGCTT